>Ga0114922_10002069_pt1 | contig 18947 bp, 15 predicted proteins | sample AartaG_FD_100975 | JGI IMG/M metagenome (GOLD analysis project Ga0114922, IMG submission 100975) | Deep subsurface microbial communities from Aarhus Bay to uncover new lineages of life (NeLLi) - Aarhus_00045 metaG | ecosystem: Environmental > Aquatic > Marine > Oceanic > Sediment | place...
CCAGCTCTGGCGGACCGCGCTTCCCAGCGCGTCGGCCAGATACTCGGGCCGGTTGTAGGTGCAGACGATCAGGCTGACCAGGGGCCCGTCGTGTTCGAGGTTGTCGCTGCTGCGGATCACCTTCGCGAGATCCCTTCACTCCTGGGCGGGCGAGTGTCCGGCGTCCTCGGTAACCGGCCTCTTCTCCATCGCCAGGAAGATTTCGTTGACCTTCGCCAGGTACGCCACCTGCGAGTATTTCCGGGCCACGAAGTCGCGGTAGCTCTCCGGCCGGTATGACTCCTCGAGGATGCGGTGGCAGAACTCATCGACCGTCAGGAAGACGCCCTCGTCCGGCAGGAAGTCCCGGCAGCCCGGGAAGCTGTGGACCACGGGTTTGAGCCCGCGGGCCATCGCCTGGTGAATCTGCACCGGCTGGCCCTCGACCATGCTGGTGGAGACCACGTAGTGCTTGTCCTTGAGGTAGGCGGTGATGTCCTGCTGCCAGCCGTCGAAGGAGACGCTTTCGCCCAGCCCCATCTCCGCCACGATGTGTTGGAGGTACTGCTCCAGCACGTCGTCGCGTATCTGCCCGGCGAAGCTCAGGCGGTACTCCGGGTCGATGGAGTGCAGCTTCTGGAAGCACTGGAGGGCGAACATCGGGTTCTTGGGCACTACCAGCTCGGACAGGCAGACAAGGTTCCTGCCCCTGGGCCTGTTGACGAAGGGCAACTCCTCCAGGTCCACGCCGATCGGCACGGTCAGCAGGCGGGTCTTCTCTTCGAGCTGGGGCGCCCGCTGGGCGAGCAGGTCGAGGATGGCGGTGTTGCCGCTGGTGACCAGCACGTCCACGTTCTCCCACTTGGTCTGCGCCAACCAGGGCTGGAAGACCTCGAAGTGGTGCAGGCGGGCGACGATCCGGCAGACCTTGGAGTGCTGGGAGGCGGCTGCAAGCTGGGTGGTGCACCACTCGAACCAGGCGATGTCGCACCACCGCATCAGCTCGAACATCTCGTCGGGGCTGTTGCCCTCGAAGATCTTCATCTCGAACCGCGGCTCGGTGAACCGGCAGACGACGTCCATGTATTGTCTGTCGCCCGTCCCGCAGAAGAACGCCACCTTTGGGCGCAGGCGGTGGATGTTATCGAGGATCGGCCTGAGGACGTACTCCTGGTCGGGCGCCATTGACAGCGAGCAGAGGATGGCCTCGGCGGCGCGGGAGGGGTCGTCGTTGTCGAGGAATCCGGTGGCGATGCGGTTGACGAGGTCCGGGCTGAGCGCCTCGGCCTGGGCCAGCGGGCCCAGCAGGGCCATGACCTCCTCGGGCCGGCCCGCCGCCAGGCCCACCTCCGCCAGGTTGGACAGCGTCTCGGCCGGGCAGCCGTCGATGTGCTCCAGAGCCTTCTTGAGGTGCTCGCGGGCCTCGTCGAGCCGCCCCAGGACGTACAGCAGGGCGCCGGCATCATTGAGCGCCTGGCCGTCCTCGGGCGAGCTGAGCAGATGCTCCTGGATCAGCGCCAGCGCCTCCTCGTGCCTTCCCGCGTCGGCCAGTTTGAGGCCCTGTCCATAGGCGCCGCCTTCCGAAGAAGATCCTGTCACTGTATGTTCCCTTTCTTCGCTGGTGCGATGGTCTTGTCCCGGGCCCGCTCAGAGCGGTCGCGCACCGCAAGCACGCGATGGACGTGGTGCAAACCGCGTGCCTGGCGGGTCAAGCCCGAGCGGGACGGGGATTCTCCCGGCCGGGGCGCGGAAACGCCCATCGCGAACGGACGAAGCGGCCCGCCGCCCGGCAGAGGTGTACAAATATCGTGCGCAAAGAGCGTTCAAATCCAAGACCTCGCCGCCTCCGGCGGATGGATCGCGGCATCAGATGAAATCCAGCAGCGACAGGTTCAGCAGCCTCCCCGCCGTCGCCAGGGTCATTTCGTAAAGCGTCTGGGTGCGGGCCAGCTCCGTGGCCACCTCGATGATGTCGGCGTCGGCCAGGGAGGCGGTCTCCGTGTCGGTGTTCCCCCGGAGGCCCTCCAGGCTGCCGCCGAGGTTGTCCATCGCCTGGAGCCTGCCGCCCACGGCGGTCATGTGCTGGCTCAGCCCTGCCATGGCGCCATCCAGCCAGCCCACTGCCTCGCTGAGCAGGTCCAACTGCTGGTCCTCCGGCAGGTCGTGCCTGTTGGTCATCAGGTCGCACAGGCTGATGACGGTCCCGAAGAGGTCGTACGAGTCGGCCGCCACCCGCACCGGCTCGTCACCCACGCGCATCAGCCCGCTGGCATCGACGCTGAGCACCCGCCCGGTGGCGGAGTCCACGACCGTCTCGTCCATCCCGAAGCCCGTCACCAGAGTCGTGGTGGTGCCCCCGTCGATGGAGAGCCGCGCCGTGGCGGTGATGGACACGGTCTCGGTGCCGGCGGGCAGGGTCAGGTTGCTGACGTCCACGTAAACCGTGTCGCCGGCGGAGTTGGTCAGCTCCAGGTCCACCTCGGCGGCGTAGTCCTGTTCGACGCCGTCGTCCAGGCGGATCTTGTTGTTATCGGCGTCGATGGTCACCGTGTGTGAGGTGCCCAGGATGGTGTCGTCGGCGGTGCTGGTGCCGGGCAGGATGCCGGTGCCGGCGGTGTCGTTGTACGTCGTCGCCAGGTGCGTGGCCTGGAGCGTGAGCTGGCCCTCGACGGTGGACGCGCCGGTCCCGGCCTGGGCGCCCGTATTCCCGAGGAAGGCGGGCCACCACGGCGTTCTCGAGCGGAAGATGTGATCGCCGACCACCAGCCCCGAAGACGTCACCCCCGGGGCCACCGGCACGGCGAGGTTGTCGGCGCTGCCGCCGTAGGTGACCGCCGTTATCGTCCCGGCGGCCCGCTCCACCGAGTACGGGGCCGACGAAATATCCGCCCCGCCGAAGATGTACCGCCCCAGGCTCTTGAAGTTGACCACCGAGACCATCTGCTCCAGCAGGGCCTCGATTTCCTCGCCCATCGCGGTCCGGTTGGAGGCGCTGTAGGTAGCGGAAGCCGCTTGCGTGAGCAGCTCCCGGATCCGTGACAGCATCGGGGAGATCTCCTGCAGCGAGCTGGAAACCTGCTCCAGCGTTGTCACGACGTAATCGAGATTCCTGGAATAGCCTTCCAGCGTCAGGCTCTGCTCGCGGAGATGGAGGATCCGACTGGCGTCGCTGGGGTCGTCCGAGATCCGAAGCAGCCGCGAGCCGGTGGACGCCTGCGACTGGAGCCGCGCCAGGATCGCCGAGTGCTGCCGCATCGCGGACACCGTACCGCTGTAAATCGAGCCCCAACCGCTCATTGTCGTTTACTCTCCACTGAACGCTCAGATCAGTTCCATCAGAAGCTGTATCGACTTGTCCTGGGCGTTGATGAGCTTGGCCATAGCCTGGAACATTCGTTCGAACATGAGCAGGCTGGCGGCCTCTTGGTTGACGTCCACGCCGCCGACATCGTTGCGACGCCTCAGGAGCGCCTCCATGACGTTCTGAAGGCTGTCGTGGCGGGTCTGGCGGGCGGCAACGTTCTGCCCGACGCTGGTCGCCAGCCGCCGGTAATACTCAACCGGCGTGACGCCCCCCAGGTTGGCGAGCCCCTCGTCCTGGAGTTCGCTCATTCTCAGGACGTTGACGTTGTCGGTCATCTCCGCCCCGATGGACGTGGCGATCCGCCCCGGCGACTGGAAAACCTCGTCGGTCACCCTGATGGTCGTGGCGCTGTCCCCGGCGAAGAAGGCGTTTATCCCCGCACCCGCCAGCAGGCCCGACGTGTCGGCGCTGGCCAGGGCCTGGACCGTGAACTCCTCGCCCAGCTTCACCGTCCCCGAGGCGAACGACAGCTTCAGGCCGTTGTCCAGCTCCAGGACCTCGTCGGGGGCGTAGCCCGAGTCAAGCTGGAGCACGGAGATCACCTCGCCCGAGCCGTTCTTGACCTGAACTGCCAGATCGTCGGTGACGCCCACCTGGGCAGAGTCGCCCGGGTTGCCGGTGCCGACGATCGTGAAGGTGAACTCCTCGTTGGTGCTGCCGGAGTAGATGCCGCCGGCGGTGGGCTGGCTGGTCCCGGTCCAGGGGTTCGTGGTCAGGTCCAGCACGGGGGCAGGCAGGAAATCGAATTCGTAGCCCGCGGCAGCCTGGAAACGCAGGGCCGAGCCCGCCACCCAGACGTTCAGGTTGGCGTCCAGGGCGTCGATGTCGGCGGCGATCTGCGTGAGCGACTGCGACGAGTCGATCGCCACGCTGAGCTGCTGGACCTGCCCGGTGGCCTGGTTGACCAGGCGCAGGTACAGGTCCCCGTCGGTCACCGGCGCCTCCCACTGGGCCAGGTCGTCGTTGACGGACCAGCCGCTCAGTTCGCTGAACGACCCGGCCGTGCCCACGCCCTGAACGTGAAGGGCGTTGATCTGGGTGATGATCTCATTGGCCAGGGTGTCGAGTCTGTCCTCAAAGTCGGGGATCAGGTCGTTTCGCAGCGACAGCAGCCCGCCCAGCCGGCCGCCGCGGAGGCTACTGTTGTAGAAGTCGCTCCCCGCCACGCCGACCCCGAGCAGGCCATTGTCCTTCAGGCCGACTTCGAGTTCGGTAGCGTAGCCCTCGGTCACCAGCGGCGTGCCCCAGGCCATCACGTTCTTGACGCCGTACTGCTGGGCCTGCGTTGTGGATTCCACCTGGGACAGTTCCGCCAGTCGCATGATCGCCTCGTCGCGGCGGTCGAGCAGCAGGTTGGCGCTGCCCCCGCGGACCTCGAGGATGTAGATTTCGTCGTTGAGGTCGGCGATCTCGGAGGTCAGGGCGTTGATCTCGCTGGCCATTTCCTCCGCCTGCAGGGTGATGTGGTTCTTTAGGTTGTTCATGAACGTCGCCAGGGACCGAAGCTGCTGTGCGAGCCCGTCAGCCGCCCAGATTACCTGTTCGCGCAGCGCCTGGCTGTTGGGCTGGCTGGCCAGTTCGCGCAATGCGCTGAAGAACGCCACGAGCGAGGCCGTCAGGTCGTCCACCCCCATCTCGCCCAGGACGGCCTCCACGGAGGCGAGGGTGGACAACTCCTGCGTGACCTGCCCCCGAAGCGGCTGCTCGCGCAGGATCTCGCGCTCGAGCAACTCGTCGATCCGCCTGCGGACGGCGATGATCTCCACCCCCCCGACGATCGCCCCCTCGGCCACTCGCTGCTCCAGGGCGGCCATCTGCGGCTCCTGCCTGTGGTAGCCGTCGGTGGTCACGTTGGCAATGTTGGTGCCGATGATCTCGATCGCCCGCTGGGCGACTCTCAGACCGCTCAGGCCGATGGAATAATCAGGCATGTCTCAGCGCTCCGCGTCCACCAGGCCCGTGTCGGGCCGCCAACTGCTCGAACCGCCCTCGCTATAGGTCGTCACCGACCGGCTGTGGGGGAAGATGGCCTCAAGCAGCAACCGGTTGATCCGCCCGCACTCGGTCAACAGGACGGCGGTCCGGAGATGCTGCGTCCGCAGTTCGCCCGCCAGCCGGACGATCTCCGCCCGCCGGTCCTCGAGCGCCCGGCGCCGTTCGCCTCCGAGCCGCCGGGCCAGATCCGAAAGCCTCACCTCCTCGTCCCGCGGCGCCGCGCGCCCCGGGGCGGCCATCTCCTCCGCCAGAGACGCCCGAAGGACCTTGAGCCTCGCGTCAACGGCCGCCTGCATCTCAAGGGTCTGCTCGATCTCCTCAAGCAGCACCTCCAGCCGATCGTTGTCGCGCACGGCAACCGCCTCGGACAGCGCCTCCAACTGGCGTCGGCGCAGGTCCAGCAGGACGATCTCCTCATCGAGCAGGTCCAGCAGTTCAGCGATCATGGCCTGCCCGTTTGTTGTCTCTAAGGACACTGGGTTCGCTCCGCCCCGGCCCGGCCGGCGCTTCGGCCCCGGCGCCGCCCTCCAACTGCCCGAACTTCCTGTAAAGCTCTTTCCACAACCCTATCCCGCCCTTGTCTGCCATCTCCTGGGCCAGGTAGAGCCAGAAGATGTCCTCGACCTGCTTGCTGATGCCGTTGCTCATCAGGCCTGACTCGGGGATCGTCCGTCTCATCTCGCCCAGCAGCCTTTGCAGCAGGACCGACTCGAAGTCCTTGGCCGCCTGGATTTTCTGCATCTCGTTCCGGGCGTTCTTGAGCGAGCTGACCCCCCGGCCCGAGAGCAGGTCAGCAAGCCCGCCCGGCAGGATCGCCCCGCTCGGAATTCCAAGTTCGCTCATCTCGTTTCCTCATCCCTGCTGCTCGGGTCACGCCCTTCCGGCCTAGATGATCTTTATCACCGCCTGGAGCGCCCCCTTGGCCCGCAGGGCCTGGAAGATCGTTATCATGTCCCGGGGGGTAAGCCCCATGGCGTTGAGCGCCCGCGCCAGCTCGGCCACCGAGGCCTGTCTGGCCACCACGTGCAGGGGCCTCTTTTCCTCTCTGGCGGTGATGTCGGTTCGCTGGATCCTTTGCGTCGTCCCGGTCCGGGAAAACGGCAGCGGCTGGGAGATGAAGTCCTTCTCCTGGGTGATGATGGACAGGCTGCCGTGCATGATGGCCACAGTCGATATGCGGACGTTCTCGCCGACCACGATGGTCCCGGTCCGCTCGTTGATCACCACCATGGCGGGGCTGTCCACCTTCACCTCCTGGGCGCCGATCTTGTCGATGAAGCCCGGGATCTCGTTCTTGGCGAGCTTCTTGGGCAGCTCGACCCGGACGCACCCGGCGTCCTCGGTGCGGGCGGCCTTGGGGTAGAGCTTGTTGATCGCCTTGGTGATGTTCTCAGCCGTGGTGAAGTCCGAGTTGACCAACTGGAGAGAGATCATGCCGTTCTCGACGAAGCGGGCCAGCTCCTGCTTTTCCACCTTGGCCCCGGAGGGGATTCGCCCGACGGTGGTGTGGTTCTTGCTGACGGTGCTGGCCTGGCCTGAGACGCGGAAACCGGCGATGGACACCTCGCCCTGGGCGACGGCATAGACCTGGTCGTCGGCACCGAGCAGGGGGGTCATGAGCAGCGTGGCGCCCTGCAGGCTGGTGGCGCCGCCGATGGTTGAGACGGTCACGTCGATGGTCGATCCTGTCCGGGCGAACGGCGGCAGCTCGGCGGTGACCATGACACTGGCGATGTTGTTGCTGGCGAGGTCATTGGGCGAGAGGACCAGGCCGGTGGTCCGCCGGAGCAGATTGGCCAGCGCCCGCCGGCTGGCGGGGGCGTCGTCGCCGGTGCCGTCGAGCCCGACCACCAGCCCGAAGCCGCGCAGCGGGTTGCTCCGGACGCCCTTTATGCGGACGATGTCCTTGATCCGCTCGCCCAGGCAGGGGGCCGTCGCGGACATCGCCACCACGCCGATCAGGAGCCAGCACGCCAGTCGTCGATTGCCCATTGCCTGTTTCCTCTTGCGGACTTCGGTCTCCGCTCGCGGTTACGAGGGGTTCAGGAAGTTCAGGATTCGGGCGAACCACCCGGGCCTGGTGAAGTGGTTCTCCCGCCCGACGTTCTTGTACACCAGGTGGAAGTCGGCGACCCTGTCGCTGTCCACTTCGTTGTCGAAGTTGATGTCGCTGGGGCGGACGATTCCGCTGGCCAGGATGACCTCGCGGTCGCCGGTGATGACCCGCTCGCGCTTGCCCAGCACGACCAGGTTGCCGTTTGGCAAGACGTCCTCGACGACGACGGTGATCCTGTCGGTGACGCTGCGGTCGCTGCCGTAGTCGGCCGAGCCGTCGAACGAACTGTCCGCCGAGCCGCTCACGTCCACCGTGGGGGTCGTGTAGCTCCTGGCGGAGAATATCTTCTGGCTCAGGGCGTGCAGGGCGGTGCCCATGTCGAACGACCCGCTCATCGCCGCGTTCCGCGAGCTCTGCTTGCCCAGCGTGCGGGAGACGTCGTTCTCGATGACGCTGCGCTCGTTGATTATCACGGTCAGGATGTCGCCGACTTCACGGGCGGTGTCGTCGGCGTAAACCGCCTGGGCTCGGCGCGTCGCCTTGGCCCAGATGGACCCGGCCTCGACGGGCGCCGAAAGCAGCATCGCGGCCACGACGGCGGGGGCGATCCATTGCGCGATACGGGTCATTTGCTCATCCTTCCATAAACGGGTTCCACGGTGCCGTCGAAGACGATCCGGGCGCTTATGATCCTGGCGGTATCGACGTTGCGCACCTTGATGAGGTCGCCGGCCCTGCCGTCCTGAAGCGCCTGCCCGACGGCAGAGACCGAGAAGCCGACCCCTTGAATCCGCATTACCACGTTCTGCCCGCGCTTGACGACCAGGACGGGCTTGACGGCCGACACGAGATCCGCCTTGACGACCGTGCCCGCCGCCAACGGGCGGGAGGCGATCTTCCCGTACGGCGGAATCAGCTTGCCCGCAGCCGGGCGGTCCCGCATGACCGTTCGCAGCTTCGTGTTCTCGGGCGTGATCATGCTCCCGGCGGGGATGTTCTTCTTGGCCACCAGCTCCGTCACCGGGAAGCTGAGCTTGAAGACGACCTGGCGAACCCCCAGCTTCCAGCCCTTGCTGACGGCGGCCACCTGGACGCTCACGAAGCGGGAGGCGCGTGATTTGGCGGCGTCGGGCTTCTCGCCCTCGGCCATCTCGGCCTGGAGCTTGATCTCCGCGGCCGCGGATACCACCAGCTCCTTCACCGGGCGATACAACTGCCACTTGCACCCGGCCGGGGCCGGCGGCTTCCTCTTCAGCAGGGCCCGGGCAGAGGCGAGCAGCTCGTCGGGCGAGAAGACCCGCTCGGCGCGGGTGACGGCGACCTTGTCGGAGCCGGTGAAGGCGACCCGCTCGGAGCCGATGCCGCTGCACGCCAGGCGGGAGAGGATCGTGCGGCGGTCGATGACGAGCTTTTCCCTGTGCCAGGGCGCCCTGCCCATGGCGACGGCCTCGGCCTGGGCGACGAGCTTCTCATCCGGGCCGCGGACGACGCAGATCAGGCCCAGCCGAAGCGAGTTGGTCTTGACCTGGACGCTCCGCGGCAGGTACACGCGGAGACCGCCCGTCTTCGCCTTGGGCATTTCCGGCGCGTCCGCAGGGGCCAGGGCGACCAAGGCCACTACGATCGCTGTGACAACCAGTGCCTTACTGTTCACGGCTTGGGGCTCCTAGCTGATCAGACGGTTGGCGGTGGTGAGCATCTCGTCGCCGGCGCGGATGGCGCGGGCGTTGATCTCGTATGCCCGCTGGGCGGTGATGAGGTTGACCAGCTCCCTGACCATCTGGACGTTCGACTTTTCCAGGAAGCGCTGCTGGATGGAGCCGAACCCGCCCTGGGCGGCGGCGCCGGTGGTGGGCGAGCCGCTGGCGACGGTCTCGGCGAGCATGTTGCCGCCCTCGCTGGAGAGGCCCGAGGGATTCGCGAACCGCACCAGGGTGATCTGTCCCGCCGAGGTTGGCGTGGTGGCCGAACCGGCCAGAACCGTCACCGTCCCGTCGGCGGCCACGTTGATCGACCGGGTGTCGGCCGGGATCGTGATGGCCGGGTCGAGCACGTACCCGCTGGCGGTCACCAGCTTGCCCGTGGCGTCCACCCGCATAGAGCCGTCGCGGGTGTAGCGGGCCTCGCCGGCGGCGCTGGTCACCTTGAAGAACCCGCCGCCCTCGATGGCCAGGTCCAGGCTCCGCCCGGTGTTCTGCATCTCTCCCTGGGTGAAGACCTTGGTCGTTGACGCAGGGCGGACGCCGCTGCCGATCTCCAGGCCCGTGGGGGTCGTCTCGTCGGGCTCCTTCAGCGTCACGTACATCAGGTCCTGGAAGTCCACCTGGCTGCGCTTGAAGCCGCTGGTGTTGATGTTGGCCAGGTTGTTGCTGATCGTGTCCACGATCATCTGCTGGGCTGTCATGCCCGTCGCCGCAGTCGAGAACGCCCTTAGCATGCCTCTCTCCTTACTGCCTAGCTCCGCGGTGGCCTGAGCCTCAGGCCATAGCCACCTGGAGAATGGTCTCCATCCGCTCGTCCTGAGCCAGCATTGCCGAGATATTGGCCTCGTAGAGCCGGGTCACCATGATCATCTCCACCAGCTCCTCAACGATGCTGACGTTCGACGCTTCGCGGTATCCCTGATGGACGGCCGCCGTCTGGTCGGCCTCGGGCGTGACGTCGGTCGGCGCCCGGAAGCAGCTTCCGCCGATGGGCTCGAGCTGCGTGGCGTCCTGGAAGCTCACGAGCTTCAGCCGGCCGATGCCCTGCCCAGCGGCCGAGATAGTCCCGTCGCGAGAGACCTGAACCTGCCCAAGGGCGACGCCGGAGGGGATGATTATGGGCCCGGCGGCACCGGCCACAGTCCGCCCGCTGAAATCCACCAACTGGCCTTCCTGGTTCGTGCGGAAGGTGCCGTTGCGCGTGTACAGCGGCCCGTCGGGCGTCTCCAGCTCAAAGAAGGCCTTGCCGTCGATGGCCAGGTCCAGCGGGCGATCGGTCTGCGCCAGGACCCCCTGGGTGAAGTCTATGCAGGTCTGCTCGCTGACCTCTTCGGTCCCGGCCTCGGGGGCCTCGCCGGTCTGCATCTGTTCCAGCAGCGACTGTGAGAACACGCTCAGGCGGCGCTTGTAGGCGGTGGTGCTGACATTGGCCAGGTTGTGGGCGATCGACCGATACTGGTCGGCGAGGGCTTCCAGGGTCGAAGAGGTAACTTCCACGGCGTCCGACATCCTAGAACTCCTCAGCGGCTGCGGCGACCGGCTGGGGCCGCCGGCCCACGACGGCACTTCTCACGTCCGTCTGGGCAGCCTGAATGGTCGCCTTCGCCAGCTCGTTGATATCCCTAGTGGTCAGCCCCACCAGCTCCACGGACATCCGCGTCCCCAGTGCGTCGCGGGCCGTGCGCCGCACGATGCCCACGCTCTGCACCAGCCGCTTGTCGTTCGGCTCCATGACGACGAGCACCCTCTGCCCGTTCTTTGCCTTCATGGGCGCGATCAACTGCACTCCCGGCCCGCCGATCTCGATCAGCGCCGCGGGTATGAATTCGGGGACATCGCCCTTGCGCATCGGCTTGTTGAAGGGGAAGCTGGCCACGTACGCCGGCCTGCGGGTATGGGCCCGAACGAACCGCCTGCGGTTGATCCACCTGATCTCGCCGATAGGCTTCAGGACGACGCGCTCGCGGTCCGCCCTGAGCAGAAGGGCGTTGAACTCCCAGACGGTGCCTCCCTGTGCCAGCCGCAGCACCCAGGACTCCCCCGCACGCCCGTCCACCGGCGCCTCCGGGACGACGCTCAGCTCCTCGGAGCCCTTGCTGTCGGTCACGATCGCCTTGAAGCTGCTGTTGTCGAGCGGGCGAATCACCGCCAGGGAGGTGCCGGGAGATATGGGGGCGAGCTTTATGGCCCCGAGCTTGGCCTCGGTGGGTGGGCCCTGGAAGCCAAGCTTCTCCCGCAACAGAACGAGGAAGGCGCAGCCGACGCAGATCCCGTTGCCCACCTTCAGGGCGTCGTTTCCGGCCGCCATGCCGCGGACGCCCTTGTGAAAGGCCTGCTCCGAGGTAAAGATCGAGTTGAGATTGGTCAGCCCGGCGGTGCGGGCTATCTTGGCCAGGAGGTTCTGCTCTTCCCGGCTGAGTCCGGCCTCCTCGGCCTGGGCGACGAACGCCCGCCAGCCCCTCCTGCGCCCGACTCGCCCGCGGTGTGACAGCAGGGCGATCAGCGCGACGGAGATAAGGACCGCTGCCACGCCGACGGCTACCCACAGCCAGTAGCCAGCCAGCGGGCTGGAGAACCGCCCCTTGATGCCGCCCATCCGCTCCAGGGGTCCGAGTGTGAGCGCCCAGACGTGCAGCGACTGGGACTGGAGCGCCCCCTTCAGCAGGCTGGCGAGGCATTCGGCAATGATCGACGGAAGGTCCATTGTCTTTCGTGAGGCCGGCGGCCGCTTAGCGGATCAGCGTGCCGAGCTCTCTGAGCATTTCGTTGGCGATGCGAATGGTGCGGGCGTTGGCCTGGAATCCGTTCTGGGCCTGGATGAGGTTGACGAACTCTTGGGCCACTTCCACGTTGGATCGCTCGAGGGTCGAGCCGCTGACCGCCCCGGTCCCGCCGGCCAGGGCCTTGGTGGGGACCGGGTTGCCGGAGTTGGAGGTCGGCTGGAAGTAGTTGTTGCCTATGGCCTGCAGACCCTCCGCGTTCTGGAACGTCGCCAGCTTGATGGCGGCAATGTCCCGCCGGACGCCGTTGGTGAATACGCCCGTCAGCACGCCCTCGCGGGTGACCGACATGCCGGTGAGGTATCCCGAGGAGTAACCGTCCTGGTCGCTGGCAACGGCCGTCGAGGCGCCGCCGAGCTGCTGGATCCCGTCGTACTCGCCGATCGTTCCGAAGTCCACGTCGATGGTCCGCTCGTTGCTCGGGTCGTGGGCGAAAGTGAGCCTGAGCTCCGACACGGCCACGCCGCCGAAGCTGCCGTCGGCCTGGAAGGCGATGTCCTTGATCCGCCGCTCGTCGTTGTCGATGTCCACGTCCCCCTCGATCGACGTCACCACCAGGTCCCACGTGTTGGCCGCCGAGCGGACGAACGAGGCCGCGAGGTTGTGGGCAATGCCCTGGGAGTCGAAGACCAGCACGTTGGTGGCCCTGACTTCCTCGCCGCCGGCGGTCTCAATTTCGAAGTACTTCGGGAAGGTGATCGCCCCGGTGGATCCGCTCGTCATCGCCAGGTCCAGGTCCACCTGGCTGTAGCCGGCCTGGGCCTCGGTGATTTCGATCTTGCCGTTGTTCAGTGTGGCCGTGGCGTCCCCGCCCAGCAGGTCGTCGATCTTGCCCAGCAGGTGCCCGACCGTGGTGGCGAGGATGTCGATGTCGGTCGTGTCGGCAATGGCCGCGGCGGTCGTCCCGCCGTAGCCGCGATCGACGGTGAGGGCGTTGGCAACCACGGCCGTCACTTCCATGATCTCGCTCGAGCCGCTCGCCTGAATCAGATCGCCGACGCCGAACGCCCCGCCGGCGGCCACGTCGATGGTCGTGACGGCCGCGGTGTGGTCGCCGTTGGCCGTGCTGGCGCCAGCGGCAGAGTCGGCGTCGAGGGTTATCGTCAGGTTGTCGGTGGCAGTGGTCCCGTCGCGCCGAATCACCGACACCTGAATCTCGTCGCCCGTCACCGGGTCGGTCGTGACCTGGCTCATGTCCTCCAGCAGGGCGCTCGTGGACACCGCCGCCCCCGTGCCCTCGACCGTGTAGGCGATGTCCGTGATGAGCGTGTGGACCGTGGCGTCGTCCGAGTCGGCGCTGAGGTTGCCGGTATAGCTGACCGTGGTGGTGGACCGCGCCGGCAGGGCCACGTCATAGGGGATCCGTATGCTGTCGTCGGCGATGCTCTGGAAGCCCTCGGCCACGCCCTCGGTGCCGATCCGCTGGACGCGGTAGCCGGTGGCCGGATCCACCAGGTAGAAGTCCGAGTCAACGGCAAAGGACCCGACGCGGGTGAAGACATCCATCGTCCCGTCGCTGAGGACGAAGAAGCCCGAGCCCTCGATGGCCATGTCCAGCGACTGGCCGGTGTTGACCATGCTGCCCTGGGTCATATTCTTGTCGATACTGGAAACCTGCACCCCGCTGCCCACCTGCACCGGGTTGGTGCCGCCGATGACCGTGGTGGGCTGGCCGGCGTCCCTGAGTGTCTCGCTCAGCAGGTCCGAGAAGGTCACCCGGCTGGACTTGTAGGCGGTGGTGTTGATGTTCGCGAGGTTGGCACCGGCCACGTCCAGCATCTTCTGGTGGGCCTGAAGTCCCGAAACTCCCGAAAGCAGTGCGTTTCCCATGGTTCAGTCCTTCCCATTATCCCAAGGCTACTGTTGGTTCCTGATTGAGCGGATGTCGGCGAGGTCAACCCTCAGGCTGCCCACCTTGACGCGGACGGCCCCGTCGGCGACCTCAACGCCCTCGACCACTCCGGCCACTTCTTCCTGGGCCTGCTCCCAGGTGAGGGCAATGTCCTGATCTTCTTCCGCGAACGCGTCCCCGAGGCGGAAGCTGATCTGCTTGCCTATCAGGTCGGAGGCCTGGCCCCGCTGCTCGGTCAGCAGCACGTGCTGGAACGTGCTCGACATGTTCTCCAACTGCTCCAACTGCGAGAACAGCGCCAACTGCGAGGACATGTCGTTACTGTCCATCGGATCCAGGGGGTTCTGGTTCCGCAACTGGGTCACAAGCAGGTTCAGGTAGTCGCTGCGGATCTGCCCGGCGCTGTTCAGGCTGTTCGAGACGGCGCTCATTAAGGCTCTCCTAGATCCAGACGTTGATGGACTCGTCGTCCACGTGGTATGCGTTCGGTATGGTCGCCGCGGCGTCGGCTTCGCTCCGGTCGCCCTCACCCGTCGAGTCCGGCGTGGTCTGCTGGCCCATGTCGGCGGGGCCGCCGTGTGTCTGGCCCTGGCCGCCGCGCGCGGGCGACCCGCCGGAGTCCGATCCCTGCGAGCCGTTGTCGGTGAGGTCAACGTCCAGCCGGCGGAGCTGAACGCCGCTCTCGGCCAGGCGCTGCACGAGCGCCCCGGCCTCTCGCTGGAGCTCGGCGAATGTCTCCGGGCTCTCGACCTTCAGCACGCCGCGGACGTCACTGCCGTCGGCGTGCAGCGTGAGGCGGACCCTGCCCAGCTCGGGAGGATTCAGCCTGACTACGATCTGCCGGCCGGTGCGGGCGGCATTGGCACGCACGACCCGGGCGATCTGGTCGATCATGGAGCTTTCCGGCGCCTGGGACAGGTCAGGCCCACCCAGTCGTCCCGGGGCCGAAGCGCCGTCGGACGACACAGCCCGGCCGGGGGCTTGGCCGACCTCGCCGACCTGCCCGGAGGAGAACTCGACGACTACCGCCCGGCCCGGGCCGGCGGAGGCAGCCTGGGCGACGTTCGCCGGCGCCTCGCCTGCCGCTTGAGGACCCTTGACCGATCCGACACGATGGCCTGGCTGAGCGTCACTGGCCGGCGCCGAGCTGCGCCGGGCGAGCCTGGCCTTGAGCTGCTCTGCCAGGCGGAAGCCTTCGCCAGCCGCCGGGGCGGCAACTTCCCCCGGGCCTTGTGCCCGCATCGCCGCGCGGAGCGGCTCGCCGGGCGTCGCGGCCTGGGGCTGGGAGGCCTGCTGCCTCGCCCCCGCGACCCGCGCTGCAAGTGCCTGATCGGCAGCCGGTTGCGCCACCCGCGCCGAGACGTTCTTCGCCGCGGCCTGGCCAGCCTTGCCGACTGCGGGCACCTGCCCGGACCCGGCGGGCTGAGCCTCGCCGGCCGGCCTGTCGGCCTTGGGCTGCGGGGCCGCTTGAGCCACCGCTTGGGGCGCCGTCGCGCCCTTGCCGGCGGTCACGACGGCCGGGGCGACAGATATGACCTTACCATTGGCCGGGGCCGGACGGGCAAGCGGTTTGGGCATCTCGCCAGCAGGCACCTGCGCGACTGACTTGCCATTCGCGGCGGCCGGGGCGGCCATCTGCGCCAGGGCCACCGCTTGCACGGCGACAACGGCCTTGACCACCCCAAGCCCCGCGGCACTGGGCTGCGCGGCCACGGGTGCCTGCGGCTGGCCCTTTGCCGGCTCGGACTTGGCCTCGGCCGGCTGGGCTGTCGGGGCCGCCGCCGTGCCGAGGCCGGCCACCATCCGCAGCAGCGCGGCAAAGGGCGACTTGCCTTCAAGGCCCGGCGAGGCCTCCGCACCGACGTCCTTATTGTTGAGGCGAGCGGTCGTCCCCCGAGTCGCGGCCGGCGGCGATTGACCTGCCAGCCCGCGCCGCTGCCGGGGTTCCGTCCCTTCGGCCTTCTTGCCGACGTCCCCGCGGCCGGCGGATTGCCTCTTACGCGATCCCTCGGCTTGGTCTGTTGAATTGCCTTGCCGCGCCGGCGATGAGTCTGCCTCGCCGCCCCGGTCCGGCACCATGCCAGCCTCGGGCTCGGCTACACGGCGCCTGCCGATGGGATCCTCGCGGCCGAGGCGCTGCGCCCCGCCCGACGGCGCCGCCGTCGGCACGATCACGTTCATTATGTTGGTCGCAATTTCATTCATCGCGCAAAGCCATTCGCAGACCCTCCCTAAGCAACCCCCATGCCAGACGCCCGCCGGCGCCTGGAAGCATCACATAAACGCCTGTTGCGTAGCAACTAATGCGACCGAATGCGTGGGCGCTCGCAGCGGCACCCAGCCCCCACGGCGAGGGGGAACCGGAAGATTCTTCCGCTCGATGACGGGGTATCGCTGTCGGTCGAGAACTCCGACCCCGGGGCCGTCCCTCTTGGAAGCCCCGGCAAAAGCGCAGTTTGCGGTACTTTTTCAGAAAAAGACTGTTGAACTTGGCCGCATAGCTCCGAGGATAATAGAATGCCGCTGGCGACAGCGGCGGTCGTCGGATGTTTGCTCCATGGTCGGGTCGGCTGGACCACCGGTCATATCCGTAAAGCCGTCCCAGAGGCGTGACGAGAGTTCGGCCCCTACCTCAAGCGGGGTACACGGGGACAGCTCTTAGCTAAGACAGCGTCTCGGCGGCACTTGTAGAAAGGGCTAGGTCCTTTGGAACGGACTCCTGGGACCAGGTTGCTCCATAACGGGACGCACCAGGTCGTGTGCGGCGCCGCGCCGGCTGGCGGCTGCCAGCGCGCGCTGCGGCTATCGGCAGCATCCCCCGGCTTCAACTGCGCCCGAGGCGATCCCGACACCAGCTTTCGCTCAGGGATAAGCTGAGCAATGGGCCAAGGCCAAGGTTTGCGTTTACGAACGGTGTTGGCAATCGGCTCCCCGGCCCCCTCGGCCGGGGCCGAGGCGCCCAGTCCCCTGCACAAGATTGCCGAGGAGGTCCTGTACGCCCGCGACGCCGCGGGCACCCAGGAGCTGCTGGCGCGGCACTGCCCGGACCTGGTCCTGGTTCTGGAGAGCGTTTCGGCAACCGGGGGGCTGGAAGCCATCACGGCGCTGCGCCACATGGCGCCGGCTACACCCGTCGTCGTCGTGGCCGAGAGCCCCAGCGTGGACCAGGCGGTCCGCTTCGTCCGCGCCGGGGCGTACGATTACATCCCCGGCCCGCTGGACGAGGAGTCCCTCGCCCGGCTGGTAAAGGGCATGGATCAGGACGTCTCCCGGCAGCGCCACGGGCACTACTTCAGCCCCGAGTGCCCGCTGGGTATCGCCAACGTCGGCACGAGCCCCGGAATGGTCGAGGCGCTTCAGGTCATCCGGGTGGTGGCAGAGAGCCGCTGCAACCCGGTGCTGATCCTGGGCGAGACCGGCACGGGCAAGGAGCTGGCCGCACGGTCGATCCACGCCTGGCGCTGCGGGGACGAAGAGAGGTTCGTGGCCATCAACTGCGCGGCGCTGACCGCCAGCCTGCTGGAAAGCGAGCTGTTCGGGCACGTGAAGGGGGCCTTCACCGGGGCAGACGCAGACAAGACCGGACTGTTCGAGCTGGCCGGGGGCGGGACCATATTCCTCGACGAGATCAGCGAGATGCAGCCCGATCTCCAGGCCAAGCTGCTCCGGGTCGTCCAGGAGCAGACCTTCCGCAGAGTCGGCGGCACGAAGGACGTCCGCTGCGGGGCGACGATCATCGCCTCCAGCAACCGCAACCTGTTCGCCGAGGCCGAGGAGGGCAGGTTCCGGCGGGATCTGTACTATCGCCTGGCCGTCTTTCCGATCACCATCCCGCCGCTGCGGTCGCCGGGGCGGCGTGACGACATCCTACTGCTGGCGGAGTACTTCCTGGAGACTTCGAACATCCCGAAGCGGCGGGAGATTCGCGGCCTGGGCGAGCCGGCCCGCCAGAAGCTCCTCGAGCATGACTGGCCGGGAAACGTCCGAGAGCTCCGCAACGTCATCGACCGGGCGATCATCCTTGGGACGGGCCAGGAGATCTCGCCGGCAAGCCTGATATTCGAACGGTCGGCGGCGGCCGGGGCCCACGGCGCCGACGAGCCGACCAGCCTCAGCGACTTCTCCCTGGAGACCGCTGAGCGGCAGTTCATCCTGCGGGCGCTGCAGGAGACCGGCTGGCAGCGCACGCGGGCGGCGGCGCTGCTGGGGATCACCCGGGCTACTCTCCACGCCAAGCTCAAGCGTTATGACATCAAGCCGCCGTCCCAGGCCCGCCAGCGCCAGCCCGCCGAGGGGTCCGATTCTGCCTCTCCACCGTCAGAAAAACTAACACCGCTCGCATAAAATCCTGACGCCCCGGGGCGGCCACCACGGACGACTAGCACCTCGCAGTTCCTGCCTGTTTTCACAACACCCTTTCCAAGCGAGGGTTAGGTTCTCTTGCGCGCATCTGGCACGAGGCTTGCACCGCTGGCCAGCGACGGAATGCGCCGGCGGTCCCTTTGTCCCCACCTCGGGACGGGCAGCCGGGCGCGCAGAAAGACTGGTACGTCAGCCAAATGGCACGGGACAAGAAGCCAAAAGCAGACAAGGCCAAACGCCCCTCGAAGGCGGCAAAAGCCAAACGCGCCCCGAAGGCGGCAAAAGCCAAACGCGCCCCCCGGAAGGCACCGTCCTCGCGGTTCTTCCGCAGCCGCCTGAAGACGACGAAGGCGAAGAAAGACCAGGAGCAAGGCCTGGACGAGTCGCAAGCCCATCCGGGAGAGGCGGAGAGCTCGTCGGCAGAGGCCAGGCCGGATGCCAAGGAAACCGACGAGCGGCAGGACCAGGCCCCACAGCCCGAGCCGGTGGCAGCCGCAGCACAAGGCGCAGAGGACTCGGCAGAAGCGCATGCCGAAGCTGCGACCGAGGAGACCGGGGAAGCCGGCGAATCGTCCAAGCCCGATGACCAAGCCGTCCAGCAAGGCCGTCAGGAATCCGACGAGGCAATCCCCGAGTCACCCGAGCAGCCCGAGGAGCCGGAAGTACAGGCCCCCGCCGAGCCGGCAGACGATGCCGACCAGCAACACCCCGAGGCCCCCAGCGAAGAGCCGGACCAGCCTGCTGAGGCCGCCGAACAGGGCACCGAGGAAACGGCCGAACAGGCCGAGGAACTCGCACAGGAAGTCGAACAGCCAGAGGCCGAAGCACTCGGCGATCCAGCCGACGCTCAGGAAGA
>Ga0114922_10002070_pt1 | contig 18936 bp, 14 predicted proteins | sample AartaG_FD_100975 | JGI IMG/M metagenome (GOLD analysis project Ga0114922, IMG submission 100975) | Deep subsurface microbial communities from Aarhus Bay to uncover new lineages of life (NeLLi) - Aarhus_00045 metaG | ecosystem: Environmental > Aquatic > Marine > Oceanic > Sediment | place...
CTTGTACTTTGACATCAGCGTATCCTTTCGTTGGTCGTGCTTCCACGACGTTTTCGGTTAAAACTTCACCGAAAGGCTACGCTACTTTTTTATCAATTTCCACACCTTTTGAAATTAACTCCCCAACAGTAAGGTGAAAGCCTATGATGTCGATGTGTCGAGTTGGAGCGATATAGTTGAAATCCCATCTATGACGTTCACGGCTAGTCACCCGACAGTTGATGTTACTGTCGACTCGAAACGGAACATTGTCTACACGGCCGGCGGTTGGGCGGGATCACTTCTTCTTTCCAAGTATGATGTAGCCACATGCACGGAGACTACAGTGGACTGCGGCAGCGCTATGGGGATCACCGTTGACGAAATCACGGGTTACGTTTATATAACACGTGGAGGACTTTACGGTTATTACCCCCCTTGCCATGATGATATACAAGTTTGGGATTGCAGCACAAGCCCGTTTACCTTGCTCCAGGATACTCCTGATCTCGGAAATCCGGCAGGAATAGCCATTGCCAATGTCAGTTACAATCCGCTTAATCTTGCTAAGAATGACGTCGTCCAGGGTTTTGGAGTTTACATAGGGCAGACTTTCCCATATCAAATCACTTGTGACAATATCGACAATACTTTCGAAGCCACAGGTGTGATGATACGCGATGATTTGCCTGTAGAGCTTGATTTCGTGTCTGAAACAAAGGATGGTACTCCGGGCACAGGAGTATATGAGTCTTCTAATCACACTGTTACCTGGGATATCGGGACGATTCCAGCTGGGCAAGCAGGGCCGATTATAGAGTTAGTGGTTAAAATCAATCAGAATGCAATTCCCAATACCACGATTTACAACTACGCTAACATCTGGTGTAATCAAACGGATACGACTACCGAACCAGGCGTAGACCCAGATAACCCGGATCCCGAGCAACCCCCCGGCACCGTCATTCTCCCTATTGTTCCCGTCGCTTTCGACATAAAACCCGGTTCGTGTCCGAATCCGCTGAATGTCAAATCGCATGGCCGCGAAACGTTTACCGAGGATAAGGACGATCAGAACCTGATGGCGGCCAAAGAGAATCCCCGTCAGAGCGAAAGGCCGGATGTTCCTAAGGCCGTTCTGCCGGTGGCCATTGTCGGCACCGAGGAGTTTGATGTGGCCGATATTGACCCGACTTCGGTCATGCTCGAAGGAGTGCCCGCCCTGCGGTGGGGCTTTGAGGATGTAACCACTCCACTCCATGAGCAGGCCCAGGAGTGCGAATGCAACACCCTCGGGCCGGACGGGATTGGCGACCTGACGTTGAAGTTTGACCGGGCGGCCATCATCGCGGCCCTGGGCGAAGTGTACGATCGTGATACGATCTCGCTTACTGTCACAGGCGAACTCTACGGCGGCACACCGATTGAGGGAACGGACTGTGTGGTAATCATCGGTGGTAGTGAGCCGGAGGCTGCGCCGGCCAGTGTGCCGAATGACGTGGCTGTGGTTGGTTTGGTCAACTACCCCAACCCGTTCAATCCCAAGACGGAGATCGCCTTCACTCTACCAAGAGCGGCTGAGGTCAAACTGGAGGTCTTCAACATCATGGGGCAGAAAGTAACCACGCTGATAGACAGGCAGATGAACGCCGGGGAGCACAGTTGTGTGTGGGACGGCAGCGACGTCGCCAGCGGGGTGTACTTCTATCGTCTCGAGACGCCGGGCTTTGCCACTACAAAGAAGATGGTGCTGATGAAGTAAGCCATTACCACCCGGAGCGATTCTGAGCAGGGAGACGAGAAACGTCTCCCTGCAATAAATCGAGTTGGCAATGGAAACGGATTAGGCAGCTATTCACCGATCATCGAATGAACGTGTTGCGGTGAGTGCCATGGCTCTCAGATCAGCGTTCAGAAGAAGTGCTCTTCCGGCGTGTATTCTACTACTTCTGACAGACCTCCCAACGTTCCTGGTCCAGGCGTGCGTCACTGCCGGCCACTTTTAGCGTGACAGCAGCGGGAACATAGCCTTACTTCGTCTTCAGATTGGCTCGGTGCGAGGGTTGTCGATGCGAAGCTACCGCAAATCATTACTGCTGTTTGCCGCCTTTCTGCTGATTTTCCTGGCGGTTGTCGCCTATGCCGCAGACCTGAAGCGTCCCTACTGGCATGACGAGCGAAGCTTCGTCGAGACCATCCGTCATTTCGGCGAAGGTATCAACCTGGACACAATCCGGCATTATGAACAGCCGTCAACCCCTCTTTCGTTTATCCTTTACTCGTTCTGGGGGCGGCTGGTCGGTTTCGAGATTCACCACCTGCGCCTGTTCTCACTATTGGTGGCTCTGATTACGTTTCTGCTTGCTCACCGGTGGCTGTTCGCCGTGTTTGAAAACGCGCGGCTGGCCTTCTGGGCGGCGGTGTTTCTTGTCGTACATCCATACATGATCGGCTTGAGCCTCTTTGTCTACACGGACATGCTCGCCATCGGGTTTTTGATCGCCTCCTGCCTGGCAATCCACAGATCGAGTCCCATGCTACTATGGGTCTCGGTGTCGTGCGCCCTGCTGTGTCGGCAATACTCAGCTTTTTTCTGGCTGGCGGCCCTTGTTTTTTACCTGCTTCGATGGCGCGCGAACTTCCGTGACAATTCCCGCTCCATGTTCATCACCGTGGCCCTCTCCGCACTGCCAATGCTTTCCCTGATTCTGCTCTGGCAGGGACCCAGCCCGGACAACAGCTACCGACATCTTTACGTCGATGAAGGTATCACCTTTCACCCCAACTTCCTGATTCTGTATGTGGCTCTATTGTTCGTCTACCTGCTGCCGCCGTGCTTGTTGCGCCTCAGGGAACTCTACGGGGAGGCAAGGACTATCGTGATTGCCCTGGTAGCTTCCGGACTGTACTGGGTGTTCCCGGTAAGGCCTTCTTCTTATGTCGCCGAGCAAGGAATAGACGTCGTCGGTTTGTTCCATCGCTTCCTCCGATCGATCTTCGGTGATACGGTGATGGTGCATGTAGTGTTCTCGGTGGCCTTCTGCTTTGGAGTGCCGATAGTCTGGTGCTGCGCCAGAGACAGTTATCAGAAAATCCGAAACGGCAAACTCGATTTGCCCCTGTTTCTGAACCTGTCGATCCTGACCTTTCTGATCATAATGCCGTTCTCATACCAGGAATGGGAGAAGTACCTCATGCCCCTGGTCCCTTTGGCGACGGCGCGAATCCTGCTGCTGGGATACGACGCCAATCGAGCGACAGGGTAATCAGCGCCGTGCTAATGCTCGTTCGGCGCCCGGTGTGAGCGTTGGTTGGTCAATGGCAACAGAAAGGGTCGGACATCCTCCTCATGTCCGACCCTTCTGACAGGTTTGGCAACCAGTGTGCCGTGGTGATTATCTCAGGTATGGGCGGCTCCCCCTTGCGGCGCGGTGGCGGGAGCCTTTTCAGACCCGGCTCCGCCGTCCGACTTGATCCCTTCCACCATTGCCGCCAGCGCCGAGATCATGCCGGAAGCCTCATACGGAAGGAACAACTTGTTGGCGTCACCCTCGGCCAGCTTGGGAAGCATGTCAAGGTACTTCAGCGTAATGAGCTTCTCGTCGGGACGCCCGTCGTGGATGGCGCCAAAGACCGACAGGATAGCCTGAGCCTCACCCTGGGCGACCGTAAGTTGACGATATTTCTCAGCGTCGGCCGTCTTGCGCACGGCTTCGGCTTCACCTTCCGCCTCGAGAATCTTGGAGAGCTTGTAACCCTCGGCCTTGGTGATCTCGGCTTGCTTGATCGCTTCGGCGTCGAGTATCGTAGCCCGCTTGTCGCGCTCGGCTTTCATCTGCCGGCTCATGGCCTCGGTGATGTCCCGCGGCGGATCGATTCGCTGCATCTCGACCCGGTTGACCCTTACGCCCCACTTGTCGGTGGCCTCGTCCAGAACGTCGCGGAGTTGCGCGTTGACCGAGTCCCGCGACGATAGGCAGGAGTCGAGGTCCATTTCGCCGATCACGTTCCTGAGATTCGTCTGCGCCAACTTGGTTGCCGCTACGATATAGTTGGCAATTTCGTAGCGGGAGCGCACCGGATCGGTCACCTGGGCGTAAATGATGGCGTCAACTTCCACGTTGACATTGTCCTTGGTTATCACCAGTTGAGGCGGGACGTCCAGGACCACCTCGCGCATGTCGACCTTGATCGTGGTATCAAAAAACGGCACCACCATGTTAAGGCCGGGATCCAGAATGCGCTGGAACTTCCCGAGACGCTCCACCAGTCCCTTCTCGAAGGGGCGGACAATCCGGATTGACATCGAGACGGTGATGAAAATCAGCACCACCGCCACTCCAAGAAACAGTATCACCGGGTTCATAGCTTACTCCTTTCCGTCAGCCAGTTTCTCGACGTGCACCTTGGCGCCGCTGACGCTGACAATAGTAACTTTCTCATTTTCCTCGATTTGCTCGGCTGCCCGAGCCATCCAGACCTCCCCCTCGATCTTGACCTGACCGCCCAGATCGGGGTCGACCGTCTTGGTCACCAGACCGACCTTGCCGATGAGGGCGTCCACATTCGACTTCTGCGGCGACGGCTTGGTGATTTTCCTGGCCAGTGTCCTGGTCAGCGGCAGAAGAACCGCCGACACGGCCACAAAGATGCCGATCTGCCAGTAATACCCTTCCGGAGAAAAATAACTGTACACACCGGCAGCCATCGACGCCACCACGAAACAGGCAAATACCAGAGTCGGTGTCATCAACTCCAGAATCAGGAATACCAGCGCGGCCGCCGCCCAAATCCAGAACATTGTTGACATTGGAGCTCCTTTCCGCTTCTTGGCTCTCAGAAATGATACCTGGCGATGCCAGTCTTATTCATGAAAAACGATCCTCGCCAGTGCGGGTCGCGTATATGTCTCAAGGCTTCATACAGTCAGAAATGCTACCTGGCGATGCCAGTCTTATTCCTGAAAAGCGATCCTCGCCAATGCAGGTCGCGTATATGTCTCAAGCCTGTATACAGTTGGATGTAAACCAGAAGCGCCCGCTCCTGTCAACAAAAGAGGTTGCAGCCCTCGCAAGAGTAGTGGGGAGCAGGCCGCGACTTAACCGCAACAAGAATGGGTGACAACAGCGATGCAACCGTACCGTAAACTCTCGACCATCTACGACAGAATCGGGGCCGACCAGCACTCTCTCAAGATGACCGAATACTGCCGGCAGATATTCCACCGGTTCAAGATCCACCCCGAAAGTGGCCTTGACCTCTGCTGTGGCACCGGCACGGCGCTGAAGGTTTTCGCCGACTGGGGTATCAGCATGTCCGGTCTGGACCGGAGCGCACCGATGCTTGCCGTGGCGGCTCGCAAGCTCTCGTGTCGGGGTATCAGACTGTATCAGAAATCACTGCCCCGCTTCAGGATTCTGCAGACAGGCAAACCCAACCGGACGGGCAGGTTCAACCTCGTCACATGCTTCTATGACTCCCTCAACTACCTGAAGAACGGGCGGGAGCTTCAGGCAGCCTTTCGAACGGTCTATCGCCATCTGCTTCCCGGGGGCTGGTTCATATTCGACATGAACACACCCGCCGCCCTCAAGGTCCTCTGGGGCGGGCAGATTTACGCCGATGCCCGCGACGACCTGGTCTGGGTGTGGAAGAACTGCTATTCCGAGAAAACCCTGTCAGCCGAATGCCATGTCACCTGCTTTGTGAAATCGGGTCGCGCGTGGGAGCGGTTCGACGAGGTGCACACCGAGCGCGCCTACGACAACGAGAGAATTATCTCCTGTCTGGAGAGAGCCGGCTTCGAAGTAAAGGGGTTCTACCGCTGCCTCTCGTTTCGTAAGCCGACCAGGAACAGCTACCGGGTCTGCGGTGTCTGCCGGCGGCCCGATTGAGAGAGGCCGCAAAGCACCGGGCCGAGCCGGGCTCGAAATATTCGATCTGACCGGAAAACTGAACTGAGATGAAAAGAGCGGCGTCGCAGCCCTGCAGACCGCAGGGCGGAGAGCTCACACTCACGTGAATTTGCTGCTGCAATTGGAAGGCTCGCAGGAGGCACAGCCGCTGGAAAGGCCTTTGTTGGAGATCAATGACACCAGGCGATGCGTGTTTTCAGATTTGCATTTCAAACACGGCACTCTTTCGCTCTCACTGCTGACGAGCTCTTCGTAGATCTCCCCACAGTCTTCGCACTCGTATTTGAAAAGCGGCATCGCTCTATCCTCTGCTCATTCCGCTATCGACAGGGCCGCCCCGGCCACAGCCCCCACCACCGTCACCAGGTAGGGGTTGCACATCAACTGTCACGTCGAACCGAAGGAAATATAAGCAAAAGAGGTCACAAATCCAAGCAACCCCCCGCCAATAGTATACAGCAGTATCCGTTTCGTTCTTGAACCGATCATGCCGGTCGACCCTGCAAGGACCTCGTCTGAGCCTGACGAGACATCAGACAGCGGCCCACCCTGTCGAACGGTTTGCTCGACTCCAGTTTGAAAGCCAGTTTCTCAGACATTGTTCATAGCTCTACAGTTATACTTATCGGTCTCAGATGGCACGTGATCCGAGACGGCTTAGATCACTCCGGCAGAATCTCATAGCTTGTCACGACTTTCCCCTGGTTGACAACCGTTTGGCTGACACTGCAGTACCTGCTCTCGGACAACTCAATCGCTTTAGCCAGCTTCTTTTCGTCCAGGTTCTCTCCCCGGGCGATATATTTCACTTCCACCGTATGGAACGGCTTGGGGTAATGATCATTCTGGTGCGCCTTGACCTCGATCTCAAGCGAGGTCAGCTTTTGTCGCTGCTTTTCGAGAATCATGACCACGTCCACGCCGGTGCAGCTGGCGATACTGAACAGCATCAACTCGGTCGGCTCGTAGCCGTCTTCGCCTCCGCCGGCCTTCTTGCTGCCGTCGGTGACAATCGTATGTCCGAAGGCTCCTTTGCCCTCGAACTTGATCCCCCCCGCCCATTTCATCTTGGCTTCGATCATTGCGTTCTCCTTATCACACCAGGCCCGTTCAGCGACCGGACTGACCGCCTGGACATTACTACTTCATAATCCGAAAAATCGCAAATAGTTCCCCCGATGGGGTACACCGAAAGCGCGAAGATGACGAGCAAGTTGACACCTGTGCTATTCAGGCAGGAGTCTCCGGATACTAACACAACGTGCCAAGAGAGCCAACTCCGAATCTGCAAAGCTCAATCAAGCTATATTGGCTGTGGCACTCACATCAGCATCACGAGACAGAGGCGCTTCGGATGCGGTTCATCTGTCCCCGGAAAGATTCCGGCTCATACAAGCGGGACATGGGCAATCTCTCCATTTCGCAACCAAATGCATGAGGCCGTGGATTACTCCATCGCTCTGATGGAATTGAGCCATCAATTGATCCAAGAGCCTCGCGTCGTGCCGCTCATACCGTTTGAAAATGGAATACGCTACCAAGTCAGCTGCTTGCAAGAGCCTGGTTGTCTTGGAGTCCGCGAAAGACGGTGCATCGGCAAAGTTTTTAACTCTGCCAAACTTGGTTCCCCCCGCACGCCGGTATTCCAACAGCAATTTGTCCAAGTGGCCCTTGTACCGGGCGGAGTCCAGAATCATCAGGCCCCGATCCCTTTCCTTGGTGGATAGAGTGGTGTTGGATTCTTCGATGAACTTGTCGAAGTGCCCACAAAGTTCATGAAAAGCTTTCTCTACGGGATCGTCATTGGGGAATGACGCTTTATGGACAGCAACTCCAAAAAGAAACAGCCCCCTGTCAATGAAAGCTGTAATTACTCCGCACAGTTGCTCGAGAACCATTTGACATTTCTGCCGCCCCAGAGAATGCCAAGGCTCTCCATTGTGGTTGTAGATCTCCGCAGAATGGAACTCAATCGCACCGGGGCTATCTGGAAACCACTCATTCTGAACCTTGTCCATTGCGCGGCTCAGGAAGTAGGCTGTGGTCTCATAAACCGCTACAGCCCCTAATACGAAGTACTCATCCTTAACATTTCTGGGATCGCCCGACTCGTCGACATACAGGATGAACATAGAAACAAGAAAGACCCGGTGAACTTAAGTTCAGCGGACCGCGATAACGCAGCCCTCCGAGTCCTCGTAGATAATATCGGTGTTTTCAATCATTTGTCAAGGCCTATTCACAAAATATAAGTGAACTGATCACAAAATTCTCATGCAGTGTACAGACCGTGAACCCAAAAGTCAAGCCGTTTGCGTGGCGAAACAACTTCTTGCGTTGCATAGTGTTAATACTGCCACTACTAACGAGCAACTACACAGACGCCACCCGATGCTCCCGCACAGGATGGCGCCGCGCTCTTCCCTAAGCCGGGTCCGTCATCCAATGACCCGTACTAAATAACTGCAAAACCGCGCTATGCCGTCCGTCGATCCCGGTAAAGATCATCAACGATCGCCACCGGACACCCCGGCTTCCGGTCGTCTTAGCTGCAACCGGAAGTAGCACCGCAGGTTTCGCACTTAAGACAAGTGCCGTTGCGAACCATCGTGAACTGGCCACACTCTTCGCACATGTCCCCCTCGTATCCCTTCAGTCTTGCTGTTCTGATCGCGAAGCGGAGTCTCTCCTGTTCCTGGTTGCCGTCCGTTGAACCCGACGAGGCGACATACTCAAGCACCGCCTCCGCCTGGTTAGCTGTCTGAACTGAAGTCGCATTCTCCACCGGCTGACCATCGCTATTACCTCCTTGCAGTTCCTGCTTTCCGCTGCCGTTCCCGTTACCTCTGCCATTGCCACCGTTGCCGTTGCCAACCGTCAGGTGGGCGGTATGAATGTCGCTGGCGACACGGCTTCCCGTCGCTACCGGTCTGCCGGCTGATGGGGCGGGCTCTTCGGCCTCGTATTCGATCGAGGCATCGGATGGCTCGCCGAGCGTGTCGCCGCGCAAGTCCTCTTCCGATACATGAGCCAGATCATCGCGGCCCAGGTAGCTTATCGCCAGTTCTCTGAAGATATAGTCTATAATCGAGGTGGCCATCTTGATCGACTTGTTCCCGCGGACGAGACCGTTGGGTTCAAACCGGCTGAACAGGAAGGCGTCCACGTATTCCTCCAGCGGCACACCGTGCTGCAACCCGAGCGAGATGGCAATGGCAAAGCAGTTCATCAGCGAACGAAAAGCGGCCCCCTCGCGGTGCATATCCAGGAATATCTCGCCGAGAGAACCGTCCGAATATTCACCCGTCCGCAGGTACACTTTGTGTCCCCCGACGACGGCTTTCTGCGTATACCCGCCGCGGCGATGGGGCAGCTTACGTCGTCTGGCGATATAGCGATACACCACCCTACGCGCCATTTCTTCCGCCACGTTCTCCACCGTGAGAGCGATCCCTTCCTCGTCCTCGTCCAGAAGCGTCGCGCTGAGCGGCTGGCTGAGCTTGGAACCGTCCCGGTAGAGGGCAATTGACTTGTTCATCGTTTCCCAGGCCAGACGATATGCTTTCTTGACGTCGTCAATAGTCGCTTCCGCCGGCATGTTGATCGTCTTGGAAATAGCCCCGCTTACAAAGGGCTGAGCGGCCGCCATCATCCTGATGTGAGCCTGGGCGCTGATGAAACGGGTGCCTCGCTTGCCGCAGCGGCTGGCACAGTCGAAAACGGGAAGATGCTCCGGCTTCAAGTGCGGAGCGCCCTCAAGAGTCATGCTGCCGGCACAGTAGTCGTTGGCGGCCTCTATCTGCTCCTTAGTAAAACCGAGACAGCGCAGCAGATTGAAGTCCCAGGCGTCGATCATTTCCTCGGAGAGCCCCAGCGTCTCCTTGAGAAACTCATCACCCAAAGTGTGGCGATTGAAGGCAAAAGTGACGTCAAAAGCGTTCTGGAGCGAGTCTTCCACTTTTTCGAGTTGTTCGTCACCGAACCCCTTGGCCCTGAGTGACTCGTGGTTTATATACGGTGCCTGCCTGAGAGTCTTGTGGCCGGTGGCGTAGGTGATGATGTCATCGACCTCCTTCTGGCTGTAACCCAGCTGCCGCAAAGCTACCGGCACGGAACTATTGATTATTTTGAAATAGCCGCCACCTGCGAGTTTCTTGAACTTGACCAGCGCGAAATCCGGTTCGATTCCGGTCGTGTCACAGTCCATAACCAGGCCGATGGTCCCCGTGGGGGCGATCACAGTGGCCTGTGCGTTGCGGTACCCGTATATCTCACCCATCTCGAGGGCCCGGTCCCAGATATCCCTTGCTGCCTGGGTGATATTTTCGGAAAGGTAATTGCGATTGATCCCCTTGGGTTTGACCGTGAGGCCCTCGTACTCCGACGGGTCGGCGTTGTATGCCGCCCGGCGATGGTTGCGGATAACTCTCAGCATGTTGTCACGGTTGCGGTAGAAACCCGGGAATGGGCCCAGTTCGCGCGCCAGTTCGGCCGAAGTGAGGTACGCTTGCCCCGTTAGCAGCGCGCTCAGGGCGCCGCACCAGGCGCAGCCTTCGGAGGAGTCATAAGGAATGCCCTGGCGCATCAGAACCGAACCGATATTGGCATAGCCCAGCCCCAACGTGCGGTACTCGTAGCTCTTCTGAGCAATTGTCGGCGACGGGTAGGACGCCATCAGTACCGAAATCTCCAGGACCACCGTCCAGATGCGAATGGTATGGAGGTACCCCTCGACATCAAAGGAGCCGTCTTCGCGGAGGAATTTCCCGAGATTAATGGACGCCAGGTTGCAGGCCGTGTCATCCAGGAACATGTACTCTGAACAAGGATTGGAGGCGTTGATACGACCATCCATGAGACAGGTATGCCATTCGTTGATGGTCGAATCAAACTGCACCCCGGGATCGGCACAGGCCCAGGCCGAGTAGCAGATCTTATCCCACAGTTCCGAAGCCGGGATCGATCCATCCATAACTCCGCCTGTGCGCCGAATGAGGCTCCAGTCCCCATTCTCGCTGAGGGTCTTGAAGAATCGGTTGGGGATGCGCACGGAGTTGTTGGAGTTCTGTCCCGACACCGTGACATACCCTTCACCCTCCCAGTTGGTGTCTATGTGGACGAAATCGATCTCCGTCACTCCCTGGGCCGCCAGTTCCAGGACTTTTTTGACGTAGGCCGACGGCACTGCATACCGGCGCGCCGTCCGAAGAGCCTTGCCAAGTACCTTGTTCTTGGTGGGATCGATTTCTACAGCCGTGTCGCCGTTGTCACTCGGGAGCCGGGCAGCCTTGAAGATCTCCTTTAGTTGCTGTCGTATCATGGCCGAGCCGGTCACCATTGCAGCCACCTTTTGCTCCTCGACCACTTTCCAATCGATGAACTCGGCGATGTCGGGATGGTCGAGGTCAAGACAGATCATCTTGGCCGCGCGCCGCGTGGTGCCGCCGGATTTTATCGCCCCCGCTGCCCGATCGCCGATGCGTAGAAACGACATTAGGCCTGACGAGTTCCCGCCCCCGGAAAGCGGCTCGCCGGCACCGCGGAGACTGGAGAAATTGGTACCGGTGCCGGAACCGTATTTGAACAGACGAGCCTCGCGGACCCACAGGTCCATGATGCCGCCATCGTTGACCAGATCATCGCTCACCGATTGAATGAAGCAGGCGTGCGGTTGCGGGTGCTCATAGGCATTGGTCGCCCGTGTCAACATCTGCGTCGACGGATCCACGTAGTGGTGTCCGTTGGACGGCCCGGCGATGCCGTAGGCGGTGTGCAGCCCGGTGTTGAACCACTGCGGTGAATTGGGGGCGGCGATCTGGTCCGCCAGCATGTAGCACAACTCATCGTAGAAAGCCTGAGAGTCGGCCTCACCGTCAAAGTACCGGTGCTTCTCACCCCACTGTCGCCAGCACTCGGCCAGGCGATGAAACACCTGGCGGGCATCGGTCTCGCACCCGGTTCTCTGCTCACCATTCTCGTTAAGAAGCGGTCGGCCATCGGCGTCGGTCAGGGGCACCCCGGTCTTGCGGAAATACTTCTGGGCCAGGATATCGACAGCAACTTGCGACCAGCTCTCGGGTACTTCAATGTCCTCCTGTTTGAAGACGACGGATCCATCGGGGTTTCTTATCTGTGATGAGCGTCTCTCAAAATTAATTTGAGAATACGGCGAGTCCCCTTCGCGCGTATAATACCGACCAATTTTCAAGCTGTACCTCCTGTACTATATGGAAAAGCCAACCGGGAGAGAGCAACCCTTCGCATGATGTATAGTATTCAATCCCCGGTTACTTGTTTGTTACCGCCGTTCTTCGCGTCTGTTTCCTGTCACTCCAAGATACGGACCATTGTCATCAGTGATCCCCGCTTTCGCTTCATAACCCCGTAGCGTCCAGCGAAAAGCGGGTACAAGATATTGTGTGTTCAGAGTTACCCACTACTAAAAATTGTGTTTTTTTTTATTATCTCCTATTCTCTTGCAGATCAGCGCACTATGCGCGCAACGGTGATTAACATAAATCCGGTTGACTTTGAATGCTCTTACAGATCAAGAAATCAATGAATGTAAAGCATTGACAACAAGGAGAATAAGGGCCTGTTTCCTTTTCAGACTTCGGCAGGCAATGCCTGTCAACATCCTGGTTTCTGATAACTCATTGACTTGGTGCGACTTGCATGGTACTCAACAAGTCCCCACAATCTCTCCACACGATCTGTGGAAAAACCCCGCCAGGCGCCCTCGCCAAGCTGCTCAAGGTCTACATTCAATGCGCTGTTTGGACACCGGACTGGCTACCCACCATCAGGAGGGGGCATGTTCCCCTCGCCGCTCGATGTCATAAGGCCGCAGAATTATTGCATAAAGGGGCATTTTTTCCTTGACAAAGCGACGGCTTGTGTTAGATTTAGACTGCAATCGGAAAGTGTTACTCTTTCTGTGGATTACCTAATATCGTCCGCCCAGGCAGGAAGCGCACCTGCTTGGGTTTTTTTATTGGGCTTGCGGGGGGCTGAGCGTGAGGCTGCTGACGGCACCCTCGCCACCCGGGAGTAGTGTCCGCCGCGAAGCCGGATAGTTGCTCCGTGACCGATTATTCGGGCAGGCGCAGGTGATGGCAGCGATCAGTAGTTGTAAGTGCCGACTACCAGTTACTTGCCGAAGTTCTCTTTAACAAGCAGGCGCAGTTGGTCGAAGTCGAGGGGGAACTGGCCGGTTTTCTTAGACTTGACAACGCATGCCCCCAAATGAATAACATCATAATCGCGATCAAGTGTGCACGGGCATTTGGAAAGTCCACCCCACCCGTCTTTGCCGGGTTGACAGCATTGAACGTCGACCGTACATTGACGCACTGATGAATATGCCCAACAAGCTCACCCTCCTGCGAGCAATCATCGCGCCGGTTTTTATGTACTTCTTTCTGTTTGAGAACTTCTATATGCGAATGATCGCCCTGGTCCTTTTCACCGCAGCCTCCCTGACCGATCTCGCCGACGGCTATTACGCCCGCAAGTACGGCATCGTCACCGGATTCGGCAAGTTCATGGATCCCCTGGCAGACAAGATCCTGGTTTCGTGCGCCTTGGTGTCGTTTATCGCCCTGCGATATGTCTCCCCCCTGCCGGTAATGCTGATAATCGGCCGCGAGTTTGCCGTCACCGGCCTTCGCCTGCTGGCCGCCTACCGCGGCGTTCTGATCCCTCCCTCGTGGTGGGCCAAGGTGAAGACATTTCTGCAGTTCAGTGTTGTCGGACTGGTAATCGCGTACGTCAGCCTGGCGACAGCGTTGGAGTATTTCAGCAGCCCTGCCCGGCAACTGCTTGAGTTTGATCACTACCTCTATTTCAACCTGCTGGTCTGGCTGGCGGCGGCAATTACGATCTGGACCGGCGTGGACTACATTATTAAGTATTTCTTCATGATCAAAACGGTGTTAAAATAGGGTCGGCATCATGAAAACCGCCCTCGTAAAAATCATTGCCACCGGCTTCTATTCCGGTTATGGCCGCCCGTTTCCCGGCACCTGGGGAACGATTCCGGCCTGGCTGCTGGCCTATTTCCTTGTCGGAGGCAACCAGGTGCTGTTGACAGTGATCGCCCTCGGCGCTCTTGTGCTGTCCGTGTGGGCATCCGGCCGGGCGGAGCAGATCTATGGCCACGACGCCCGGAAAATCGTGATCGACGAATGGGCCGGTATGTTTATCGCGCTGATCCTGGTACCGTACTCCCTGACGAATTACGCTGTTGCTTTTGTGGCCTTCCGGGTATTCGACGTAATCAAGCTGCCGCCGGCAAAGCAGGCCGAGAGACTCCGCGGCGGATGGGGAGTAACAATGGATGACGTAGTCGCCGGTGTGCAGGCCAATGTTGCCACACATCTGATCATTATCGGCCTGAGCAGTATCGGCCAGGGTGGGGTTCTCCCATGAGGAGGCGAAACAGCCATGGACACTGAGATCATCACCGTCGGCGACGAGTTGGTAACCGGGCACACTCTTGACACCAACTCCGCCCTGATAGCCCGGCGTATGACGGACATAGGCTTCACGGTCAGGTACAAGACATCGGTAGGTGATTCGCTCGCGGACATGGAGGAGGCCTTTTGCCTGGCTCTCAGACGTACGCGGGTAGTGATCGTTACCGGCGGCCTGGGTCCTACCGACGACGACATCACCAAGAAGGCAATCGTGCGCGTCTTCAAGCGCAACCTGATTTTCCATGAAGAGGTGCTCGAAGACATTCGCGCCCGCTATGCCAAAAGAGGGCTCGAGATGCCGGCCATCAGTCAGAACCAGGCGCTGTTGCCGCAAGGTGCCCGGATCTTCCCCAACAAGTTGGGCTCCGCGGTCGGCATCGGCATCGCCGAAGAAGGGCGTGTCTTCGTAGCCATTCCGGGTGTCCCCGTTGAGGCGGAACAGATCCTTGACGATGAGGTGGTACCCTATCTCAGGGGACTCAGGTCCGGACAGGTTCTCAAAGTGGTCAAGCTCCGCACGACCGGCATCATCGAGACGAAACTGTCCGCGATGATTGCTCCCGACATGAAGCTGGAAGGGGGCGTGAAACTGGCCTACCTGCCCTCGTACAGCGGTGTGGACCTGCGGATCATTGCCGCCGCAGATGGTGAAGAGGAAGCAGACCGCAAAGCTCAGGCGCTGACACGGCATCTTGAAGCCACGTGCGGCCGTTACATATACGGCCATGACGACGACACCCTCGAATCCGTTACAGGTCAACTGCTGCGCGACAACGACAAGACGTTATCTGTTGCCGAATCATGCACCGGCGGTGAGTTAGGGATGCGGATTACATCGGTGCCGGGTTCTTCGGCGTACTTTCTCGGGGGGGTCGTAGCATACGCCAACGACGTCAAGACACAGCAGTTGGGAGTCGACCCACAACTGATCGAAGCGCACGGCGCCGTCTCCGAGGAGTGCGCCGACGCCATGGCCGCCGGATGCCGCAACTGCTTCCAGTCGGATTACGCCCTTTCCGTGACCGGCATTGCCGGGCCGGACGGCGGCAGCGAGGACAAACCGGTCGGCTCCACTTATATCGGGCTGGCCTCGGCTCACGCCACCTATGTTCGCAGGTTCACCTTCGGGCCGCGTCGCGATGTCAACCGCACACGGGCCGTTTACGCAGCTCTCGAACTGCTGCGCCGGGAGATACTGGACATCAAATGATGCGACTGTTCATCGCCCTGCCTCTGGGGCCGCAGGCGGAAGCCTACTTGGGAGAAGTCGCCGGCCTTCTAAAACAGAAGGGCGGGGCGGTCAAGTGGGTGGATGCTCGCAACATCCATCTTACCGTTCGCTTCCTGGGCGACACCGAAGAGGCTCACGTGCACGCGCTCAAGGAACTGCTCGACACGGTGGCAGGCCGTTACTCCCCCGTCGAGGCGACGATAGACCGCCTCGGGGCTTTCCCCAACCTTCGGCGTCCCCGCGTCTTCTGGGTCGGTCTGCGAGACGGTCTTGACGTTCTGGAGAATCTGGCGACCGAGGTTGAACAGGGAGTGCGCCGGCTTGGTTTTGATCCGGAGCAAAAGCGATTCAAGCCGCATCTCACGCTGGGAAGAGTCAGGAAGAACCAGGGATTGGACTCCCTGACAGCGTTTATCGGATCGTTCGAGTTTGTCGAGACACCGCTGAGATTGGATCGCCTGGTCCTGTTCAAGTCCACTCTGACTCCGCGCGGCCCGATCTACGACCGGCTGCACGAGGCGATGCTGGGCGAGCAACGGTTTGAGGGGTAGTCGTCACGCCTTGATAGCGCCCTTTTCATATGTGTGATGCTTCGCCAAGTAGAATGGCAGGATACCGCGGCTCCTACGGCGCTTAGGAAGTTCACTCACCAGACTCGAATTCGTCAGATAGCTCATCAAGATCATATCCCACACCTGACAGTACATACTTGAATCGATGAAGGTCGTGGAGGCCAATCTTTATCTTGTGCCCCTTGCCAATAGAGCGTAAGTATCCTAGAAACCTGTTGCTTATGTGTCTCGACATCACGTCATTCTCATCTTGAAGATCAAGCTTCTCCAAGAGGTTCAACATCATGCTAATCTTATCTGCCGTAGGGGGAACTTCATGTTTTTCGAAGAACCTAATGCATTCGTTCAGATAACAGTGAATGGAGTAGGATCTTACTTGTTGGCGTTCTCGGTTCTTTATGAGTTTGAGGAGTATCCCCTCACCTTCCACAAAAAGCGCCTTTGCTTCGCTTCTTGAGTCCGTATCGTTGGCTTGACGGAGGTAATTCCTTCCGATTGCGTGGTCAATCATGTAAGATCTGGGGCGGATAGACTTGGCTTGGTGAAAATGATTTAGGGCTTTCGCATAGTCTTTTGTGGCCTGTTCCGCCAAGCCGAGTTGCAGCCAGTAGTAACTGAAATCGCCCAAGTAGTTTCTCAGGTCATAGAGCATTCTCTTCAAATCGGAGGGGTTGATCGGCACCTTCGCCCTGCGCGGGATGTTGTGGGCGAGGTACCGGAACTTACAAAGAGCTTGGAACATGTTGTTGGTATAGTCTTCTCGGCTTTCAACTATTCGCGGAGATATATGGATCAAGGTTTCCTTAATGTTATCGACTACATCTTTCTTAGTGCATTTCTCGAATACAGTTCTTGAAAAAGTATCCATCCTCAGGCCGAGGTTTCCATTAACATCGGTCTTCACAAAGTCATGGAAGCGTTGTGTAACGTCCGTCACGTTCTTGCCATACAGCATGGTTATCAGTTGCCTTGGGTAATAGGGTAATTCGCATAGATCAAAGATGCAAAGACTCAATAGGATGTGGAAATCATCATCCTTTGATCGCAGAACAGTCTCCAATTCCCTACCTAAGCGCTCTACATAACCACTCCCATATGTCAGTTCGAAGAGCGCTGCAACCAGGTCATTCTTCTCAGCAAAGAATCTCACCTGTCTCTCAAGCGGCCAATCTCTGAATCGCCCGATAAACCCCTTGCTCTTGAGCTTGGAGACAATATCGTGAGCGAAAGCGTCGTCTATCTGCGTGTCCAGATGCTCCTCCAATATGGTCAAGCTGGAGAGATAGTACCTCTTCTTGAAGTGAAACACCGGCCGTGCACTAGTTATCACTGCAAGCCGTTTGTCAGCGGGCATCTTAGCGACCAAATTCTTTAGAGTAACATAATGAAAACTTGCATTGTCCACCAGCAGAGCAAAGTTGCTGTGGTTGGCATTCCTATCAATGTACCTAGATATCTCACGCACATCAATATGAGACCCATTGAAATACATGACCTCGTAATCCTCGTTTACGAGTTCGACCGCTAACCTTTTCATGAACGAAGTCTTACCGGAGAGTGCCTTACCATAAACCACGAAGTAGGCAATGTTGTAATGCCGGTTGAGAATGGCCTCCGTGAATCTGTGCAGCAATGGATTCTTGAAGTCCCACGCCAAGAAAATATCGTCCCAGCCGGGCACATAACCAAAATAGAGCATGCTGCTATGTTCGTTTGTCGTCTGGAAACTCGCCTTTACATTGTTGATCAACTCAATACCGCTGGCATTGAGCTTCTTCACACGATTATCGGAACGCGGTATACGCCAATCCTGTCGATCCAGGAAGTCGAGAAACTTCTCTGCCGTCCAGGTAATTATGTGTCCCTTCATTTCAGCCACCTTCGCTCTGAGGTAGAGTGATGGCGATGGCGTTATGAAGAACAGATCTCCCTTCAATGATTCATGACCTGCATCCTCATAGAGCTTGAGGTAATAGTCGATGTTGAGCTCGTCGAAGGAGGTACCAATGAATATGAAATTACGGCTTTGGAAGTCGATCATCAAATTGTTGAAACGATAATCCGTAATCTTCCGGGCTGATGCAAGGTAGTCCTCGGTGCTGAACACGAACCCGGCATCGCTATTGTTGACATCAGCGTGGAGTTTGAAGTACTCCAATCTGCCCTTCGGAGGTATTGTTGATGGCCGCTGTTTATTGACTACTTCAATTTCAATGCCCTTCTGGTCGTAAACATGCTCGACTAAGTCGTCAATGTTTGTAGTGTAAATCCTGTCCCATCTGTAAACAGCTAGTTTGTTGTGGTAGCCTGCTGGCCTGATGTGGTTGAAAATCTCGCAAAGGAAATCTGATAGATGGTCGCGAGACTTTTCTAGTACGACGTAGTTGCATAGCTTGGAAAGAGTCATTCCTCTAATCTCAGCGTATTTTGGGTCATCTTTGCCGATCTTGAGGAGCCCTTCCGCCAAGAGCGTCTTCAAGTCGTGGCCAATAGGAACAGGCGTGTGCTGTGCAGTCTGTGCTCCTGCTGAAAACCCTGCACCAAGAAAAAGTAAAGGCTTGCCGTCTTTGAGACACCGCAACAACTTTCGGGGTGGGCTTCCCCCTAAAAAGTGGACACCCGGTTAAGTTAGGGTAGCCGTCCGTTCGAAGTCAACCGGGCTTCTGAGGCCCAGGCTCGAATGACGGCGTTCCCAGTTGTAAAACACCTCAATATACTCAAAGATCTTGGCTTTTGCATCTTCTTGAGTGGCGAACCGCTCA
>Ga0114922_10002071_pt1 | contig 18934 bp, 15 predicted proteins | sample AartaG_FD_100975 | JGI IMG/M metagenome (GOLD analysis project Ga0114922, IMG submission 100975) | Deep subsurface microbial communities from Aarhus Bay to uncover new lineages of life (NeLLi) - Aarhus_00045 metaG | ecosystem: Environmental > Aquatic > Marine > Oceanic > Sediment | place...
AGCAATACTTTTAAAAGCCCAAGAGGAAGTAGTTAAATCAGCCTCTCCAAATCAAAGTGAGATTCTAAAACAGATAGACAAACTCTCACTACAAATCGATTATCACCAGCTTTTATCACATCTAAGCGATGCCTCTTCTCTCTACCTCCCTTTTCATTGGGATGATTTAAAAGAGGGTTCTATTGCACTCAAAAAATCAGAAGATGATAAATTTTACTGCGATATCAATCTAAAACTAAAAGAGTTTGGTGAAGTAAATCTAAAACTAGTTTTGTATGAAAAGAATCAAATCAATATTCACATATACTCCTCAAGCAATCAGTTTAAAGAGTTAGTCAAAGAGAATCTATCAGCTCTTCGCTCCGCACTCATAGAGACAAAAATAACTCCAAGAGAGATTAGAATCTTCAAACCAAAAGAGAAAAATTCACCTTATCAACAAACTGATGATGATTTTAAGATGGGATTTGAGGTAAAAGGATGAAACAAAAAGCGATAGCACTAAGATATGACACCCAAAAAGAGAAAGCTCCTAGAGTTGTGGCAAAAGGGGAGGGGAAAAGTGCACAAAGCATTATAAAGATTGCACAAGAAAATGACCTACCTATCAAAAAAGATGAAGACTTAATAGAGCTCTTATCTAAAGTAGAACTCGATAAAGAGGTTCCTGAAGCTTTATATACAGCCGTTGTTGAAGTGTTTAGTTTTATCTATAAGGTATCAAAGAAAAAGGAAGAGTTGTGATAAATATACAATTTTTCATCTTAATCAAAATATTTTTTCAACACTTTAACTAACTCTTCAAGCTCTATCGGTTTTGCTACATAATCATCGAATCCTAAGCCTATATACTTCTCTTTGTCACCACTAACAGCGTTAGCTGTTAGTGCTATTATTGGTGTTTTTTCTGATTGTTCAGATGCTTTTATATCTATCATCGCTTCTATACCATTTTTATTTGGCATGTTAATATCCATAAGAATCATATCAAACTCTTTCATTTTAGATATTTCAACAGCCTCTACACCGTCGTTAGCTATAACAACTTCAATCTCCATATCATCAAGAATTAGCTCAATAAGTATCTGATTTGTTTTGTTGTCCTCTGCTACGAGAATCTTCTTTGCACTAAAATCCACTTCATCAGATTCATCTCTTTTTTCAACAGAATCTTCAACAACATCTATTTTTATCTCAAAACTAAATTTGCTACCTTCGTCCAATTTACTCTCTATTTTTAACTCAGAATCAAAGAGTTTTAAAAATTTTGTAACTATTGAAAGACCTAAGCCACTACCACCATATTTTCTAGCAGTTGAACTATCCGCCTGAGTAAATACTTGAGTGATATTTTCAATATTTTCTGCAGAGATTCCTATACCACTATCTTTGACCTCAAAATATAGAGTTGATTTATCTTTATTATATTTCACAATAAACTTTATATTTTTACCATGTGGTGTAAATTTAATAGCATTTGAAAGTAGATTTGAAAGTATCTGTTTGATTCTTAGAATATCACTTTTCACAGTTTTTGGAAGAGTTGGCGATATAAAATTTATTAAAACAATACCTTGTTCATTAGCATTTTGTTCAAAAAGTGAAAACACCGATAAAAACTCACTTTGCGGATGAAACGGTATCATCTCTAAGTTTATTTTTCCAGATTCTATTTTACTTATATCTAAAATATCATTGATAACATTCGTCAATACATTTGAAGACTTATTGATAATCTCCAAATAATCAATTTTTTTCTTATCAGTCTCATTTCGTTTAAGAACTTGAACAAAACCTATTATTGCATTTAAAGGTGTTCTTATCTCATGTGACATAACAGAAAGAAAATCTGACTTTGCCTGATTTGCAACACTTGCCTCTTGAATTTTCTCTTTGAGTTGTAGTACTAAATCATTATTGTCATAAGCAAGAGCAATATTGTTATTTAGATTTAAAGATATTTTTTTTGCTACCACTAACAAAGTAACAGTATAAATAAAAGCAGAGATTGATAAAACAGCTGAGGCATGAGTGCCATTCATATAAAGCATATAAACAAAAGGGCTCATACTTAAAATCAAATAGACATAAAACATCTCAATATAGATAGATAAAGTGATCGCACCACCAGATATAATGCCCGCTATAAATAATAAAAGTATCATTTGATATTCAATCTCTAGTGGAAATATAAAAAATGCACTAGCTCCCCACAAGGAAGCACTAAAAACTGCAAAGAGAAAAAAAAGTCGATAATATTTTAAAAAGTTGTTTGAATCAATTTTTGTTTTTTTATACGAAAGTAATAAATAAGCTCTAGTGAAAAAAAGTAAAATATTTAAGCTAAACCAAACTACTAAATTTTGATAATCGACAAAACCATCAAATGTAAAAAAAATAACTAAGGATAAGACAAAAATTGCTACCACACCACTCAGAGTGTTTTCATAAAGGTAGTCTAATCTTTTAATCTCTATGTTCTTCATTAATCCTACCTTTTGATAATAATTATAATAACAAAAAATATCTAAAAAAGAGTTTTTTAAAGAGACAATTATTTCATATTTAATCGTACTCTTTGTGAATGAGTAATTGCTACTGCCATTGCATCTGAAATATCAAGAGGTTTTATCTCTTTTTTAATGTTTAAAAGTCGTTTTACCATAAAATTTACTTGTTCTTTTTGAGCTTTACCATTCCCAGTGATCGCTTTTTTCACCTGAAGTGCTGTATATTCATGAAATTGTCCAAACTCTTGAAGTAGTTTTAGCATAATTGCCCCTCGAAACTGTGCTAATTTTATAGTAGTTGCTGGATTATGTGCATAGAATATATCTTCCATTGCAACTTCATCAATTGTATGATTCTTAAATATCTCTCCTATAGCTTCTACCATTTGTGGCATCTGGAACTGTAAGCCTTCTGCTTTCATTTTTATAAGCCCAGCTTCAACCAAAGATATCTTTCCTTTTTCTAAAGATATAAGTGCATATCCCATATTTCTAGTCCCTGGGTCTATTCCTAAAATTACCATTTTTATCCAATATTTGTATTTATATCCAAATTATATACAAAAGCTGAGAAAATGTTAATAATATGGCATTTTGAAAGATAAACCGATTCTTCACAATAAGAAATTTTAGTTATTCACATTTATTTAACCATATCTTATGCTAGTTGAGGGTACTATTCACATAATAAATATTTATTAAGGGTTAGATGTGAATATAGGTGAAGAGGTCTTACTACTACTAAAAGAAGAGATTACAGAGCTTGAATATAAGCGATATATACAACAATTGGTTTATGATGAAGAGAAATCTACAAGTGATTTAGCTGTCTATTATGCACCTAATGCTCTTGTTTCTAATTGGATAAAAAGTAAGTATAGCCATAAAATTGCTCATCTCTTTGAGGTGAAAAGTGGACTCAAACCAAATGTAAGTATTGCACTTAAAGACCAAATAGACATAGTAAAAGTAAAAAAAGTTGAAGTTGAAAAAAAAGTGCAACATTCACTTTTAAACCCATCACATACATTTAGTAACTTTATGGTTGGTGGCTCAAACCAGTTTGCTTATTCAGCTGTAAAAAGTGTAACTGAAAAATCTGGTGAAACTTACAACCCTCTTTTTATTTATGGTGGTGTAGGTCTTGGTAAAACTCACCTAATGCAAGCCGCTGGTAATAGCTTTCAAGATAGTGGTAAAACTGTTATATACTCAACAAGTGAGCAATTTTTAAACGATTTTTTACGCCATGTAAGAAATCAAACTATGGAAAAATTTAAAGATAAATATCGTAAATGTGATGCTCTTCTTATAGATGATGTTCAATTTTTAGGGAACAAAGATGTTGTACAAGAGGAATTTTTTCATACTTTTGAAGCTCTAAGAAATGAGGGCAAACAAATTATCCTTACAGCAGATCAACACCCTAAAAAAATCGGTGGTTTAGAAAAGCGTCTTCAAAGCCGTTTTGAGTGGGGTTTAGTGGCAGATATTCAACCACCTGAACTTGAAACTAAGATTCTTATCATCGAGAAAAAATGTGAAATAAATAAGATTGTACTCTCTAAAGATATTGTCAACTATATTGCTACAGTAATAGACAGTAATGTTCGTGAGATAGAGGGGATTCTCTCAAAACTTCATGCTTACTCAAGACTTATGAACATTGACATAGATTTAGCCTTTACAAAAAGTGTACTCAAAGACCAGATCCAAGAGAGTCGTGCCAATATTACCCTAGATATTATTACTCAACAAGTAGCAAAAGATCTCAACATAAAACCTAGTGAAATATGTTCAAAAGGGCGAAGTAAAAATATTGTTTATGCAAGAAGGATAGCTATCTATCTTTGTCGTGACTTAACTAAAAATACAATGCCTCAACTAGCTCAATATTTTGGTATGAAAGACCACACAGCTATTAGCCACACTTTGAAAAAAATCAATGAACTTATGCAAAATGATGAAGATTTCAAGGTTAAAATTGAAGAGTTGACTAACAAAATAACAACAGTTTCTTGATATTTAAAATTTAAAAAAGAACATAATGACATTTTAGAAACATTTGAAAAACTAATATTGGATATAATACGCATATTATATCCAATTGGAGGGTGTTTTGAAAAACTTATCTATTAAAATACAAATACTAGGACTTGTGATTATCTCATTAATCACTTTATCAGCTATACTCGCTTTTGCCTCGATTAGTGAGAGTAAAGAAGCACTTATGAACAAAAGTTATGATGGCTTAACTTCAGCAAGAGATTCTAAGGCTCAGCAGATAACAAACTTTTTTGCTGAGAGAATCGGAGATGTGAATGTTTTAGCAAAGAGTAAAGATGTAGAAGAATCAGTTGAAGATTTACTTCATGTCTATGATGAACTTGAAGTAAAATCTAATGAAAATTACCCAGTAAATGACCCTCTTGCAAAAGAGAAAACTGAACTACATGAAAAGTATTTCCAAAACTATGCAAAAGAGTATGGTTACTATGATATATTTATCATCTCAGCCGAGCATGGTCATGTTATGTACTCACAAGCCAAAGAATCAGACTATGGTCAAAACCTTAGCAGTGGAAGTTTAAAAAATTCTGGACTTGGTGAAGTTTATCGAAAAGTAAAAGAGCTAAAAAGAGCTGTTTTTGTAGATATGAAGCCTTATGCTCCATCTAACGATGCCCCTGCAATGTTTTTAGGTACACCTGTCTATGATGATGGTGTTATGAGATCAATACTTGTACTTCAAATATCTGATGCATCAATCAACAAAATTATGCAGTTTAGAAAAGGGTATGGGGATTCTCAAGAGGACTACCTAGTAGGTTCAGATAAGCTTATGAGAAGTGACAGTTTCCTAGACCCAACAGGGCATAGTTTAAAAGCATCATTTGCTAATAATTCTAAGGTAGATACAAAAGCTAGTAATGCTGCACTCAATGGAAAATCAAACACAGAGATAGTGCTTGATTATAATGGTAATTATGTTTTATCATCTTATAAAAGAATCAAAATTGGTGAAGACTTAAACTGGGCTATCCTTTCAGAGATAGATGAAGCAGAGGTTTTAATAACTCCTAACAGTATTAGAAACACTTTAGTTATTTATGCTATTGTTGTTTTAATTATTGTTATATTTATCGCTTTTTTCATCATATCTGTAAGTGTAATAAAACCAATAGAAGCTTTTAAATCAAAAATACTTGAAATCTCAAACAACCATGATCTTTCACAAAGAGTAGCCACTGATGCACCTCTAGAGATACAAGAGATGGGTAATAGTTTTAATACTCTTTTAAGTTCTTTGCAAGAGCTCATTGCAACTTCAAAAAATTCCTCTACTGAAAATGCTTCTATCTCACATGAACTTTCAACAACTGCCTTAGGTGTTGGAAACAATGTTGAAAATTCAGTTGTAATAGTAAAAGAAGCAACAGCACAAGCAAAAGATGTTCAAGGTGAGATTTCCCATGCAATTAATGATGCACAAGAATCTAAAGATGATATTATCAAAGCAAATGAAAATTTACACACTGCAAGAGAAGATATTATTTCACTAACATCTAAGGTTCAAGTAACTGCAGAAACTGAAGCTGAACTCTCTCAAAGTATGGAAACACTTTCACATGATGCTAATGAGGTAAAATCAATCTTAGTTGTGATTAGTGATATAGCTGACCAAACAAACTTACTTGCACTTAATGCTGCTATTGAAGCTGCAAGAGCTGGTGAGCATGGTCGTGGTTTTGCTGTTGTTGCTGACGAGGTAAGAAAACTAGCTGAGAGAACTCAAAAAACTCTTTCTGAAATCAATGCTACCATCAGTGTAGTGGTTCAGTCTATTGGTGATGCTTCAACTCAAATGAGCAATAATTCCCAAGAGATTCAAGCCTTAGCAAATATTGCTCAAGGTGTTGAAGATAGAATTAACTCTACAGTTGAAATAGTAAATGATGCAGTAAATGCAAGTGACAGAACAGTAAAAGATTTTGAGAATACTGGTAAAAATGTAGAGGTTATTGTTTCAAAAGTTGAACAAATCAATGAAATATCATCTACAAATGCTAGAAGTGTAGAGGAGATTGCAGCAGCAGCTGAACATCTCAATACACTTACAAACGATTTAAACTCAAAACTTGAAACATTCCGTACCTAAAAAAATTGTCCTAATTGGTGCCTCCACTGGAGGTCCTGGGCAAATACAGAAAATTTTCAACTCCCTAAAGAGACTTCATAATACTACCATTATTATTGCGCAACACATGGTGCCTGGATTTATGGAAAGTTTTACAAATAGGCTTCAAAATAATAACTCCAATACTATTGAGATGATTACAGATGAAGAGAGTTTAAAACACCCACACATCTACATAAGTGAGGGTGAAACAAAACTTATCCATACTAATCATGAGCTAATATTTAATAAAGAAAAATCTCAACTACACTCATTTAATCCAAATATAAATATACTATTCGATTCTTTTACTCCACTGTGTAAAGAGGTAGAGATTCTATGTGTAATTCTAACGGGAATAGGGGATGATGGAGTTGACGCTTGCATTAACCTAAGTAATAATGGAGCTAGATGTATTACAGAAACACAGCAAAGTGCCATAGTAGATGGGATGCCAAATAGAGCAAGAGCCTTAGTACCAAATATAGAAGTTTATGATATAGAAAAAATAATAGATATAATAAGTGAGTTTTGTGAATAATGTTTAATTTTTTTAAAAAGAAAGAAGTGATTAGTAAAGAGATAAAAGTTGTCCAAAAAGAAGATTTTAGTGATATTGAATCTGTGTCAAAATATTTTCATAATGAAACAGGAATCACATTTGACAAACAGATGAGTATACTAAAAAGTAAAGTAACTTCTTTTTGTAAGCAAAGAGCTATTCACTCTTTTTCAAAACTACTCCAAGATATAGAATCTAATACACCACTTAAACAAGAACTAATTGACTACCTTACAACAAATGAGACATTTTTTTATAGAGAGATTAAACAAATTTATCAACTCGTTGATCTTGTTAAAAGAGAATCTTCTTATGTGAATATCCTCTGCGCACCCTCTGCAACTGGTGAAGAGCCTTACTCTATAGCGATAGCCTTACTTGAAGCTGGTGTATCTGCATCTAGCTTTAAAATACTAGGAATCGACATCAACTCTGAGGCAATTACAAAAGCAAAAAATGCTATCTATAAAGAGAGAAATGTGAGAAATTTATCTCCACAAATCATTAATAAATATTTCATACAAAATGATTCAGACTATGTTTTAAACCAAAATGTAAAATCTCTTGTCTCTTTTAAGATAGCAAACCTATTTGATGATTCATTTACATCCTTAGGGAAATTTGACTTTATTTTTTCAAGAAATATGCTTATATATTTTGATAAAGAGACAAAATTAAAAGCAAAATCTATCTTAGAAAATATGCGTAAGAATCAAAATCATGAAGTTTTTTTTGGGCATGCTGACCTATTTTAATATAAAAAATTATAGAGTTGATTAAAAATTTAAAAAAAAAGATATAATTACAAAAGTGAATAGGTGTGAATAGAGTCGAGTATGTTCATCACATATAAACTTCTCTAAGAATAGGGCTGTGTAAGTGGTTTTCACTTATTCACATCCCCCTACTACTACCTACTAAAATTATATAAATATATAGGGAAATTCGTATGAAAATAACAATTCAAAAATCAATCATTGAAAATATATTGATTCATGCTTCACCATTCTTAGAAAAAAAAGATACCTCTCAAATTACCTCTCATATTTTTCTCAATGTTAGTAATTCTAAATTAACTCTAAAAGCAACAGATTATGAGATAGGATTCTTAGTAACTACAGACAAAGTAACTATTTTACAAGAGGGAAGTATCACTGCGAATGGTAAAAAACTTTTAGATATTATTAAAATATTAAAAGATGGGGAGATTAGTTTAGAACTTAGAAATAGCATATTGCATATATCTCAATCTCACTCTAATTTTAAACTCCCAACTTTTGCATTCAATGAGTTTCCAGAGTTCCCTAACTATGAGGGGAAAACTCCAATCTCTATAGAATCTCAAGTACTAATAGAATCTCTTAAAAAAATTACACCAGCAATTGATACAAATAATCCTAAATTTGAACTCAATGGTGCACTAATAGACATTAAAACTGATTCTATTAACTTCGCATCAACAGATACAAGAAGATTAGCTGTGGTCAATATAGAGAATCAAAATTCTAATGAACTCTCTATTATTATCCCTAAAAAAGCGATTATTGAGATTCAAAAACTATTTTTTGAAAATATTGAACTTTATTATGATGAAACAAATCTCATCATCCGCTCTGAACAATACCTTTTCTTTACAAAACTTATTAATGGAAAATTTCCAGAGTACGCAAGAATTATCCCTAAAGAGATTGCAAATATTTTAGTTTTACCAAAAGCTTTAATAATCGATTCTCTAAAGCAGATTACAACTATCTCTACAGATGTAAAAATCACAATGCTCAATAACGACATTACTTTTGAATCTTTAAGTGATGATAATATTGAAGCTAAAACAGTTGTAAACTACCCTACAAATTTCACAACTCCTTTCTCAATAGCAATAAACAGCAGATATCTATTAGATTTTTTAAACTCTATTAACAATTCAGAATTTACTATTGGTTTAAATGAGGGTAATTTGCCTTTTATCCTTAGTGATGGAGATTTTAAAACTGTTGTAATGCCAATAGTTATATAAACTAAAATCTTTTATGACTAGAAGAGAACTCTTTAAAGTTATTAAAAACAAAACTCATATAAAGAATCATTTTGTGAGTATAAAATTTGGATTTGGATACACTCCTTATCCTGATAACTCCATAAATATCAACTCTTCTTACATAGGCTCTCTCTATTATCACTCCTTTAAAAACACTCAAACTGGTAAAATTTTTAACTCAATTTTAGTATATAATGGAAAAGATTATCTTTTTAGATGTGGAGATATTTTTTTAGAAGCTAAACTATCTCAAAAAAAAGCAGAGCAATTAGTACAAAATGCAGTAAGTACATTTGATGATGAATACAAATTTAAATTAAAAAAAGAGTTAACACACACTTATGGATTCTTAGGAAGTGATGGTTTATGTAAATCTCCTGATTTGATTTGTGAGCATATTGAACTTCTAATAAACTCAATTACTATTGAGATTATTCAAGAGATAGAACAACTATATTATTATGTACAAGAGGGGTATTTAGAGATTATGAATCAACCAGCAGATATAAATAAATTATTTAAAAGATATGCATTTAAAAAACATGTTCTTATGGAGGGTGAAAAAGGAAGTGGTAAAACTTACCTTATTCACAATTGGTGTGAAAAAGTTGGAATTAAAGAGGTTTTTTTAGGTGGACATGAGCAGTTAGAATCTATAGATTTTCTAGGGCACTACATACAAAACAGTGATGGCAGTTTTTTATGGAAAGATGGAGCTTTAACCGAGGCATTTAGAATCGCAGAATCTGGAAAGAGAGTTGTTCTTATTATTGATGAGATTCTTAGAATCCCAAAAAGAGAGTTAAACATCCTTATCTATTCCCTCATCGCTTGGAACAATAAATATATCCTTCGTACAGGAAGAGCTATAGATGAAAAAGATGGTATAGCTTCAGAAGAAACCATCTATGCACCCAACAATAGACTTTGGGTGGTAGGAACCACTAACGTTGGTGCTGGCTATGCTGTAGAGGAGATAGATGAGGCATTAGCTGATAGATTTCGAATCATCCGTAAAGATTCTACGCGAGCTGAGATGGAAAAGATTCTTATTAAGTATATTAAAGAAAAAAAGTTTACAAAAACAACACTCTTTAGGCTCATTAGGTTTTTCTCAGAGATGCGAAGATTTAAAAATCAAGATATTGTAAGTAAGATTGTGAATATTAGACACCTAGTTGAAGCTATAGAGTTTTCAAATAGTGAAATAGAGGTATCAGATATACTAAAAGACACGGTTCTAGCATGGGTTGATAGAGATATAGATGGTTATCCTCACGCATCACAGATGGAAGTGATTGAAAAACTTATTAATGATATTTGGAATTTAGATTCTAAAAAATTAGAAACAGATTATAAGAATCTCATAGAGTTAGATGTTGTCACTTAGAGATAAGCATAAAAAAAAGTTTGATATTTACCAAGCTAACGATTTAATTCAAAAAGTAGTAGATGAGTTTAAAAAACTAAATATTTTTAAACCTGAACCTTATAGATTCTTTTTAAAAGAGGGGTTTGATACAGCTTCGTGGAGCTATAGACCACCACACTACATCGTAATAGGTACTGAAATTTTTGAAGATTTTATAGGTACAGAGCAACAAAAGTCTGATTTTTTTCTTATGTTTGTTTTACATGAGGTGGCGCATAGTATCTACACTGACTATAGAATTTTTAAAATTATAAAAACTTTAGAGGAGAGAGATTTACCCTTTAGTGTTTTTAATCTATTTGAAGATGCAAGAATCGAATCAACTCTTTTTAAAAAGAATAAAATTAGCATCATCGAAAATTTTAACTGGTCTAAATATATCTCTTTAGAAAAACCTAGTAATTCACTTGATCTATTTTATTGGTGTGTTCAAAAAAATGGTAGTAAAAAAAGTTTCGATTCTATCTATTCACATCTCAATAAAGATTTGCAAAAAGATTCTCAGAGAGTTTGGGAATTTTACCAAAAAACCATTGATGCTAAAGATAGTTTTGAAGTTATAGATATTGTTGAGGAGTGGATGAAAACCATGCACGAGGAGATTCTTAACATCTCCAAGAATCTTTTTTATGGTGAGATAGAAATATTAAATTCCCCAGATTCTATCATCTCTCAAATCAAAGGCGCTACAGAGGTGGCGACTATAACCATAAACGATTTAAAAAGCAAACAGATGAGCCAAAACAGTGCTTTAAGCTTCAAGAATCTTTATTCTATAAAAAATTTAACAAGCAAAGATCTTTTATCAAAAGAGATTCAAAGAGATGAGTTTGATAAGGTGTTAATTCAAAAAATAAAAAAAGAGATAGAGAGACTTTTTGTAAGTAACAACAAGTACACCAAAACATCAACTCCATCAAAAAGACTTAACCTTAGAAACATGCTTCTAAAAAATCCAAATATATACAAAAAGAATAATGTAACAGAACTAAAAAAAGAGATAAGTATCATTTTAGATATATCAGGAAGTATGAGTGGTGTTATTGAGGAGATGCTAATTATTGTTGAAGTTTTTAATATTTTGGCAAAAAAAGGTTTAATAAAAGGGCATCTGATTCTCAGTGTATCCCTATATTCCAATGAAGCATCCTACCAAACATTCAAATTTCCATTAGATAAAGATGTTCTGAAAAAAATCATCACCTACGGTGCAACAGAGGGCTTAGCTGAAGTTATGAAACATCTCTCTAAACTTTTAAAACCATGCGATGGGGTTTTAGTTTTTACTGATGGTTTATTTGCTGATGACCCACTCAACAAAGAGTTTTTTTACAAAAACAACATAGACCTTTATGGGATTTTCTATGATGGAACAGCAAATCATGGCTACGATTTAGAACAGTATTTTGATAATAGCATTGTTGACAAAGATATTGAGATATTGGTTTTTAAAATTGTTAAAATGTTGAAGCTAAAATTTATAATATAAAAAACTTAAGAATCAAAATGTGAATAGTTGTGAATCAATAGGGTTCAATTCATCACATCAGATTCTCTCTTCACTTGGGCTTGAAAACAACATTTTCACTTATTCACATCCCCCTACTACTACCTACTAAAATTATATAAATATAAAGGAAAATTACTCAACTTATTTGAAGAATCAAATTTAATTTACTAAAATCTTATTTTTAGCAAAAGTTGGATAGAATCAACACTATTTTAATATGGAGTTATTAATGGAAAACTATGGTGCTAGTAATATTAAAGTCCTTAAGGGTCTAGAAGCTGTTAGAAAAAGACCTGGGATGTATATTGGTGATACTGGTCATCGTGGTCTTCATCATCTAGTTTATGAAGTTATTGATAACTCTATTGATGAGGCTATGGCTGGTCATTGTGACACTATCAATATTACACTTACAAAAAATGGTACATGTAAAGTAAGTGATAATGGTCGCGGTATCCCTACCGATATGCACCCTACTGAAGGTATGTCTGCAGCTACTGTTGTTTTAACAGTTCTACATGCTGGTGGTAAGTTTGATAAAGATACGTATAAAGTATCTGGTGGTCTTCATGGTGTTGGTGTTTCTGTTGTAAATGCACTCTCATCAGACTTAAAGATGACTATTCACAGAGAGGGTGAAATTTTTGAACAAAACTTCAAAGAGGGAATCCCACAAGAGGCACTAGCTACTACTGGAACTACTCGTAAAACAGGTACTACTATTGAATTTTTTCCAGATGCTTCTATTTTTACAGAAACAGTTACTTTTGAATATGCTTATTTAGCAAAAAGATTCAAAGAACTTGCATATTTAAATCCTTTTATCACTATTAAATTTAATGATGAAAGAACTAATACTAAAGAGGAGTATCACTTTGAGGGTGGTATCGCTCAATATGTTACTGATATGAATAAGCAAACTGTTGTTTCAGATGTTTTCTCTTTTACTGCTAAAATTGAAGATATTGAGTTTGATATTGCTTTGATGTATAACGATTCTTTTGATGAAAAATTAGCTTCTTTTGTAAATAATATTAGAACTCCTAATGGGGGAACTCATGAGGCGGGATTCCGTGCGGGACTTACTCGTGTTATCTCTGCATACAATTCTAAAAATGGTGCAGTTAAAGAGAAAGATGTAAAAATCACAGGTGACGATGTAAAAGAGGGACTTATTGCTATTGTTTCTGCTCGTGTTCCTGAACCTCAGTTTGAGGGGCAAACTAAAGGAAAACTTGGAAATACTTATGTAAGACCTTTAGTTCAAAAACAAACTTATGAACTTCTTTCTAAATACTTTGAAGAGAATCCTCTTCAAGCTAAAGCTATTGTACAAAAAGCTTTACTTGCTGCTCGTGGTCGTGAAGCTTCTAAAAAAGCAAGAGAATTAACTCGTAGAAAAGACAACATGAGTGTTGGAACACTTCCTGGTAAACTTGCAGATTGTCAATCTAAAGATGCTTCTGAGTGTGAACTGTATCTGGTGGAAGGGGATTCTGCAGGTGGTTCAGCTAAGATGGGTCGTGATAGAGTTTTTCAAGCGATTCTTCCACTTAAGGGTAAGATTCTTAATGTTGAAAAAGCAAGACTTGAAAAGATTCTAAAATCTGATGAGATTACAAATATGATCACAGCAATGGGTTGTGGAATCGGTGAAGAGTACAATGAAGATAAACTTCGTTATCACAAAATCATCATCATGACCGATGCTGATGTTGATGGTTCTCACATCCAAACTTTATTACTAACTTTTTTCTTTAGACATTTTCGTGAAGTTGTTGAAAATGGATACCTTTACTTAGCGCAACCACCACTTTACCGTTATAAAAAAGGTAAAAAAGAGATATATTTCAAAGATGATTCTGAGATGAATGCTTTTCTTATTGGAAATGGTGTTGAATCACTTGAAGTTGAAAATGTTGGTCATAACGATTTAGTTTCTTACTTTAAAATGGTTGACCATTATGCTGGTTCTTTATCTGCACTAGATAGAAGATACGCTCTTGTAAAACTAATTCGTCACTTTGTGGAGAATCCTGATTTGATTGGCTTAGCTACTATGGATTTGTTTGCAAAGGTTGAAGAGTTTTTAACTTCTATAAATAATAACATATTAACAAAATCTATCAATGAAGAGACTAATGAGATTCATATCTTTGTTCAAACTGAGGGTGGTATGGAAGAGTTACTTATTAATGATGACCTTTTCAATGCACCACACTTTACAGAAGCAAATTTTGTGTATAAAAAAATTCAAGAGTGGAATTTGGATTTTTGTGATGATATTGTTGCTGAACTTGAAAATATTAAAGAGTATGCTAGAAAAGGTGCTTATATCCAACGATACAAAGGTCTTGGTGAGATGAATCCTGAACAACTTTGGGAAACAACAATGACAAAAGAGAATCGTGTATTGCTTCAAGTAAATATAGAAGATGCTGAAGTTGCATCTGATGCATTTACTCTATTTATGGGTGATGAAGTTGAACCTCGTCGTAACTATATTGAAACACATGCAAAAGATGTGAAACACTTAGACGTATAAAATAGTAAATGCTACTTCCAAAAACTAAAGAGAGGGAATACCGTTTTAAGTTAGCACTTAGAATGGGATTACCTATCTTTGGACTTGTTCTTGCCTTAGTTTCAAACACATTTATAACACATTATGAAAATCTTAAAATCTCTTTTTATTTAGAATCAACTCTTCTTTTAGCCTTTAGTATATATTTTATTTTTTATCTTATTTATAATGGATTCAGTACAAAAATTACAGAACCTGTTTCAAAAACATTCTCAAGAGAATATTTATATAAGTATTTAAAAAAAGAGATTCTCAAAGAGAAAGAGTATACGCTTATTCTTATTAGCATCGATAATTTACATAGTATAAATGAAAATTATGGAATCAAAAATGGGGATAAAGTTCTTTATGATGTAGCACACTTTATTAGCGATTTTTTTGAATCTAAAAATGTGAAAAACTTTCCTCTTGGTCATGTTAAAGGGGGAGACTTTATATTAGGATTGAGAGGTGATAAACAAGATTATAAAACCTTACTTGAATTGTTTTGTTTAAAGGCTAATGAATATAAAGTTGACAATATTGAGGTTGAAATTTCTAGTGCTATAAATGACTTAAGTTATTGTGATGAGCTAGAGTATTTAATTGAGAATCTCTTTGAGATTCAAAAACAAAACCGTTTCATAGATACCCAAGAGATGAATCCAAGTGAGTTAGAATCTTTAGTACTTAGTGCTGTGAATAACAAATCTTTTATTGTTTATACTCAAGATGTATTTGAAAATGATGAAAGTGTAATAAAAGAGTGTTTTGTAAAGCTTCAAACTGATGAAAATAAGCCTTTACATTCAAAAACTTATATGAAAGTTTTAAAAAAATTAAATGTAATGATTGATTTTGATTTAATGATTCTTCAAATGCTTATAGATGAGATTAAGGAATCAGATAAAGAGATATATGCAATCTCTTTATCTCCTATCTCCTTAAGAAATAAAAGTTTTTTATTTCAGGTGAAAAAATTAATATCTGAGAATCCAAATGTAAAAGGTAAACTTATGTTTATTTTTTGTGAATTTGAATATTACTCAAACATAAATAGCTTCAATAAAATATTACAAGATTTAAGAGATATTGGAATTAAAATTGTTGTTGATCGCTTAGGTTCACTGCACACAAGCTTTTTATATTTAAGAGATTTAGATATTGATGTTGTGAGATTTGATAAATATTATACTAAAGAACCTAAGATGATTAGTGATATCGGTATAATAAATGGATATAATTCTATGGCACATTACAAAGGTGTTAAAACATGGGTTAAGCTATTAGAAACTCAAGAGACGAAAGATAAGATGGATACTCTTGGTGTAGATTATATGCAAGGCAAGTATTTATCAACATTAGAAAAAGTAAAAGGAAAATAGATGAAGTATGGTGAAAAAATTGTTAACGAATTTGATGTAGAAAAAGATTTAGAGATATGGCCAAATGAGCACAAGAGAGATTATTTAATAAAAATGACTTTACCTGAATTTTCATGTCTTTGTCCAAGAAGTGGTTACCCAGATTTTGCAACGATACATTTAGAATACACACCAGATGAGTGGGTGGTAGAGTTAAAAGCTATAAAATTATACATAAACTCTTTTCGTGATAAACATGTTTCACATGAAAATTCAGCGAATGAGATATATGAGCTATTAGAGAGAAAATTAAAACCTAAATATATGAAAGTTATAGCCGATTATAACCCTAGAGGAAATGTACATACAGTTATAGAGATAGACAGTTCTAAGCTTTAATTTTCTAAAGAAAATTTTAGTAATTTTGTAAAATTGCAGGAGTTTATATGTTTAATAGTTTGTTGGGAAAGAGTAAAAAAGATTCTAATGATGATGAGATAGTTAAACGAATCTCAAAAATGGATTTAAATGATATGAGAACTTATATCAATAATAAGATAGATGACTTTAAACTTTGCGAAGATGGACTAAATGAGGTAATGAGAAGGTTGATTTCTCATAACGAGAAGTCATCTAAAAGATTTATTGAAGATGATGCAATGGATGTCAAGAAGAAAAAGGCATTTGATTTAGTAATTCTTATAAGCTCAAGTAAAAAAATAACTGTAACATCTGTAGAATTAATTCAAGAATTTATAGATATATATGCTGAAATGATTCAAAAATTTGATCAAGATAATAAACAAACTTATGAATCAAAATTAAGAAAAAGTATTGATAACGCACTAGTATCGATTGCTGGAATGTCTGCTTATAAAGAAAAAATTGATATTTTAGGGAATTAAATAATTTTTTAGCCACTCCTTAGCTTCTTTGATATTTTTTATTTTTAAATTCATTTGAGCTTCGTAGACCTCATTTAAAATTGTTGAATACTCTTTTGATGGCTTAATCCCATATTCTAAAATATCTCTCCCTTGAAGAATCGGTTTTAGCTTTTGATGAAGTATTCCTAACTCTAAAGCTCTTTTTTTAAGATTCTCAAAATAATTCTCTTTTTTTGTAATGTGAATAACTTTTTGTACAATCAAAAAATGTTCAATATTTACTTTAAGTGCAAGTTTAAAGAGTTGCGTGTCTGTATAGGATGTTTCAAGTTTTGTTTGAGTGATAGATAATATTTTTTTAAGTAGCTCTTTTTCATCTGTAATATTTGAGATAAAGAGAGTTGTTTGTGAAGAATCAAACCTAGAGCATAAAACAGATAGCATTAAAATAATATTGGTTTTATTAGATGAAGTTTTTAAACTAACGATGTAGTCTAAAGAATCTAGAATTTTAGAGAATTGATTATTGCTTAATTGTTCTAAGGGAGTTAAATATTTAATCCCAGAAAATTCTTTTAAAAGTTTGAATCCTTTTGATGGCTTTTGTGATTTGAGAATCAGTTTTTTTATCTCACCAAATACTCTATCCTTTGGAAGTTCATCTAAAAGATTGTTTTGAATCATCTCTACACATAATGTGAATAACTCAGAATCGATTCTCAAATCAAACCGAGCATAAAATTGTATGGCTCTAAGAACTCTCAGAGGGTCCTGTGAAAACTTCTTTTTATCTACCATTTTTAAGATTCTATTATTTAAATCATCAACTCCGTTAAATGGGTCAAGAATCTTTTTTTCTTGTACATCATAACCAATAGCATTGATAGTAAAGTCTCTTCTTGAAGTAGCTTCTTTAAATGTGAGAGAAGAATCTATCTCAATATCAAATCCCTTATGCCCGGATGCAATCTTATTATCTTTTCTTGGAAGTGAAAAGTCTAGGTCTAAACCATTAAAACTGAGTTTACAAACACCAAAACATTTACCAACACTATTAACACTTCCAAACTCTTTTAATATTTTCTCTAGTTCTTCAAATGATGAGATTCCATAAACCTCTATATCGATATCTTTAATAACCTTGTTAAGTAAAGAATCTCTAACAAATCCACCAACGATAATAGCGCGTATATTCTCTTGACATAGTTTGTTAAAAATTTGATTCAAAGTGTCTGGATAGCTTAGTATTGTTCTATTCTTCATAATATGAAATCCTATAAAATTTACTCATTGAGTAGAATCTTTTCTAAGTATATCACTTATTTTACGAAACTATAATTATTATTTTGATATAATCGCGAAAAATATCTAAAGCATTCTGCTAAGCAGAGTTTTCTTTAGTAAATCTTCCAAAATATTAAGGAAATTATATATGCAAAAAATTAGAAATATTGCCGTTATCGCTCACGTTGACCACGGTAAAACTACATTAGTTGATGGATTATTAGAACAATCAGGTACATTTGGTTCTCATGAACAACATGATGAAAGAGCTATGGATTCAAACGATTTAGAAAAAGAGCGTGGAATTACGATTCTTTCTAAAAATACAGCTATCCGTTATAAAGATCATAAGATTAACATTATTGACACTCCGGGTCACGCCGATTTCGGTGGTGAAGTTGAGCGTGTTCTTAAGATGGTTGATGGTGTTTTAATTCTTGTTGATGCTTATGAGGGTGTTATGCCTCAAACTAAGTTTGTTTGTAAGAAGATGCTTGCACTTGGTAAAATGCCAATTGTTGTAATCAATAAAATTGACAAACCTTCTGCTGATTGTGACCGTGTTGCTGATGAGATGTTTGACCTTTTTGCAGATATGGGTGCTACT
>Ga0114922_10002072_pt1 | contig 18926 bp, 15 predicted proteins | sample AartaG_FD_100975 | JGI IMG/M metagenome (GOLD analysis project Ga0114922, IMG submission 100975) | Deep subsurface microbial communities from Aarhus Bay to uncover new lineages of life (NeLLi) - Aarhus_00045 metaG | ecosystem: Environmental > Aquatic > Marine > Oceanic > Sediment | place...
CTATACTCACCGCCGAGGAAAGTCAAGACCACAAAATGCGAAAAATCGCCGGAGTAGCGTTTCAGAGCAAGTGAGATACTTGGGCTTTCCTGTACGGTGGGAGTTGTCGGGACGCCTTGACGGGAAACCAGAGTTCCCAGGTTTCTCCTTAGAGACTCTAACAATACCTGTGGGACCGGCTTTCCAGCCGGTCAAATGATAGGTTAGAAAACCTGTCCCGCACCTGTTTTGTTAGAGTGCCTTAGTTTTTTTCTCCCTTCTTCATTATTTCCTACGCGTCCCGGCAACGTTGTGGGTAAGCGTCAGAACCGAACCAGGCAGCAGTCCGGGCCATGTTACCGGCCATCTTCGATCCGTTCGGCTAGACACTGGGCGATCTTCAGGGCCGCGCGGGAGTGTGACTCGTCAAGACCGGTCGGTAAGAGCTGCACGTAGCTAGGACCTTTCCAGAAGAAGACCGCACCGCCGGCCTGGTACCCCTCGCGCCCGATCGCGACCGGCACGGCGCCTGGCGCTTCCTCCGAATGATACATAGCCTGCGCGTTGGCCGGCTCGCCCATATCGTACCAGTAGACATCCACCGCTGAATCAGGGTCGCTTTTGTGTTCATAGGTTCCGAACGTCAGTCCTACCACATGGAATTGTAGATACGCCTCGGCCTGGCCGTCGATCTTGACATATAGATCGTCTGCGGTGAAACGGTCCGTCCGCCTCGGCCTGCGCCAGTCCTTAAGCTCCGGATCCGGAAAGGGATTTTGGGGTTCCAGCGGCGCGGTGTCCTGCGCCATTGGAGAGGATTGGGCGTCCTCTGCGTCGCTGACCTCGAAGAGGTAGTCGCGGTTAGTGGTCACCTGAATCGCAAGCGCCGCGACGATCCCCGCCACAAGCAAAAGAATGAGAATCCCCAGCGCTTTCTCGGTGCGGGTGACGGCTTCGAGCTTTCGACTGTATCGTCGGGCGAAAAACGTGGGCATGAACGATCTCCACAGATAACCGGTGTAGCATATCATACCGCAGGTCAGATTCGAGGAAGGAATCCGTCTATGAACGACCACGATACGCGCGAGGAGCCCCATTTGTCCGACCGGCGGCGCTCTGCGGACCGGCTGAGTCGCCGCGCCTGGTTAAGTGCGGTGGTGGTGGCCTGGGGAGGGCAGGCGATCGTGACACAGTCGCTGCTGTTGCGAGAGGCGATCGTGCTGATGTTCGGCAGCGAGTTTGCGTGGGGCGTCGTCCTGTTTGCCTGGCTCTTTGGAGTGGCTGTTGGAGCGGCGCTTGGCGGGTGGATGGCGGAGCGTTTACCACGCCCGGAGGTCGGGCTGGTGACGGTGTTGCTCGCGCTTAGCGTGGCAGCCTGTGTCGAGCTTTGGCTCTTCCGGGGTGCACGTGCGTGGCTTGGGGTGGAGCCTGGTGAACTGCTGCCGCTGCCGAAGACGGCTGTGGCGGCGATGCTGTTCGTCTCGCCGGCCGGCGCGCTGATCGGGATGTCGTTCCCGCTGGCATGTTGCATCGGGCGCACTCACAAGCGGCTCTTGGAGTTTGGCCACGTTTACGCTTTGGAGTCGGCCGGCAGTTTGGTCGGTGGCGCGTTGTTCAGCTTTTGGGCGGTGGAACACATTTCCCCCATCCAGACGACTTTACTTTGCGGCGCCGTCACAGCGGGGGTATCAGCCGGTCTACTCGCCTTTTCGCCACGAGGTGTTGTGGGTGAACTCCAGCCTGCACGTGCCGCCGAACCGAGGAGCGCCGGCAAACAAAGACACCTGCCCGCGACGCCGGTCAACACGACGCCGGTCGGCACGGCGTCCATCGCCTTGGTCCTTGTAGCCGTGGCGGCGGCGCTGGTAGCGTTGCTCGCCGGTGATTCGTTGGACCGCCGGCTTGTTGAGCGCCGATGGCGGGACATCGCTCCGGGTTACGAGCTGGTGGCCCAGACGGAGTCGAAGTATCAGAACTTGGCCGTCGGTCATCGGGGGGGGCAGTTCACGCTGTACTGCGATGGACAGGTATCCACGGATTTCCCCGACCCGTACACGTTTGCCCCATCGGCCCACTTCTGGATGTGTCAACATCCTTGGCCGCGAAACGTGCTGGTACTGGGCGGCGGGGTCGAAGGTCTGCTGGCCGAGATTCTGCGCCACCCCGTCGAGCACGTCGACTACGTCGAGCCGGACCCGCGTCAGATCGAATTGGTATCAGACTACCTGGCCGAGGCGGATCGGCAGGCGCTCGCCGACCCGCGCGTCACGGTGCATCACGTTGACGCCCGCTACTACGTAAAGACACGGCGCGATCGGTTCGACCTGGTCATCGCCCGCCTGCCGGAGCCGACCTCGGCCCAGCGTGCCCGCTTCTATACCGGGGAATTCTACGGTGAGCTTCGCCGCTCGATGACAGCGCGATCGGTTCTGTGCATGACGGCAGCGGCGGCGCCGGGCGAGCTGTCCGCCGCCTCGCGCGGCTATCTGGCATCGATCAGGGCGACGCTCAGACGCTGGTTCCCTCACATCGTCATCGGCTGGGGTCATCCGGCGCAGGTGCTGGCCGCCACGGAGGCTGAGTTGATCTCGACCGATCCTGCAAAGCTTACGGCGCGTTATACGCAGCGGGGAGTCGAGTCGGACTTGTTTCACCCGGTGTGGTTCGAGGGGGCTACCGATTGGCTGGAACCGACGAAGCTGGCCCGGCGAGCGGCCGACCTTGACGAGGCAAAAGACGTTCGGATCAGCACGGACCTGCGCCCGCTCGTGTATGTGCAACGGTTGGTGCTGTGGGAAGCGGCCACCAGTGCGAGCATCGGGTCGGGCGGTGGCGGCCGCGGCGTGATCGAACGGCTCCGGTCGGTCAGCCTGGCCGAACTGGCGGCGATGCTGACGGCCATGGGCGTTGTGACGCTGGTCGTCTGCCGGCTTCGGCGTCGTGGGCCAGAGGGCTGGGCAACGGGTGCGGTCGTCCTTTCTGTGTGGACCACGGGGTTTGCGACGATGGCACTTAGCATTGTGTGGCTCTTTGCGTTTCAAAACCTGTACGGTTACGTGTACCAGCGCATCGGTTGGATCATCGCCGTGTTTATGGGCGGGTTAGTGATCGGTTGCGCCCTGGCGGAAAAGGGGACATTCTACTTCTTGACGACGACCATTCGACGGGGGCGGGGATCCGATGCCAGACAAATAGAATGTTCCCTTTTTCTGTGGCGGCGCCTTGTGCTCGTTGATGTACTGCTGGGACTTTTGCCGCTGGGTGTCCCATTCATTCTGCCGTGGCTGGCGGCGTTGCAAAGCAGCCCGGGCACATTCGTGCTCGTAGAATGGTGCGTATTGTTCATGGTGGCCCTGACCGGGTTGCTTGGTGGAGCGGCCTTTGTCCTGGCCGGGCGACTGCGACTCGGTTCCACCGGGCGTGCCGGCACCGCCGCCGGCAGCGTCGTCGGCGCGGACCACGCCGGCGCCTGCCTCGGCGCCCTGCTGTGCGGCATCCTAATGGTCCCGGTGTTCGGCACCGCCGCGGCAGCCTTTACGCTGGCGGGGATGAAATTCACATCAGCCGTGGTGCTGGCGGTTGGGCGGCGCTTTGCTCCATCGACTTGAACACCCTACGGCTTGCCGATCACGCGGCTCATGTGTCCAGTGTGCAACAGTCTCGTAGTTTCGTAATGTCATGAAAGGCTGTCTCCCGCAGGAGAGTATGATCTGCGGGGCGGGAGCGCTTTGTACAGGAGACAACCATGAAAACGAGGCGAAGGATATCACAGGTGGGCTGTGATTGCCATCCGGGAGTTCAGCGCGTGCCCCATTCTTCGCGCAGCGAAGGGTGGGGGACGGACACCGCCGAAGCCGTCATCCCGCATCGCGTCCGTCCCCCACCCTTTCCTCCGGAAAGGATGGGGCAGCCAGCGCCCAGCGACAAGATCGTATTTGCAGATGAGCACCGTCGTTTGCCATCACGAGATAGGACATAATGAGACGCGGGTGCCCCGTCCATCGCGCAGCGATGGGTGGGGGACGGATGTGGGAATAGCGAATAGCGAATGGCGAATTGAGAATGAACTGACCACTCCCGCGTGAGGGTTCATCTCCCATTCATCATCCTTCCGCCTTCATCCTTCATCCCTCCGTGCATTCCGTCCCCCGCCCTTTCCAAGGGCGAAGGACGGGGCACCCCCTCGTCTACTGAGTCGCCCGATAAGACCGGCATCCGCGACTCATCTCTCCTTCGCAGAATGGTGGCCGGATTGGGAAATAGAACGACGACGCGAACGAATACCGCTTTGAGTTGTTACGAGTATAAAGGAGGCTGCTATGGATTCGATGTGGAACTTTTTCGCGGGCGTGCCGTGGTACGCATGGGTCGTAATCGTCGTGATGGTCTGCGGTGTCATCGTGACCGCGGTGAAGGCGAAATCGAAGAACACTTCCGGATAACCGTCTCGGGTTCGTGTGCTCCAGGTGCGGATGGACCGGGACGCTTGCCGAGTACACCGTCAAGAACGCTCAGGTAAAGTGTGAGGCCGACGTGGTGGCGCATAGTCCTCGCTAGCTCGCTGAGGAGATCGCTGCCAGAAGAAGCGGCGCCGATAAGGAGAAATGAGGGAACGGAGCGAAAGGCGGTCGATCAATCCCCGTTCGGCAACCTCAACGTCAGCATCGGCTCGCTCTGCGGCCAGAGCAACGCTAAGCTGCCCGTCCGATGCCGAAGCTGTTTGTAAATCTGCCGTCCTTCACCGCCTGCGTCCTGAACCACTGGTGACACAGCAGTGGTACCCATCGACACTGATGCCACAGCAGTGAGACATCGCAAGTGAAACTGATCTGACACCAGCCAGCAACCCTACACCCCGCATGGGGGGTTCGCACGCTTGGCCGATCAGCCAGAGGAGGGTCTCGCAGTCCATCTGTTCGTGAAACAACGCACGCCGGCCATTGCGAGGATAGAGGACGTGGTGGCAGATCCCTGCCACCGAAGCTCGTGCGGGTTCCTGCGTGCGGCAGATTTGGCGGGGTAGCCCGCGCAAATCACGAAAATGTATGCTGTCGCGTTAATTGCGTCATAACATTCTATTTCGTAAGAGGTTGCGCCGTTCGCGTGGCACAAATAGCTCTGTCAGCAGCACGCACAACGCAATTGCCACTGGTCCGAAAACCCGAAATTTAACTGATGGAAGTATCCCATATTTGCCGAATAAACGGTTTACGATGTTCCCTATAGCCCCTAGCCTACCTAGACTAACACGGGGAATTCTGTTAGACGGTCGTACCAGAAGCGGATTTTGAACGATCCCCTTTACCTTTGTGCGGAGTTTGGCCATGCCGCATCGTGAAGAGCCAGTCGAGAAGCTCTGGAAGCGATACCTGCAGACGCGCGACGTCGAGCTGCGAAACAAGCTTGTCGTCCACTATAGCCAGTTGGTTCACACGCACGCGGCCCGGCTGACGCGAAAGCTGCCCGCCCAGGTCTCGTACGACGAGATATGCAGCGCCGCGTTTGACGGCCTGATAGAGGCCGTCGAGGCTTACGATCCACAGCGCAAGGCCAAGTTCGAGACGTTCTGCCAGCAACGAATCGCCGGGGCGGTGATGGATTGGCTACGGAGTCTCGATCCCCAAAGCCGCACAGTGCGGACTTTCGAGAAGCGGCGGATAATGGCCCAGGAATCGCTGGACTTGAACTGCGAGGCGGTGCCGGGGCAGGCTGAGGTCGCCCAACAGATGGGTATCAGCATGAGCCGCTACCAACAACTCTCCCGTCTGTCCCAGCTCGGTCGAGAGGTGCACTTCAGCGCCATGGAGCCGCCGGACGACCGGCACTCCAGCGGGACCGGGCGAACGTGGGACGTGCGCGACCCGGCTAACAACGAGCCATCCCGATCGCTTGCCCGCCAACTGCTGACCGACCACATCACCCGTGGCCTGGCCCGTGAGGAACGTCTGGTCCTGGTCTTGTACTACTACGAAGGCATGACCATGGCCGAGATCGGGCTGGTGCTCGATCTATCCGAATCGCGCGTCAGCCAGATCCACAAGGAAATCCTCGAGCGCCTGCGCGCGCGTTTCGGCCACACGCTCCAGGAGGAGTTGGTGGCTTGACTGACGTTGGGACGCTCGAGGTTTGACGTGACGCGATGGGGTTGAAGCTCACTCACAACCACCTGTCGGGGTGCGAGAGAGGATTCTCGCACCAGCATCGAGTGCCGGCGGGTAAAGAGCACCTTTGCCCGCCCACGCGCGTCGGGACTGGTTCAAGCCGGAAGTCGCGACTACATTTGCGCGACGTCATGGATGGGCCGCAGGTGTTGGGGCGCTGTCAGATCTCGATGGAATCTACGCGAAGCTGGAGGTATCGCTGCCTGTGTCCGGTTTTTCGGCGATACTTTTTGCGCCGGCGGAACTTCTGCACGACAATTTTGTCGCCTTTGACCTCGCCAAGGATGGACGCAACGACCTTGGCCCCGTCCACCACAGGCCTGCCGATCTGCCGGCTGGATTCGTCACCCCCGATCATCAGGATGCGTTCGAAGATAACCTTATCCTGGCCTTCTTCCTGGTCCTTCAACTCGACCTCAAAGCGGTCACCTTGCTCAACCTTGAACTGTCGCTGGTTGTCGTCGATCACTGCGTACACGCTCATATTCTCCAACGGAGCCGTCTCGACACCGTGCTAGCGGACTATCCGAAACCACCTGTGGGACCCGCGTCCAGCCGTGAAACACACGTCAAGGCTCGAAAGAGACATATTGACGGCTTGGCAGGCCTGGGTCAAGAAGCAAACGATGCACTGCCCGACCGTTGTGCGTGACAGTCATGGCGGCCTCGGAGTACGCCGGTCGGGAGTTCCAGCAGCGATTCCAGCAGAGAGCACCTCATCCTTGGGCTCTGGCCGAGGCGTGGGGAGACGGATTCTCGCCGCGAGATCATATTCGCGTGCGATGTCCATCCCACTGTGTGACAGCCTTGGTGGACCGTCTTTACCTGTGCCGTCGACTGAGATTCAACGGAGGATATATGCCCGCACACGATTAATGGGACATAGTGTAGTGATTCATAAATGGTGCATCAGAGTCCGATACCGTTCTTCGTGCTTACCAGTTACATGGGGCGGGTTCGCCGTAGCGAAAAATGCGCGCGGGAAAACAAGAATATCGAGGATAATAGTATAGTCTGGGGCGTTGCGTTACGCTCCCTCACGGTCGCGGCTCGGATTTTCGTTGCGCTCCCTCACGGTCGCGGCTCGGATAAGATGTGAACTGTGTGAATCACTACACTAGACCGCTTCAATCTCCTTGGATTTCGCCTCGACGACCTGGTCGATCGAGCCCTCGTGCTTTTTGACCAGCTTTTGAATCTGCTCCTTGGCGTCTTTGGCCTGGTCTTCGCTGATCGTCTTGGCCTTTTCCTCGCCGTCGATGGCTTTGTTGGCCTCGCGGCGGATGTTGCGGACGGCGATCTTCTGAGCTTCGGCCAGCTTCTTGACGTGCTGAATCAGTTGCTGCCGCCTCTCGCCCGACAGCGCCGGAATCGGCAGGCGAATGGACTTGCCGTCCGAAATCGGCGCGATGCCCAGGTCCGAGGTCTGCAGGCCCTTCTCGATGTCCTTGAGCGTGGACGGATCAAACGGCTTGACCAGCAGCGTTCCTGGATCAGGCACGGTAATGCCGGCCAACTCCCGAAGTTCCATCGTGCTGCCGTAGGACTCGACTTCGACACGAATGTGTTCAACAAGCCCGGCATGGGCGCGGCCTGTGCGCACACCGCGCAATTCCTGCTTGAAATAGTCCACGGCCTTGTCCATTCGAGATCGACAGTCCTTCTCTATCGCGGGTAACGGCATGTTTCGTACTCCCAGGCTCGTACGCCCCTGGAAAACCGGGCTCACTCGCCCTGATCCACTCTCTGCTATCTGCGGGGCGAGGATACGTTTTACCGCAAAAGCGCCGTTTCACCGAAGTGGCAAAACGAGCGGCGGATTGTACTGCCAGCCCGCCGCGCGGACAAGCAACCAGTGGCACGCGCCGTTCAACATGGTCGTGCTGTCTCGGAAACGTGGTGCTAACCGTTGTGGATAATCGTGCCGACCGCTTTGCCCTCAACCGCCGCCCGCATGTTGCCCGGAACCTTCAGGTCGAACACTACGATGGGGATGCCGTTTCGTTGGCACAAATCAACCGCGCTGACGTCCATGACGGCCAGGCGGCGATCGATGACCTCATTGTAAGTGAGCGACTCGATCCGTTTGGCGGTTGGGTCCTCGGCCGGATCGGAGGTGTACACGCCGTCGACCTTGGTCGCCTTGAGCAAGACATCCGCGCTGATTTCACTGCTGCGCAGGGCGCCCCCGGTGTCGGTCGTTACAAAGGGATTCCCCGTCCCGCCGGCAAAAATGACCACGCGACCCTTCTCCAAGTGGCGAATGGCGCGGCGGCGGATGAACTTCTCGCAGACGCGATCGACGGCCACAGCGCTCTGAACGCGCGTCGTGACGCCCAGTGACTCCAGCGTATCCTGAATGGCCAGGGCGTTGATGACCGTGGCCAGCATTCCCATGTAATGGCCTGTGACCTCCTCGATGGAGGATTGGCGGGCGATTTTCGCCCCGCGGATGATGTTCCCCCCGCCGATCACCACGCAAAGTTGGACGCCTAGATCGGTGACCAGCTTGATCTCGCGCGCGATGCGGTTCAGTTCGCCTCCGTCAATGCCGAACGACGCCGACGAGCAAAGCCCCTCACCGCTGATCTTCAGCAACGCCCGCCGATATTTCACCTCGGCCACACCTGAACTCCACCGACCCGGTTCTAAGAGGGTGTATGAGAAGCGGGATGAGAAACCGAGCCGCGACCGTTAGGGAGCGGTTTTCCGCGGAGGACACTGCACCGCTTCCTTACGGGCGCGGCTCGGATAAGACTTCTCATACACCCTCTAAGTAACCGTGCGCGATCCTGCAGCGCCACCGAGCCGCAGGCTTTAGCCTGCGCGATGCCGCGAAGTAAGCTGTGTTGCACAATCGCGCACGGTCATATAGGAACGTACCTACCAGCGAATGTCGAATCGCGAATGGCGAATGAAAGCCGCCACGATCCCCTTTCTGCATTGGCTATTCTGAACTCGCCATTCGCTATTCGCCATTCCCGACGGTGCCGACCTTCATGACGGTCAAACCGGTCACCGCGCTCACCCCGGCGTCGGCAAGCACCTGGCGGACCTTCTTCTTTCCGTACACGTCGTTGCGCGCGTGCAACTGCTCCATGAGTACCTTCTCACCGAAAAACGCATTGACTTTTCCCTGGATGATCTTTTCCACAATGTTCTCCGGTTTGCCTTCGGCAAGAGCCGCTTCACGGGCGTACGACCGGACTTTCTCGACCTCTTCCGCGGGAACCCCATCCTTCTCAATCGCCAGCGGCTGAGTGAACGCTGCGTGCATACAAAGGTCCGCAGCAACCGCGTCCGAACCGGGGACGGCGTCAAGGGCAAGCATCACCCCTGTTTTGCCGTCGTGATGGACGTACGAGGCGACATACTCGCCCGTCACTCGCCGACACTGAACGAAGTTCATCGTTTCGCGCAGCTTTCCGTACGTTTCTACGAACAGGGCGTCAATCTCGGGATCATCTCGAATGGCCGCCGGGTCTGGACTCTCCTCGGATCCTTGGGCGACCTTACGTGCGAACGCGTTGGCCAGGTTGACAAACAACTCGTTCTTGGCGACCGGGGCGGTCTCACAGCAAAGCTCGATTACGCCACCGATCTTCCGTGCCTCGTCGATGTAGATGCCGATGCGTCCCTCCCCGGTTTGGCGACCAGCCCGCTCCTCGAGTTTGCCCCTGTGCCTCTTACGAAGCCAATCCTTGGCCTTGTCAAAATCGCCGTCGGATTCGGTCAGTGCATGCTTGCACTCCATCATTGGCAAGCCTGTGGACTCGCGCAGTTGCTTCACCAACGCGGCTGTTATCTGGGCCATTACTTTGCACTCTCCATGGTACTTCGGTACTTCTGCCGGCGGCGGGCACCAGCCCGCGCAATTCTCGAGGTTAAAGCAGGTTTTTCATCCGCGAAATCCGCAGGCTAAAGCCTACGGCTCGGTTGGTGATCACAATCGCAGGATTCGCGAAACACTGCACCAACTAGCCGGTGGCGCCCGGCAGCACCGGACCGGACGACCGGGCCAAGTGAATTCACTGCGAGGACGCTTCAGTAATCGTCGACGAGGCATCGACTTCCGGCGCACTTCCGTCCTGCGACTTATCCCCAGACTCTGCGGTCTGCTCGCTGGGCTGGGCCGCCCCCGTTTCCAACGAAGACGCCGCGATTTCGCTCCCGTCGCCGCCTTCCGGCCCAGGCCGCACCCCGCGACGACCAGACTGCCGCTTGTCATCCTTTGCCCCGATCGCGCGACCCTTCAGCCCCTCCTCGATCGAGTCAGTCAGCAATTGAAGGATCAATTGGATTGATCGCATGGAATCGTCGTTGCCGGGGATGGGCAGGTCGGCGTAATCCGGGTCGGCATCGGTGTCGATCAGACACACGGTTGGCAGGCCCATCTTACGGGCCTCTTTGACCGCGTTGCTCTCCCGTCGCACATCCACCACGATGATCGCCGCGGGCAGACGGCTCATCTTCCGAATCCCATCGAGATTCCGCTTGATCTTGCGAAGCTCGCGTGCTCGGGTGGCAATCATCTTCTTGCTGTACTGCAACGCCGTGCCGTCGGCCTCCTCCGCCTCCAACTCCTCCAGCCGGGACAGGCGTGACCGGATCGTGCGAAAGTTCGTCAGCGTACCACCGAGCCATCGCTCTGACACGTAGGGCATCCCCACCCGTGTTGACTGTTCGACGACTGCGGGCCTTGCTTGACGCTTGGTGCCCACGAACAGCACGTCCTCACCTTTCGCAACGACTTGCGCGAGGAACTTCTTCGCTCGCAACAGCCCCTTCACCGTCTCTCGGATGTCGATGATATGGAGGGTGTTGCGCTTGCCAAAAATGAAAGAACGCATTTTCGGATTCCAACGGCTCGCACGATGGCCGAAGTGAATGCCGGATTCCACCAACTGCTGGACCAACTCCGAAGCCAAGAAACACCTCCGTAGAACCGCTCTGTTACACGCAACCTGAGGAACTACCCAAGGTACTGAACCCTGAAGTCTAACAGACAATCCGGCTGAATCAACGCCCGTCGTCCGGGAAACGTGGCTTGGGGTCCTTGGCTTGTGCCGATCTTTCCGCCGTCGTAGGCGTCCGGACGATTGCCGCACCGGGCTACCGGAGGTAACGTCCGGTTTCAGCGAGCAGCCCCTCCTTTGATCGGGGAAAACGATGCCCGTCCCAAACAGTCCCGAATCCGGCGATCCTCTTGTTTTCATCAGTGCCGCGGAGCCCAGCGCGGATTTGCACGGGGCTGCATTGATCCGAGCAACCCTGCGGGCGTGCCCGTCCGCCAGGTTCGTCGGGATCGCCGGTCCCAGGATGGCGGAGGCCGGCTGCTGGCCCATCCACGACATGACCCGCCGCTCGGCCATGCTCCTAAGCGCTGTGGGCCTGATTGGCCGGGCGGTTCGGGTAATGCGATCCTCGGTTCGATGTGTTCGCCGCTACCCGTTCGACGGGGCCGTCGTGATCGACTCGCCGGCGCTTCATCTTCGCCTCGCCGGTCGGTTACGGGCCGCCGGACTGCCGGTTCTGTACTACATCGCACCGCAACTGTGGGCCTGGGGAGCGCAGCGCATCGGTCGCCTGCGGCGGCGGACGGACCGTGTGGCTGTCATTTTTCCATTCGAGAAGGAATACTTCACCAGCCGCGGCGTGAACGCTACTTACGTCGGACATCCACTATTCGACCACCTTCGTCGCGAGGCCGTCGATCCTCAAAAAGTCAAGGCCACGCGCGACGGCGGACACCCCGTCATCGCGCTGCTGCCGGGCTCCCGCAAGCATGTCGCCCGCGAGGTGTTCCCCGGCCAACTCGAGGTGGCCAGGCGGATCGAGCAGGCGTATCCCAGTGCCACGTTTGGCGTCTCGGTGGCCAACGCGCAGGTCGGCGGGGTTATCGCCGATGAACTGGCCCGCACGCCGCTTACAGTTACGCAACACGCCGGACGGCACACGGAGCTGATCGCTGCCGCCGATCTGGTGTTGGTGGCTTCCGGGACGACGACGCTGGAGGTGGCCTACCACCGAAAACCGATGATCGTGGTGTACAATGCGTCGCCGCTGGTGTACCAGCTTCTGGGCCGATGGCTCATCCGAAGCCGCCACCTCTCGCTGCCGAATATCCTGGCCGGGCGGGAGATCGTGCCGGAGTTCATGCCCTATTACACCTCCACCGAACCCATAGCCGACCGCGCACTCGAGTTGCTGCAAGACCAGGCCAAGGCGAACGAGATGTCGGCCGCGTTGGCGGAAGTCGTCGAGCCGTTGATGTCTCAGGATGCGTCGGGGAATGTCGCTCAGTTGCTGCTGGAGATGGTTCGTTCGTCAGACGGTTATCGCAACCGCCGCCTCACTTAGCGGATGGCCGGGATGATTATGTGGCACCGGCAGTCGCGGGCTGCCCGTGGCTTGCCCGGCGTGGTTTGGCCCTGTCGCATCCGAAAGAGTGCAACATTTCCGGACGCATCGGTCAACACTTGCAGCGAATCCGGTGCAGCCCTTTGCATTCAGGTTGCAGCGCCGCACATCAATCGGGTATACTGGTGCCTCAACGACCGTACGCGTTTCTGCAGCACTATGACGGCAGGTGCCGGGGTGAAGCCAGCCAGGCTCAGTGTGGACCCCTCAGACTCGCGCGCTGTTATCCAGACCGATGAAGTGATAGACCGTTATTAACCATAAGACCTTTGGGAGGGAAACAAGCATGTACCGATTCCGTCCGAGCCGACCGGTTCGATTATCGCTTGTCATTGGCGTCGTCTCGTTCGCCGTCAGCATCGCGGATGCCGGCGGCGGGGGTGAGAACGCCGTCGTCATTGTTGATCCTCAAGTTCCCGAGTCGCTGTACGTCGGGCATTACTACGCGACGGCCAGGGACCTGCCGGCCGAAAACGTGTTGTACATGCCAGCCGGAGCCGCAAACTTCACCTCTTTTCTCGACTTCCAACGCGATGCGTTGTTGGGCATGTTGGCCAATCGCGACATCGACGACCATGTCGACTTCATCGTGATAACGCCCGGAACAAACTACTACGTCAGCGCGCCCAACCTGGTCGTCGACGGTTGCGCCGCAGTGACCAGGTTCTCAGCATCGTCCGTCTACGTGTTTTCCTACATTGCCGAGACGATCGGGCCCAACACACCCGTGACGCGCAGGAATCACTATTTCTCGACAAGTTCTGCGATCGCTTTTGACAGCAACGTGGGCTGGCGCTTGGGCAAGCCAAGCCACTCGCCGGACGCGGAGCGTTACTTCGTCGGCGGTATGCTCGGCTATTCGGGCGAGCGCGGAAACACCATTGACGAAATCCTCGACCTTATCGACCGCAGCGTCGCGGTAGACGGCACCCGCCCCGAGGGGACCTTCTACTACGTCAAAACCAGTGACAATGCCAGAAGCGGCCCGCGGCACGGCTTCTACCCCTCGGCCGTCCAGGCGCTGCTCGATCTCGGGGCGCAGGCTGAAATGCTCGACTGCACTCAAGGGGGATGCAACCCGCGCACCGTCTTGCCGGACGGCAGACACGACATCCTGGGCGTCATGACTGGGTGGGCCTCGCCGGATATCGACGGGGCCGACATGACCATCTTGCCGGGGGCGATGTGCGACCATCTGACCAGCTACGCAGGCCATTTCGGAACCGGCAGCCAGGTTAAGATGTCGCGATGGATCGCCAACGGCGCGAACGGATCGTACGGCACAGTGCAAGAGCCGTGCAACTATCCGGGCAAGTTCCCCCACGCCAGATTCCACGTGCAGTATTTTGAGGGGCTGGCGCTGGGCGAAGCCGGGCTGCGAAGTCTATCGTTCCTGCCGTGGCAGGTCTTGGCCTATGGAGACCCGCTTACCCAGCCGTTTGCCTACCTTCCCCAGGTCCGCGTGCCAGACGCGCCAAGTGGCGAAGTGTCCGGTGTGATCACGCTCACACCCGAAGGCGAGACGGAACATCCACATGGCCGGATCGGCGGATTTGATCTGATCATCAACGGGGTGACGATTCAGTCGGTGGGCCGAAAGGGCGTCTTCCACCTGGATACGGCTGCGTTTCCCGACGGCTACAACGACATGCGCGTGATCGGGTACGACAACACTGACGTAAAGGCCCAGAATCGGTGGACGGGGACGCTGATTGCGAACAACCGTAGCCGAAGCGCCGAGGTGTTGGTCGATCCTCTCACCGGCGACCGCGCGACCCTCTTTGACATCGACGTTTCCGCCGCCGGGGAAACCGTTGCTGAAATCCGACTGGTTCTAAACGGGCGGGTGCTCGCCTCGACCGACTCAGAGTCGGACTCGTTCAAGATCTACGGCGAGACGATCGGGGCCGGACCGGTCTCCCTACAGGCTCAGGCTGTCTTCGACGACGGGCATCTGGCGCTTAGTCAGCCCGTCTACGTTGACATCGCCTTTGACAACCCGCCCGAGCCGCTGCCCGACACCGAGCCGCCGGTGGCGTTCGGATACACGCGCGTGGTCAGCGCCGGCAAGCCCATGCTGCTGGAGCTGCCCGGCACCGATGTGGACGATCCCAACCTGTCTTACACGGTGGTCGACGCACCACAGCAGGGCGAGATTTCGGGAAGCGGTCCGTTGCGATTGCTCAAGTCGGGCCTGCGGGCGATGGGTGCGGATGAGATGACCTTCAAGGTCACCAGCCAGGGGGTGGAGTCGAACCTGGCCACTATCCACCTGTTCTACGAAATGTCGATTCCGTGCGACGATATCAAGAAGTTCAAAGCAAGATGCAAGCGCGGCAAGATCAAGGGCAACGTTGTCCTTACGAACACGAGCCACCACGAAGAGACCGTCACCGTTTCCGTCGATGGTGCACCGTTTGACGTCCCGATCGACGAGAAAAAGGCGAAGTTCAAGTTCCCCGACCAACAGCCGGGCCAGCACACGGTCGCCCTGGAATTCCCGCCGAATTGCGTGGAACCGAAGAGCGTACGGTGCGAATGACGCGGTGCGCGTAACGCACCAACGCGCTGCTTGGAACAGTCCTCAAGCCAATTCGCGGCGGCTGAATGCGCTGGTGCGAGATGGGAATCTCGCACCAGCAAGTGCTCCAATTTCACGGACCGTATGGGGAGAGGCCTGGTCAACCTTCATCCTTCATCCTTCCGCCTTCATCCTTTCCCCTTCCGTCCCTCAACCGGATCATCCTCCACCTGGACTTCTTCGGCCAGACTACGGCTGCCAGGAAGGCTCGGCGTCCGAACGTCTTGCGTGACCCGCAGCGAAGAGCCGCGCTTCGGCGTGGCTTTTCACTATCGCGGTCGATGCAATTGCTCGGTTTTCCTGATCTCCTCAGTTTCCATCCCGCCTGCCCAGTTCGATGACTCTTTCAGCGATACTGCTAGGATCGACCAAATACTTGGCGAACGCGTCGACATTCTTGTCGGTGATTCCAATCTGATACTCGACTCCACCCCTGTGTTGGTGGCTGAGATAGGGGCTGTTCTTCACATCGTTGTGGGATAACACCCAGTACCGGATGGTGTCTACCCAGACGCCAAGAAACACAAACACGTCACAGATGTCCAGTTTCAACTGCTGGAAGTTCATCCAGAAAGGGCGGTTTGAATCGGTCCTCAGTGCCTTGGAAACTATGTCTCCCCGTTTCTTCGTGTCTATTCCCCGGGCTGCCTTCACTTCGACCCGTATACCCTCTATCCAGAGGTCGTATCGCCCTTCATGTTCAGGGTCGACTGTCTTGTCTGCCTTCTGGAACCTCGAATCCAAATCCCTGAGATGCTGCTCGCCCCAAATCTGCCCGAAAATCCGAGGGGCAAGACCGAACAGGTTCAGGTAACGGTTTGCGGAAACGTATGCATTCCTCAACTCTTCGTATTCCTCAAACGAGATCACGGAGCGGTCCCGAACGAACATGAGGATATATTCGTACTCGTTGAATGGGAATACGGAGATAAGAGACTGAAGACGGGCGTCGAGGAAGTCTCTATCGTGCTCCCGGAGTGTCGCTATGAACTTATCGAGGTAATCACGCAGTTCCTGCTGCGTCATACACTTCCTCCATCTCAGGAAATGGGTTATGCCACTGCCAGCCGGTTCTTCCGGTCTCTCGGTAGTTCGCGAGTCGTCTGATCGTCAGTTCGGCAAACACAGGATCGATGTCAAGGGTAAGTACCTGTCGGCCAACGCGCTCTCCTGCGATGAGGGTTGTTCCCGAGTGGGCAAAACAGTCAAGGACAGTGTCGCCATTGCTACTGCTTGTCAGGAGAAGTCTCTCCATCGCCTTGAGAGACTTCTGTGCGTAGCATCCCGGAACATTCTCTTCCAGACGATAGAACACCTGCTGAACATCCACCCATACGTTGCCGGGACGGATGTTCTCCGACTTGCTGCGCTCCAGGTTCTCCGTCCTCTTGCCATTGACGTTCTTGTAGTATCCGCGGAGGATTTTGGGAATGTCTGTGTATGTCACCGTGAAGTCTGGATTTCCGTGGATGTAGTGAAGAAGCTCCTGCCGGACCCACATCCAGTTCTTCTGGGTGCCGTAACCCCTCTGGTTCCGTAACGTGATGAAGTTGCGGGGAGAAAGACCGGGCATGTCCCGCATCATGGTCATGAAATCCGGTAGAGGCTGGAAGTTGTCATGCACATCGGCTCCCAACCAGACGTAGAAGTGTGCGTTGTCACTCATGACCGCGGTGCAGTTCTCTACCCATTGCCTCGAGAAGTGCATGTAGTCAGACAACCCCCGCTTGGACAAGCTCCTCGTGTTTGCGTTTCCGACGGCCACATTGTACGGAGGATCGTTGACAAGGAGAGATGGGCGATCGCCGCCGGTGATGCGTGCAAGATGCTCGCATTTGGTGGCGTCAAGAACGCCCACACGGTGTCCGGTCTTTGAATCTTCCCAGATTTGGCCGGGACTAAGTCGGCAGTATGCCAGCAGCTTGTCGTGGAGGGCTGGATCGGCGTCGAGGCGACCAAAGGGCTCGCGAGCTTGCCCGTTCTTTGGGCGACTGGGGACGATTGGATTACCGAACAGGTCTCGTTGTCGTGTATCTCTCATGGTCATAGCCTATCACCGTGCCCGGCGGGTGTCTTTCATTTTCTGAAACCCAACGGCTCCCCGCCCAGTTGCGAGCCGCCGGCGGGAGCAGAACGCGCGACAAGTGATTATCCAACGACGCCCGCGCGCACGTCAACTGCAGCGGTTGGCTAGGCGATGCCGCTCACGACTCATCGTAAGGCTCCTTCAGGACGACTGTGATGTACTGGACGAAACGCTCCTTGTCCATCGCCTCGTTCTTGATGAACTTGTGGTACACATTGTGCACGATGACCTTCTCGCTCCCAGCTTGAGGTACGACGGTCTCGCCAATCCGAGGCACCGCTAAACAGATTGCATCGAATTGACGGTCAAGGTCTTCTTGGCCATCGGAAGCAATGTAGACCACCCGAACGGGAATCTCAGGCAAGATTGGTCCAGACATGATCGCTCCTTGAAACGTCGCCCAACTTCTGTTTACGTGGTTTCCAGATACACCCGCTTTCCGGCTTCGCTTCCGGATAATACTCCAACGGAATACGTGCGTCAAGAATCTTCTGTCGAAGGGGTACGGATCGTCGCGCAGAGAACCGTCGGGTCGATGCCCCGACCTACTCATCTCAAGCCAATTCGCGGGTGCCCCGTCCATCGCGCAGCGATGGGTGGGGGACGGATGTGGGCGAATAGCGAATGGCGAATAGCGAATAGCGAATTCAGAATGAACTGACCACTCCCGCGTGAGGGTTCATCTGCCATTCTTCATCCTTCCGCTTTCATCCTTCATTCCTCCGTGCGTTCCGTCCCCCGCCCTTCGCCCAAGGGCGAAGGACGGGGCACCCGCGGCAGAAGGAGGATTAGTTCGTTGCTGACTCTGGGGCGTGTATTGGCGGCGGACCTTCTACAGGAATCGGTAGGTTCGTTGGGGGGGGGCGTTCCAGGGCTCCCTCTTCGGTGCGGGTGAAAACGGCCTGGCCTTGTTTGCGGTCGTGCGTGGCGGTGAATTCGCCCAGGCACAGCACCTGTGTATCCTTGCCCCAGCCCAGCAGGACGTTGTACGACTGCTGTACCGCCTTGAAACGAAATCGCCCGTTCATCTTCCGCTCGCCGAAGTTCCACACGCTGACCACGCCGTCGAAGGAGGCGAACCGTGTGTGGGCGGCCCCGTCGCGGGTTCTGGCTCGCGCGGTTCTGAACGACGCCCGGTACGCCCGCGAGGAGCCGGCGGGCAGACCCTCCAGGACCAACGAGAGGTCGAATTGGTGACGACTTATGGGGCCTACATGGGAAGAGTCCGGTTCTGATTGGGCACCGGCCTGCGAAGAGCCCGGTTCCGACTGCGCCGCCTCGTGGGACGGGGCTGAGGACCGCCCGGCTGCAAACGCCGCCAGAGCGCCTCTGAGCTTGCCGGTCATCGCAACACACAGTTCATGCCGGTCGTTGACCCAGTAATAGCACTCGTTCGGGCTGAAGGTGACCAGAAGCGGCCGATTGACGTTGATCTTCTTGACGTTTAGCGGGACGATATGAACCGTGGCCGCGGGTGCGCAGCCCGCAAGTGGAATGATAAACACCAAATAGCGAATAGCGAATAGCGAATAGCGAATAAAGAAAGACACTCTCATCTTCCGTGGGCTCTACACCATTAGAGCGTGTGTGAGAAGTCTTATCCGAGCCGCGCCCGTAAGGAAGCGGTGCGGTATCATCCGCGGAAAACCGCTCCCTCACGGTCGCGGCTCGGTTTTTACTTTCCGTCCCGCTTCTCACA
>Ga0114922_10002073_pt1 | contig 18924 bp, 15 predicted proteins | sample AartaG_FD_100975 | JGI IMG/M metagenome (GOLD analysis project Ga0114922, IMG submission 100975) | Deep subsurface microbial communities from Aarhus Bay to uncover new lineages of life (NeLLi) - Aarhus_00045 metaG | ecosystem: Environmental > Aquatic > Marine > Oceanic > Sediment | place...
AGCGGTAAGAAGAAACGGCTCAATCCCCAAATCTAAAAGTCGTGCTATCGAACTTGGGGCATCGGTTGTGTGCAGGGTGGTAAATACAATGTGGCCTGTCAGAGAGGACTGGGCAGCAATCTCTGCTGTTTCAAGGTCACGAATCTCTCCGACTAATATAATATCGGGGTCCTGACGCAAAATTGACCGAAGGCACCTTGCGAATACTAGGCCAATAGACGGTTTCATTTGAACCTGAATAATACCGTCAATGTCATATTCTATCGGGTCCTCAGTGGTAATTATCTTAGTCCCAATATCATTAAGCTCATTCAATGCCGAGTAAAGAGTAGTAGTTTTGCCGCATCCGGTAGGGCCGGTAACAATTATAATACCGTTGGGCTTGTGTATAAGCTGACGGATTATTTCCTGGTCCTCCGGCCTCAGCCCCAGTGCACCCAAATCAAACATGGCTTGGCTTCTGTCCAGAACACGCAATACAACGCTTTCTCCGAACATTGTCGGCAGAACACTAACACGCAAGTCAATTGGATTGCTCTCTACCGTCAGTGATATTCGGCCGTCCTGTGGCAGACGTCTCTCAGCGATGTCCAGGTTTGCCATAACCTTTATACGTGAGCTAAGAGCCGCGGCAATGTATTTTGGTGGAGGAACCATTTCGTAGAGCACACCATCGATGCGGTAACGCATCTTATACTCATTTTCAAACGGCTCAAAATGGATGTCCGAGGCCTTGTCACGAATCGCCTGCAGCAAAACGAGGTTCAGCAGTTTCTTGACGGGATTCGATTCAGACAGTTCCTTCAATTCATCCAGGTCAATACTTTGATTTCTGCCCTCAAATTCTGCAAGGAAACTGTCGCCTTGTATTTCATCTATCAGCTCATTTATGTTTTCATCTTGTGTCTCGTAATATTTCGTCAAGGCACTTTCCAACATATCACGGTCGGTTATCTTCGCAGTAACCTTAAAACCCATCAGTGTGCTTAGGTCGTCGGTAGCTCTGAAGTTATCGGGGCTGTCAAGGGCAACTATCAATTCATTTTGTTGTTTATTGTATTCGATTGGTACAATGTGGTAGGTCTTGGCCATTTGCGCCGGCACTTTCTCGACCACATCAGGAGGAATGTCAACACCATCCAGACTCACATATTCCATTCCGCGCTGTGCAGCAAGTGCCATTTGCAGTTGGACCTCGTCAATCAAGCCGAGTTCAAGGAAAATCTGACCTATTTGTACGCCTTGGCGTTGGCTCTGGATTTTCAGGCATTCATGAACCTTGTCCCTGCTCAGAACGCCCATTTTTATTAGTATTCTGCCGAGGGTTCTGCCCCTTAACTGCTCTACAGGAGGGAGCTTCTGTGCTTCTTTCATCTTTCCCATCAGAGTTTTCCCTATAACTACTTTCGTTTCAAATCCACTATATTATACGACAATAAAACCTTTTTGGCAAATAAATTATTTATTGGACATTTAGTTATTCATACTAAAAAAGATACCCATTTCATTTTTTTACTGGCAGCAATAAATAGCTGTGCAAAAGAGGCAGATTTTCCAGAGACTCAAAGTGAATAATACGTCAATATTTCCAAAAAAACAATGAAAATCTGAGTTTAAGGGGTCAAATAGATTAAGCGTTGATTTGTGAGCATAGGTAGTATAGGTAATGTAGTGCAGGGCAAAAACCTTCTCTATAGAGCAGATAAAAGGGATGAGTGTATGGACATCTGGTTTTTCAGACTCTTGGAACAAATTTACGTAAGTACTTGAAATACAAAAGGATAAGCGCTAATGTGGAGCGATTTTAAAAATTCGCATATTTTCGCGATTTTTTCAAATTATTTTTGGAAAAATTAGCACTTTTTGGCCAAAATTGAAAGGGGGCGCTGGCCTTTGATGTTATGACACTTCCCCTGCAGACTTTAGAGAACTGGACAATTCGGATGAAACATACGAGCATTAGTGAATATGATACCTGCTCTTTGGAGGCAACCGGCTGGACAGTGGTGTATCAGAACGATGAGTCCATTGATGACGGAGGATGGCGAAAATTCGAATTCCGAACACCGTTTGAGTACAACGGCACAGACAACCTGCTGGTAGACATCAGCCACAATAACGACTCCTACAGCGAAAGTAGTGAGTGCAGGGTATCACGTACGGGCGGAAAACGCAGTGTGTACGCTAGCTCAGACAGTCGGCGTGGAGATCCGCTGGATTGGCCAGTGACAACCTCACCAACGATGCAATGCAGCACAAATGTACCGAACGTGAAACTAACGTTCTGCAAAGACAGTCAGGTGATTCGTGAACATATTAAGCTAATTGCCTCCGACGGTGAAAACGATGACCGCTTTGGCTGCTCAGTCTCAATCGACGGGGACTATGCCATCGTTGGGGAGCCTCGTGGTGATGACAAAGGATGGCTTATCTGACTCTGTATATGTTTTAGATTATGTCAAAATGCAGATTGACTCAAGCGCTTTAGTAGTTGGCGAAACCAAAAACGAGAGTGGAACAATGAACATAAGTAAAAATAAGATAGGCTTGACAATATACGCGTTTTTAGAGATGACCGCGCACTAAATTACGGCAAGGGACATTTTTGTGCGGGGCAAGCATAGGGAGTTGCATCGCCGTTCCGGCGACGGCTAAAAAAGGCCAAAATGAATTAAATTGTGTGTAAAGCCCCCCCCTAGGGCAGGCCTGGGGGGCTAAACGGGGAAGGGCCACCCAAAAGCATTCGAGGGGTAAATATATTTGGGAAGGGGTGTGTTCGTAGGTATCAAGTTTCAAATTCGGTTTGGTGTAAGTATGCTTGATTTTGAGCGGCAAGGGGCGTATAGTATTGGGGTATGGAAACTAAAGTTGAGGTAGTTTATAAGCCGGACCGGTCAACAAAACGCCGACAGCCGATATTTATGGCGACGGTGCCAGCAGGGTTCCCTTCTCCGGCGGCAGATTACGAGGAAGGCAAGCTCGATTTGAACAGACATCTTATAAAGAATCCGGCGGCGACGTTTTTTGTCAGAGTTACCGGGGATTCGATGGTCAAAGCGGGGATTCACAACGGAGACCTGCTGGTTGTTGATCGGAGCATCGAACCGAGAGATAAGAATGTTGTTATAGCTGTTGTCAACGGAGAGCTTACCGTCAAAAGAATCCGAATTCGTAAGAATAGATTAACGCTTGTAGCAGAAAACGAGGCGTATCAGAGCCAGGAAATCAATGAAGAGATAGAGTTCGAGGTTTGGGGGGTCGTAACTAACGTTATACACGCTTTATGAAAAATATATTTGCCCTTGTTGATTGTAATAATTTCTACGTTTCCTGTGAGCGGATATTCGAACCTAATCTGGAAGGCAGGCCGGTCGTGGTACTTTCCAACAATGATGGTTGTGTGGTATCAAGGTCGGATGAGGCAAAACGGCTCGGTATCGGGATGGGCGTGGCATTTTTTAAGATAAGAGATTTAGCTGAGAGGCACGGTGTGGAGGCATTCTCTTCCAATTATACTCTTTATGCTGATATGTCGTGCAGAGTGATGGAGGCACTTTGCAATTTTACGCCTGAGATTGAGATTTATTCCATCGATGAGGCTTTTTTGAACCTTTCGGGTCTGGGTGATAATCCGACAGATTACGGCCGGAGAATCAGGGAAACCGTGAAGCAGTGGACCGGCATGCCGGTTTCAATCGGTATCGCAGAGACAAAAACGCTGGCGAAGATAGCCAACAGGATTGCCAAGAGGTCGTGCAAAGCAGCGGGCGTCTTTGAGCTTAGAGAGCAGGCCCGGATCGATGAGGCACTGGCGCAGACCAATGTAGAGAACATCTGGGGGATTGGGATAAAGACCTGCATTAAATTGAAAAGAGCAGGGATTAATACTGCACATGCTCTTCGTGAAGTGGATGTGAAGTGGGTGAGGCAGCGTTTTGGGGTTACGGGCGTTAGAACGGTTTATGAATTGCGCGGTATCAGTTGCTACGAATTGGAAGAACGACCGCCGACGAAAAAAGGCATTACCGTATCACGAATGTTCGGCAGAAAAGTAGAAACAGCCGAAGAACTCAAAGAGGCGATATCAAGTTATGCCTCAAGGGCCGGCGAGAAGCTTCGAGAGGCTGGGCTGGTAGCTGGAGCGATGACGGTTTTTGTGATGACAAGCCGTTTTGTTGATAGACGAAGGAGATATTTTAACTCGCATGCAGTTAGATTCCCGACTGCTACGAGCTATACGCCTGAGTTGATTAGTTGGGCGGAGAGGAGTGTAGAGCGATTGTACCGAAAGGGATTTTTATTTAATAAAGCCGGTATCATTCTCAGCGACCTTGTGCCTGAAGGCAAAGTGCAGGGCAACTTATTTGATGAAGCTGACAGGCAAAAATTGACAAGATTGATGCGGGCAGTTGACGCTGTCAATGCAAGGCTCTCACACAAGTCATTGAGGTGGGCGGCAGAGGGTATAAATCAGCCATGGCGGACGAAGTTCAGTAGGCGCTCGAAGAGGTATACCACTCGGTGGGATGAGTTGGCCGAGGTGGGGTAGTTTAAAGTTGAGCGTTGAATTTTTGATTGTGTGGTAGAATTGATTATTGGTTAGTGGTTATTAACCAATTCGAGGAGGTTGTCGGGTTGTTCGGATGTGTCGGAACTGCTCGATGGTAAGATTAAGGAATAAAATTAGTGGGTAAGCTTTATATAGGGATAGCAGGCTGGTCGTATCCGGACTGGAAGGGGATTGTATATACCAAGCCGAAAGTCGACCAGCTTGAGTACATAAGCAGATTTGTTGACTGTGTTGAAATTAACAGTACTTTTTACCGGCCGCCATTTGAGAGGACTACAAAGGCGTGGCTGGAAAGAACTTCCAAAAAGGCTGATTTTTTCTTTACGGCGAAGCTGCATCGAGACTTTACGCACAAAGGTAAGATTGATTCTGAAATGGTAAAATATTTTCATAAAGGTTTTGCGCCGTTCTTAGAGGCGGATAAATTAAAGCATTTGCTGGTTCAATTCAGGTATGACTTTGCTGATTGCAGTGACAACCGGCAGCATTTGGCGGGGATAGTAAAGAACTTTTGCGATGCGTTTGACCTAGCTGTGGAGGTGAGGCATAAGTCGTGGCAAGAAAAAAATGCGTTGGGATTCTTACAGGAGCTTGGTGTCTCGGTTTGTAATCTTGATTATCCAATGAGCTGGAATTCGTTCAATATGCAACACTGCACTGTAGGTAAAAATGGGTATTTTCGGATGCACGGCAGAAATAGAGAGAAATGGTTCAGTAAGGCCGGAAGAGATGAAACTTATGATTACTACTACAACAGCGATGAACTTGCCGGAATAAAGAAGAGGATCGAGAGATTGGTCGAGGCCTTTGGATTTTTGACGGTTATAGCTAACAATCATTATCAAGGTGCCGAGCTTGCCAACGCCATTGAATTGAAGGCATTGGTTAGCGGGGAAAATCAGCTTGTTCCCGAAGGTATTCTGAAGACATATCCTAATCTGGCATCGATTGCCAGGAAATCAGTAGAAAACTCTGTGGGAAAAAAGTGAGGCTAAGTGTATTTAGGGGGTTGGACGTTTTACTTTTCTGCGCTTGCCATTGTTTAGAAGTCCAGCTACAATGTGGGCATGAAATTTGAGAAGTAAAAAGGTTTTTTGGAGTTGGACAATGATTAAGGTTCTGATTACAGATAAGCTTGCACAGGAAGGAATTGATTTGCTAAATTCGATGGACGGCGTTGAGGCTGTCGTTAAAACCGGTATAAGCGAAGATGAATTAGCTGAGATTATCGGTGAACACGATGGCTTGATCATCCGAAGCGGCACGAAGGTTAACGCTAAAGTGCTGAGTAATGCCGGTAAGCTAAAGGCAATCGCCCGGGCAGGCGTCGGTGTCGATAATATCGACATCCCGGAAGCCACGAGAAAAGGAATCTTGGTTATGAATACGCCCGGTGGTAATACCCTCAGCGCTGCTGAACATACAATGGCGTTGATACTTGCGATGAGCCGAAACGTTGTGCCGGCCTGCAACAGCTTAAAAGGCGGTGACTGGGACAGAAAAAAATATATGGGTAACCAGTTGAACAATAAAGTACTCGGCTTGATAGGGTTAGGCAGGATAGGTATGGCTGTGGCAGAAATGGCCAAAGGCTTCAATATGAAAATCTTAGGTTATGACCCGTTAGCTGCGCCGCCTGATGCGGGAAAAATCGGCGTTGAGATAAGTGATAGTTTGGAGAAAATCTTCAAGGAAGCTGACTATATAAGCGTTCACGTGCCGAGGAATGAGCAGACGTTAAATATGATTGGCGCAGAACAAATGAAGAAGTTGAAACCGACGGTTCGGTTAATCAACTGCGCACGCGGGGGAATTATTGACGAAGATGCGCTTTATGATGCACTTGCCGAGAAGCGTATCGCCGGTGTTGCTCTTGATGTTTATCCCAAGGAGCCGCCGGAGAATACCCGGTTTTCCGAATTTGAGAATTGCGTTGTTACGCCTCATTTAGGCGCGAGCACAGCAGAGGCCCAAATTGAGGTTGCGGTCGAGGCAGTTCAAATCCTTGTTGATGCTATCAAAGGCGGTCCGGTCAAGAATGCCCTTAATGCTCCATCTACAACTGGGGCTGTGCCGCCGATTGTGAGCCAGTACGCGGAACTTGCTCGGCGAATCGGGACAGTTGTCAGCACGATTGGGCCGGGCCAAATCAAGGAAGTTGAGGTGCAGTATCGCGGCTTGATTGCCGAAATGGCCGTCGAACAGGTTACCCTTAATTTTGCGGTTGGTTTGTTGCAAAAACACTTTGAAATGCCGTTGAATATGGTCAACACTCCAATTTTAGCTAAAGAGCGCGGGATAAGCATAGACGAGACCAAAAATACCGAGTCCAAAGACGTGTCTGCAAGTTTCAGCGCCAAGGTCGTTACGGATAAGGTTACACGCACGGTGACCGGCTCGGTCTTCGGGGGGACGCTGCTGCGAATTATTGAAATCGATGGGTTCAATATTGAAATGACGCCGCAGGGGGCGGTTCTGGTTATCTTTAACGATGATAAGCCCGGCGTCATAGGTTCGGTCGGAATGGTCTGCGGCAAACATAATATCAATATTTGCACTATGGGCGTTGGACAAAAGCCGGCAGAGGGAAAAGCTATTCTTGCCGTCAGTCTCGACAAGGAACCCGATGCAAAAGCGATTGAAGAGCTCGGCCAGCTTGAGTTTGTGAACGAGATTTATGTCTGCAAGCTGGACTAACTTTAGATGCTTGATGTTCTAACAAGGTTTTCGATGTGGCTGAACAGTTAATAATAAGTGTCAGTGGGATGAGAGGCATCGTGGGTGAAAACCTCACAGCTTCTGTAGCCACTGACTACGGCTGTGCCTTCGGGACATTTCTCAAGGAAAACCACGCGGAAAAAACGGAGAGATTGTCGGCCTGTATCGGGAGGGATTCGCGGCCCAGCGGTCAGAAGCTTTTGTCGGCTGTTGTAGAAGGATTGTGTCAAGTAGGAATTGACGTGATTGATTTGGGTGTTGTAACCACGCCCGGGGTAGGGATTATGTTAAGGGAGCTTGGCTGTGCAGGTGGGGTGGTAGTAACGGCTTCGCATAATCCAATTCAATACAATGGCATAAAACTATTACTCAGCGAAGGTCTTGCTCCGCCGAGCGATGCAGCAGAACAAATAAAGCAGTATTTTCTCGATAAAAATTTTAGTTTTGCGGATTCTTCCGATTGCGGCAAAATATCCGCCGGCAAGCAGACCGATATCACTCACATCGCTAAGGTCTTGGCAATTGTTGACCGGGAGTCAATCGCCGCGAAAAAATTCAGGGTCGTTCTGGACAGCGTTAACGGGGCAGGGGGGCGGGTTACTAAAAAGATGTTAGCTGAACTTGGCTGTGAAGTTTCAGCGACAAACGATGAACCGACCGGCTTGTTTGCCCATGAACCTGAACCCACAGCCGAGAACTTAAGGGGTCTTTGTGAAATAGTAAAAACCAAATCAGCCGAGATCGGTTTTGCTCAGGACCCGGACGCCGACAGATTGGCAATTGTTGACGAGAACGGGAACTACATCGGCGAGGAGTATTCTCTTGCTTTGGCGGCAAAATATGTTTTCAGCAAGCGAACAGGTAAAGCGGCCACGAATCTTTCGACTTCAAGAATGATTGACGATATCGCTGAGAGGGCCGGCGGTCAGGTTATTCGTACTGCTGTCGGCGAGGCCAATGTTGCCGCGGCGATGTTAGAACACGATTGTATCATCGGTGGAGAGGGTAACGGGGGTGTGATTGATTTACGAGTGGGTCCGGTCCGCGACAGCCTTGTTGGTATTGCTCTTGTTCTGCAATTAATGGCTGAGACGGGAAAAACGATAGGCCAATTGGTTGGTGAGATAGGCGGCTATTATATGAGCAAAGATAAATTCGCCGCGGATAAATCGCAGGCACGGCGAATCCTGGATTCGGCTAAAAAAACTTTCACCGATGCAAAACTCGATACAAGCGATGGCTGTAGATTCGATTTCGACGATGGCTGGCTGCACTTGCGAACCAGTAATACCGAACCCGTAATGAGAGTTATCGTTGAGGCAAGGGACAGGCGTACTGCTGGAAAGTATGTGGATGTGGTTTTGAAAATACGCAAAGAAGTGTTGGGTTTATAGGCTGATGCGCAACGACAAACGAACAATTGCCAGCAGGCAAATAAAATCTATCACGTATATCGGCATCGTGGTAAATATTGCTCTCTCAGTTATCAAGGTCGTCATTGGTTCGCTGGCAGGCTCTCTGGCACTGTTGGCTGACGGTGTCCATTCACTCTCTGATGTAGCCACTGATGCAGCTGTGCTATTGGGCCTGCGTCTGGGTTCGAAAGAACCTGACCAGAGCCATCCCTATGGGCACGGCCGAGCGGAAACTTTCTCAGCCGGGTTAATTGCATTAGTCTTAATTCTTGTGGGGGGGGCAATGATTTACTATGCCACTATGGCCATAGCCAGAGACGAAGTTACCGTCCCTCGGCTCGGGGTTCTCATAGCTGCAATAGTTTCAATTGCCGCTAAAGAGTGGCTCTATAGAGCCACTAAAAAAATCGCTATTCAGTCTCATAGCCCGGTACTTTATGCCAACGCCTGGCATCACCGCAGCGATGCTTTAAGTTCAGTTGCGGTTGTGATAGGTTTTATGACACTGGAATTTGGTTTCGGACATGGCGACCAAGTCGCTGCTATTGCCGTTGGCCTGATGATAATCTGGGTTGGAGTCAGGGTAATTGGCGATTCGCTGCGTGAACTGACAGAAGGTGCTGTCGATTCGGAAACTGTCGAGCGTATAAGAGAAGTAATTAACGCCGACTCTTCAATACGCCAGTGGCATAAGCTGCGGACCCGCACAGTCGGCAGAGAAGTTTTTCTGGACCTGCACATCCTCGTAGACCCGGATTTGAATATAGCCGCCGCCCACGAAATTGCTGAAAGTCTGGAAAACGCTCTGGATGAGCAGATTTCTCGTCCGGTTAATATTACGGTTCACATTGAGCCGGACGTACCTGCCCTGAGAAAATGAGAATAGAATTTAGCCACAGAGGTCACGCAGAAAGGACAAAAAGCTTTTGTGCAACCTTCACAGTGCGATTGCCGGTGATTGTGCCATCTGAAGTGGCGCATTGTGAGAAATGAAAAATCTGGACGTTTTTCTCGTCAGTTTGATTTTAATCCCCCCCGAACAAGCCTTCGACGAACTCATGCCACGGTTTGAGGGTGCCACCCAGCCAGTCAAAGTGATTTTGAATACCCCCCAACAAGTTTGTGCTACTCTGCGAAGCACAAGAGGGTGCCGCCCAGTGTGGCTGTGATAACGCCAAGCTCAATAATTCTTATCTTTCCAATTCCACCATTTTAATAACTGTGGGTCGTGTTCAGTGTTTGAGGCGTAGTACACCGCGCAGCGCAGTACATAGAGCATGCACCTGTCAACCGGACATGCCTTAAAATCACAGAGTTTCTGATAAAGTTTTTCGGGATTCTGACCCTTGAGCTGGCCGACAGAGTGGATGCCGATATTTCCGATGTATTGTGCGATTTGCTTGCCGACACCAGGGATTTGCTCCAAATCTTTTAAGGATGATTGTTTCATAGGCTCAGCTCTTAAATCTTTTATGCTTTTGTGTGTTTTTGCAAAAGGGATTTCTGTTCATTTCTATATTCAAGAAAGTATTATGATAAATAATAGGTTATGTGTACACCCAAAAGAACACCGGCAAGTATCCCAAATTTTGTGGTAGAGCATTTTGCCTGCAATCCGTTTTGCTTCAGTCCATCGATGAGGCACAGTAAATTGGACTTATAAAAAACCACAATTTCTGGGACAGTAATCTATTGAGTAACATGTTGCATTTTTCTGCAATTCAGTTAAAATGTTGAGTTGGCTGAATGGCATGAGAGTTTGTCGGTTGGTGCTTGAAGCCTTTTACGAGCCAGTGTGAGCTTTAGACGGGTTGTGTAGTTTTTCAGGAGATATTTTCAAAATGTCATTAAGGGGAAAGCTGATTACAAGTTTTCTCGCACTGATTATTATATGCGGTTTGGTTGCTACTTTAGTAGGTAGGCAGTTGATTGGCACAGGTATAATCGATCAGGCACAGGATAAAGTGAAGAATGATCTGAACTCTGCCCGCCAGATATATCGTGAAGAGAGTGAAAACCTCAAAGATGTAGTACGGTTCACCTCTTTGAGGTTTTTCATAAAAGATGCTATTCGAGATAGCAATATAGAAACGCTCCAAAGTGAGTTAGAGAAGATAAGAAAAAAGGAATTCTTGGATGTATTAACCCTTACCGATGAAAATGGGCAGGTCATCATCAGGTTGCGTAATCCATCTGTTAATGGTGACAGTCAGGCACAAGATGGGCTTGTCAGCCGGGTATTGTCGGGCGGGAAAATAATTGCTGGGACAGTAATAGTGTCGAGCGAGGAGCTCATAAAAGAAGGAGCAGACCTTGCTGAGCAAGCGTATATAAAATTTGTCCCTACCCCGAAAGCAAAGCCAAGCCCGGAAATTGAGCAGGCTTCAGGGATGATGATTAAAGCTGCTGCGCCTATTTGGGGGTATGATGGTAGTTTCATTGGCGTACTATATGGTGGGATTTTACTTAATCGAAACTATAAGATCGTTGACAGGGTTAAAGAGACAGTATATCGGGGAGTCAAATATAAAGGAAAGGATATTGGCACAGCGACTATCTTTCAAGGAGACCTGCGCGTTTCAACCAACGTTAAAGCAGAAGACGGAAGCCGCGCGATTGGGACGCGGGTGTCTGAAGAAGTGCATGAGCAAGTGCTGGTAAAAGGGCTGCCATGGATAGACAGAGCATTTGTAGTGAATAACTGGTATATTTCCGCCTATGAACCGATAAGGGATGTGAATGCAAAGATAATCGGTGTTCTGTATGTTGGAATTTTGGAAGAGAAATTTATAGATATGCGAAAATGGGCTGTTGCGATGTTTTCGGGGATAACGCTTGCCGGGATGATTATCGCTCTGGTCATTTCCAGTTTTCTGGCTAAGGGGATATTACAGCCGATTAAACATTTAGTATTTGCCTCCCAGCAGTTGGCGAAAGGCAATTTGAAGTATGAGGTCCGGCTGAAATCAAAAGATGAGATTGGGGAGCTGGGGGAAACGTTCAACCTTATGGCTTCTTCATTAAAGCAGAGAGACGAACAGTTAAAAGAATACACTCAACAGCAGATAATGAAATCGGAACGGCTCGCTACTCTTGGCCAACTGGCTGCGGGAGTGGCGCATGAAATAAACAATCCACTTGGAGCTGTTTTGATGTACACTAATTTAGCGTTAGAGGATTTGGAAGGAAAGGATGTCCTGCGTAAGAATCTGGAAAAAGCTGTCACGGAAGCTTCACGATGTAAAGACATTGTGAAGGGGTTGCTCGATTTTGCCCGTCAAACTGAACCCAGGGTTGAAGAGTCAGATGTAAATGAAACTTTAGAACGTACATTAGGTGTAGTTGAAAATCAGGCGTTATTCCAAAATATTAAAATAACCAAGGTCATTTGTCCTTCTTTGCCAAAGGTATCAATAGATGTCGGTCAGATACAACAGGTATTCACGAACATCGTCCTGAATGCTGCTGAGGCCATGGAAGGAAAGGGCGAGCTGACGCTTACAACCAGAATGGCGCCTGATAATGAATATATCGAAATCGAGTTCGCTGATACAGGTTGTGGCATACCACCAGAGAATCAAGACAAGGTTTTTGACCCGTTCTTTACCACGAAGGAAGTAGGCCAGGGGACCGGACTTGGCTTGGCTGTAAGCCATGGAATCATTGCCAGGCATAAGGGGGCTATAGAAGTGAAAAGCGAACCAGGCAAAGGAACCAGCTTTATTATCAGATTACCTTTAAATCGAAAGGAGAACTAAATGCGTAACGAAGCTCACATTTTAGTCATCGATGATGAGGAAGCTATGCGAGATTCATGCCAGCAGACGCTCTTACGAGAAGGGAACAAGGTCGAAGTAGCTGAGGATGGTATCATCGGTCTTGCTGTGCTGGAGAAAGAATCATTTGATGTTGTCATCCTTGATTTGAAGATGCCCGGCCTAAGTGGTATGGAGGTATTGAAAAAAATAAAAGAAAAAGACCCCGAAATTGTGGTTATTGTCATTACAGGCTATGCCACTGTTGATTCCGCTGTGGAGGCTATGAAAAGCGGAGCATACGACTTCGTCCCTAAGCCCTTCACTCCTGACAGTCTGAGAGTAATCGTCAGACGAGCCTTAGAGAAGAGAAAGCTTTCCCTCGAAAATATATTACTTAGAGCCGAATTAAAGGAGAAACTGGGCAGGCCACTAATCATTGGCCAAAGTGCATCAATGCAGAAAGTGGAAGAATCAGTACGCCAGGGTGCAGCAAGTGATAGCAGTGTCCTCATTTCCGGGGAAGCCGGCACAGGTAAGGAGTTAGTTGCCAGGGTCATCCATAGCCAAGGCAATAGGAGGGATAAACCATTTATCGTTGTGGATTGTGGAGGTTTGGCCGAAGAACTCTTTGAAAGTGAACTGTTCGGGTGTGTTAGAAGCTCTTCTGCTGGTGCTGCCGAAACCAAGTACGGTCGGCTTGAGGTGGCAAATGGTGGAACAGTCTTTTTGGATGAAGTGGCAGATATTAGCATGAATACTCAGGGGAAATTGCTTCGGGTGCTCCAGGAGAAGCAGTTCACGCGTGTTGGAGGTCCGCAGGTTATCAGAGTGGATGTTCGGATTATTGCTGCGACCAGCAGAAACCTGCCAAAGTGCATAGAGCAACAAACTTTCCGGGAAGATCTGTTTTACGACCTTAGTGTTGTTCCTATTGTTTTGCCGCCTTTACGAGAAAGAAAAGAAGATATTCCCTTATTAGCCAGCTATTTCTTAGCCAAGTATAACAAAGAACGAGAGAAGAGTGCTACCGGGATTGCGGATTCTGCTATGAAGCTGCTAAGGGAATACGATTGGCCCGGAAATGTCAGGGAGCTCGAGAATGTCGTTGAGCGGGCGGTCGTATTGGCAAAAGGGGGGAGTATAGAGCTGGACGATTTATGGTACTATGAATTCGATATAGGTCGTAAAAGGTCCTGAATTTTGGTGCTCACGAAATTAAATCTCCTACTGATGTGAGCGCAAATCATGCCGTCAGGGCATTTTTAAGGTGTAGTTCATTAGATATGATAGGAAATTATTGATATGGCCAGAAGAATTTTAATAGTTGAGCCTGACCCTACGAACGTGCACGACTTGTTTCTTCTTTTCCATTCTGAGGGCGGCCCTTCACCGCGTGAACGCTATGAGCCGCAGGTGGCAACGTCTCTGGCTGAGGCCGTTGAAAAAGCACAGACAACAAGGTTCCATTGTGTAATTCTCGACGTCAATCTGCCAGAGATGAAAGGTTATGAGGCGGTTCCACTCATACGAACGATTAACAACAACCCGCCAGTAATTATGGTTGCGGCAGAGAATACTCAAGAGCTGGAAACGAAGCTGCGAGAACAAGATGTATTCTACTATCACCTGATGTCCTTTGACCCAGATGAATTAAGGCTGGCTGTTGAGAACATCTTCAAAAAATTGCTGACCTTCAAAGAGAGTAGAAAGCCAAGTATAAGTGCTGCCAGGCCAATTTTGCTAAAGCCTTTGCGATCGTTTCAAAAAGAGGACAAACAAACTGAGGGTACAAATGCCGAAAGCTTAGATGAGTAGGGCTACTTTATGCAGAGGCGCTGTAGTAATAACGGTTGTACACCAAACATACCGCTGGATTTATGGCAAGCAACTGTAGTCGATGAAGGCGAGCGGTCACACCTTAAGTGGATGGGTGTAAAGGGATAAATTGTTTAGTGTTTTCGTCTCTCTATTTTTGTGAAGTGGATGAGTAATCCCATGCAGACCAAATGAACGATAGAGGGATTTGCAATCGGACACATTTTATTGTAGAATACCATGGTTTTTTAGAAGTGCTTTTAGTTCAGGAAGGGTATTTTTCTGTATGGGTCTTGAGAATTTTTTTAATCCTAAATCTGTTGCTATTGTTGGAGCTTCCCGCCAGAAAAGCAAGGTCGGTTACGAAATCTTAGCCAGTATTATTGGGGCAGGGTATAAGGGTAAGATATATCCGGTTAATCCCCAGGCTGATACAATTGAAGGTTTGAAGTGCTATCCGGACCTCGAATCGATCCAACAAATGCCCGAGCTGGTGATTATTATCGTTCCAGCGAAGATTGTGCCGGCGATTATGCAGCAGTGCGCAAAGATTGGGACGAGGGCAGTTATTATTATTACTGCCGGGTTTAAAGAGGTCGGCAAAGAAGGCAGGGAGCTTGAGGAACAGATTATTCAAACCGCAAGACAAGCCGGTATCAGGGTCATCGGCCCGAACTGCCTTGGAGTGATAGTACCGTCAAATAAGCTAAATGCCAGCTTCGGAGGCGATCTTCCCGCGGCCGGCAGCATAGCATATCTTTCGCAATCAGGGGCTCTGCTTGCAGCTATCCTTGATATGGCTAATGCAAACGGTATCGGTTTTAGTAAGCTTATCAGCATAGGTAACAAAGCAGATATAGATGAATTAGATGTGACAAAAGCCTTAGGTGCCGACCCGGATACGAAAGTTATGGCCGGTTATCTTGAGAGCATTAGCGACGGCAATGCATTTGTAAGGGAAGCAGAACGGATTTCCCACGACAAGCCTATACTGTTGATGAAATCTGGTGGAACAGAAGCGGGTGCAAAGGCAGCCTCCTCTCATACTGGAAGTCTTGCCGGTAGCGAGACCGCTTATGAATCTGCATTTGAGCGTGCGGGAATCATTCGCTGTGATTCAATCAAGCAGCAATTTGACTATGCACAGGCCTTTGCAAATCAACCGCTGCCTGCCGGTTCTCGCGTTGCAGTTATCACCAATGCTGGTGGGCCAGGAATTATGGCTGCTGACGCCGTCGAGCGAAAAGGGCTTACCTTTGCGAAGATTAATGACCAGACTACGAGCAAATTAGCATCTGAGCTGCCGCCGGCTGCCAATTTGTATAATCCCATAGATGTTTTGGGAGATGCCCTAGCTGAACGTTACGAGTTTGCGTTGAGTGTTGTTCTCGATGATCCGAACGTGGATATAGTTTTGGTATTGCTGACCCCGCAGGCAATGACTGAAGCTGCGGCTACTGCCGAAGTAATCGTCAATATATCCCGTCAAAAGCCCCTAAAGCCGATTCTTGCATGTTTTCTTGGAGCAAATAAGGTGGCTGAGGGAGTAAGAATTTTACGAGAAGGGAAAATTCCCCAGTATGACGCCACAGACAGTGCCGTTTCGTCAATCAAAGTAATGGCTAACTATGTCAGATGGCGCTCAAGACCAAAGCGGGTATTAAAGCTGTTTCCAGTAAATCGTCGCAAGGTAGAAGGCATTATCGAAAGGCACCAGAGGCAGAAAATAAAGGATATTGGTGAGACCGAATCAAAGGAAATACTCGAAGCGTACGGCTTTGTAACTCCGAAGGGTTCCATCGCAACCTCAGCCGAGCAAGCAGCGAACATTGCCAAACAATTAGGATTCCCAGTCGTATTGAAGATTTGGTCCCCTGACATATTGCATAAATCGGATGTTGGGGGAGTAAGGATTGGTCTGGAAAACGAGCAGGAAGTTAAGGATGCCTTCGACCTGATGATGTATCGAATACCCAAAAAACGCCCAGAAGCTAATATACTTGGTGTTCTTGTGCAGGAGATGTGCAAGAGCGGGAAAGAGATTATTCTCGGAATGAATCGTGACCCGCATTTTGGTCCTTTGATGATGTTCGGAATGGGAGGGATAATGGTAGAGGTCCTTAAGGATGTGTCCTTTTACCTGGCGCCGCTGACGGCTGAAGAGGCAAAGCAAATGCTAATTAACACAAAAACGTACCAGATTCTAAAAGGGGTACGCGGTGAGGAGGGTGTGGACATAGGAGCAATAGCCGAAGGATTGCAAAGACTTTCACAATTAGTTACGGAATTTCCTCAAATTCAGGAGATGGATATCAATCCGTATGTTGTCGGCCCTGAAGGCACAACACCGATTGCAGTTGATGCCAGGATGAGTTTAGAGAAATGAATATGCATGAATTTGACTGGAAAGAAAAACATAAAGAGAAGATAAGTACCACTGCAGCGGCAATGAAATTAATTAAGTCCGGCAACAGTATATTTGTCGGAACAGGCTGCGGCCAGCCGCAACATCTTGTCAACGCTTTGGTCGAATATTCCAACCACGTTTACGATGCTCATATCGTACATCTATTGACGATGGGAGCTGCACCGTATGCCGATGAGAAGTTCCGCGAGAAGTTCAAGATGAATAGCTTTTTCATTGCTGATAATGTACGCGATGCTTTACAGAAAGGTATTGGTGATTATACACCAATATTCTTATCTGAGATACCGCTTGAGTTTGAGACCGGAAGGATTCCGGTCGATGTTGCCCTGATTTCTGTTACGCCGCCCGATGTAAACGGATTGTGTAGTCTTGGTGTCTCTGTGGATATTGTTAAATCAGCCGCCGCCAACGCCAAGTATGTTATTGCACAGGTCAACAACCGTATGCCTCGGACATTCGGGGATAGTTTCCTTCATGTTAATGCCATCGATATTTTGGTTCCTTATGATGAGAGCATAATCGAGCTTCCGGTACCTGAATCGAATGAGACTTTACACCGTATCGGTCAAAATATCGCCAGTCTTGTCGAAGACGGCAGCACAATCGAGTGTGGTATTGGGCGTATACCACAGGCTCTGGCGGATTATCTGGCGTATAAGAAAGACCTCGGTGTTCACACAGAGATGTTCAGCGACTGGATAATTGACTTGATTGAGTGTGGGGCAATTACGTGTGCAAAGAAGTCGTTGAACCGGGGGAAGGTTGTGGCGAGCTTTTGTATGGGCTCAAAGAGGTTATACGACTTTATTGACAACAATCCGTTTTTCGAGTTTTATCCGACCGAATATGTCAACGATATCAATATCATCAGCCAGCACGAGAAAATGGTAGGGATTAACGTGGGGCTGGAAATCGATTTGACAGGGCAGGTCTGCTCGGACTCGTTAGGTTATAAATTCTACAGTGGTATTGGGGGGCAGGTTGATTTTATTCGCGGTGCTGCGCGAAGCAGGGGTGGGAAAGCTATAATTGCGATGCCCTCTACGGCGAAAGATGGAAAAGTTTCCAGGATTGTACCGCGTTTGACCGAAGGCGCAGGAGTGGTTACAACACGTGGAGATGTCCACTATGTAGTTACCGAATACGGGATTGCATATTTGCACGGCAAAAGTATCAGAAAAAGGGTGCTGGATTTAGTCAATATCGCCCACCCCAAGTTCCGAAAAGAACTTATACAGGCAGCTAAAGCGCAAAACTATATTTATGAAGACCAGATAGAATTAGCTTGGGACCAGGTTACCTATCCGGAGGAGCTGGAAAGCTATGAGACATTACGTGACGGAACAGAAATATTCTTCAGACCTGTTAAACCTACCGATGAGCCGGCACTTTCGGAAATGCTGTATTCGCTGAGTGAAGAATCCGTCCGCACTCGTTATATGACCCATACAGTAGTATTCCCTCATAGAGATATCCAACGATTTACCAATATTGACTATCGACAGGATATTGCCATCGTCGGTGTTATTCCTCGCGCTTCGGGAGAGGAAATCGTTGCCCTTGCCCAGTATTTTCTTGATCCTAAGACCAGGGCCGCGGAAGTGGCCTTTCTTGTCCAGGATGAATGGCAAAAAAAGGGAATGGGGACATTTCTGTTGGAATACATTACGCAAATTGCCAAACAACGCGGAGTAAAAAAGTTCTATGCAAAAGTATTGCCGACTAATGAGCCAATGCTTGCTATTTTTCATAACTCCGGCTACAAGGTGAATACCGAATTTGACGGATACGCCTATGACATTACGTATGATTTGACAAAGCAAGAACAATAGGAGTAACTTTGGGAACAAAGAAGGCTGTTTTTATTTATTCGGCGGAGCTTGAAAAATTCAGCTATCCGGCGGATTGTCCTTTTAATACGGATCGGGCGGGGCAGGTAAGGAAGATTTTAAATTCTATGGACCTGCTTTCCGGTGACAACAGGCGTGAAGTAGCACCGGTGCCTGCCGAGAGACTCGTTCTGAAGAAGTTTCACTCAGCCCGTTATCTGCACGCATTAAAGACCGCTTCAAAAGGCCGATGGGATACTGAAGCACTGGATATGGGAATTGGAACGCTGGATTGCCCTGTATTTGCAGGGATGTATGACTACGCGGTTCTGGCCACCGGAGGGACACTTACCGCGGCCAAGCTGATTCTCTCGGGCTCTGCTGAGGTGGC
>Ga0114922_10002074_pt1 | contig 18917 bp, 20 predicted proteins | sample AartaG_FD_100975 | JGI IMG/M metagenome (GOLD analysis project Ga0114922, IMG submission 100975) | Deep subsurface microbial communities from Aarhus Bay to uncover new lineages of life (NeLLi) - Aarhus_00045 metaG | ecosystem: Environmental > Aquatic > Marine > Oceanic > Sediment | place...
CATATCAGAGGAACCTTTGAAAGAACTCTGTAATCATGTGGATGCCATCAAGGTCGATTTGAAAGCATTTACAGAGAAATTTTACGAAGATATGGTAAACGGAGAATTGAGACCGGTTCTGGACAGTTTGGTGACCATTCGCAAAATGAATGTTTGGCTCGAAATCGTCTATTTGGTAATCCCGACACTGAACGATAGTGAAAAGGAATTAAGGGAAATGGCACGTTGGATCAAGAACTATTTAGGACCCGACGTGCCAATACATTTTGGCCGGTTTTATCCTCAGTATCGTATTAAAAATTTACCGCCTACACCCATCAAAACCCTGGAACGAGCCAAAGCAATAGCAGACGCAGAAGGTCTGCATTATGTGTACCTCGGTAATGTCCCCGGGCATTCTGCGGAAAATACCTATTGCCCAGAATGCGGGCATCTGTTAATTCAAAGAACGGGATATACTATAAAAAAAATGGATATTGAGCGAGGCCGGTGTAAGGTCTGCAAGACTAAAATTCCCGGGTTGTGGTGATTTTCGATCCTTCCCAGATCATCTTTCCTTCATTCTTGAGCCGTAGTAACAATCGCGACAGTGTCTCCGGTGTTGACCCGATAGCTGCGGCCACATCTTTTTTGGATAATTTTATTGAAATCTTATCCTGCTTCCCGAATTGTTCTTCAAGAAACATAAAGAGCCGTTCCTCAACATCATAATTTGTAAGATATTTTATATGAGTTGTCAGAAAACGCAGCTTATTCATTATGGAGGTGATAAACTCGCTACGGAACTGTTCTTCCTCAAGGAGACAGATAAACTGATGTTTGGGTAATATAAACAATTGACTGTCTGTAAGGGCCACAGCACTCACCGGATAATGGTTTTTCTCAAAAAGGATCACTTCAGCAAACATCTCGCCGGGTTTTATGATTTTGATGACCGTCTCTTTTCCTTCTTCAGAAGTTTTGTAGAGCTGAATATTCCCTTTTACAAGAACATAGAAGGAAAATCCTTTGTCGCCTTCATGGAATAGTATTTCTTTCTTTGAAACCTTCCTGGGAAGACAGATGTCCGCAACCCGGGAAAGACTGTCTGAGGAAATATTCTTAAAGAGTTGAACTCGTTTTAGGATATCGCGTTTGTTCATTGTGGTTCAATTCCAATTATCTATCTGAAAAGTAATGAAATCAATTCATATTGTCAATTAATTTTATAGACTTTCCATTCTTAATAAAAAACTTGAAATTCTTGATCCGGATCAAGGATTTAAAACTATCCTTTTGTCATATTATTACTGAAAATAAAAATGCTAATTTGAAAGGAAAAAATCATGAAACGGAGCATCATCAAAATAGATGAAGATAAGTGTACCGGGTGTGAGTTATGTATTCCCAATTGCCCGGAAGGGGCCATTCAGATTATCGATGGCAAGGCTCGATTGGTGAGCGATTTGATGTGTGATGGTCTGGGCGCCTGTCTCGGACACTGCCCTGAAGGCGCGATAACCGTAGAAGAGCGTGAGGCTGAACCCTATGATGAATTTAAGGTCATGGAGAATATCGTCAAACACGGCTCTAATACAATCAAAGCACATCTTAAACATCTTAAGGATCACGGCCAGACAGAATTTTATGAACAGGCCATCGATTATTTAAAGAAAAATAATTTAGAAATTCCACTCAAGGAGGATAAAAAAATGCAACCAATGCAACATGGCGGAGGATGCCCAGGATCACATTCGATGAATTTTGATCGTAATGTTCTGGAAGAAGAGAAAATGGAAGGCAAGCGACTTTCCCAGCTCACCCACTGGCCCATTCAAATGCACCTGATTTCTCCCAACGCCGCCCACTATCAGAGTGCGGATCTACTATTAGCTGCTGATTGTACGGCATTTTCACTGGGTGATTTTCATAAGGATTATTTGAAGGACAAAGTTTTGGCCATCGCCTGTCCCAAACTGGACGAAGGGCAGGATATATATTTAGAGAAGTTGAAAGCTCTCATTGAAACGGCGAAAATCAATACCCTGACGGTTTTGATCTTGCAGGTACCCTGCTGCGGTGGGCTTTTACGTCTGGCCCAAAAGGCAGTTGAAGAGGCGAAACGGAAGATACCGATAAAAGCCGTTGTAGTGGGTATTCAGGGAGAGATCCTGAAAGAAGAATGGGTACAAACAAGGAGTAAAAAATTTAAGATGGTTCCTGATATGATCAGGGAATAATGTTCAATGGAAATAGGTATCTGTCCATGGTGGATGTAACATTCTATTTCACTTTCTGTGGACGGAAAGAGCTGGAATTTCCATTCTTTTATCTATGATAATGTGTTGACTTTATTTTCGAATTTTCTTAATTTGTAATAATATTTAAAAGATGTGGGTCTTATCAAACCGACAGAAGAACTCTGTCGTAAATGCCACAACGAGGATAGCTCCACTTTTGTGGAGTTTAATTTCAAAGAAGCATATAAAGAGATTCTCCATGAACGTCCGAAGGCAGGGAAATAAATAATAAACTGAAATATTTAATGAAAATAGACGAAAATATGAGGAAACAGGAACATCTCACAGAAAAAACCTGGCAAAAACTCTCTTCCATGAAATTTGCCATTGGTGTCTTAATCGGGTTGGGAATTGCTTCTATTGTAGCGGTCGTTTTGGGAGAGTTTTTCCCATCCAATGTACCTGGAGGTGAAGAATTTTATCTGAACAGGATGGGAGCGACTAAGTTTCGTATCTTGAAAGTGTTGGGTGTCTTTAACCCGTACCGGTCGTTCTGGTACATCGGACTTCTAGCGGTGCTCTCATTTTCGATGACCGTTTGTACGCTTAGGCGTGTAGGGTCCATGTGGCGTCTTGCCTTTGGAAAGAGTTTCAAGTCTTCAAAAGAAGACATCCACAAGATGAAGAATGGTAAAAGCATTCGAACAAAGGCTGAGATGGCGGAAGTAAAAAACAAACTGAGCCGTCTACTGAGAAAACGGTTTTACAGATGTGATTTTGAACAAAAAGATAAAACGATGCTCTTCTTTGCTCATAAGGGTGGTTTAGCCCGCATCGGATTGATTTTATTGCATATCGGATTGGTCGTTGTGGTTTTTGGGGGTCTGTTGGCGAGTCTTTTTGGCTATTCTGTCTACCGGTGGGGAAAGTCGGGAGATATCCTTATGGTTCCGGAGCGTGATTTTCAGGTACGTGTCGATGATTTCGAAATACTAACGAATCCGCAAGGGCAAGTTATGGATTATATCTGCACTTTGACTGTTTTGGAAGATGGAAAAGAATTGAGGACCAAGAAAATTGAAGTCAATAAACCCTTGAAGCATAGAGGGATCACTTTCTATCAAAGTTCTTTTCGTCCGGACCCACGTCATGTGAAATCGGTTTCCTTGAGTATCCGGAGTTCGGATAGAGATGCGGCCATGAAAATAGTTCAGCTGGCCCAGGATGATACGATCCGGATCGAAAATAGCCCCTATTCGATTCATATGGTCGATTTTACCGGTAATTTCAGGATAGATGGGGGTCGCGTTTTCTCCGTACCGGGAATCAACGAATTTCGCAATCCGGCTGTGAAATTGAACGTATTGGATGACAACCAAATGCTCATTAAAAGCGGTTGGGTGTTCACTCCACGGATGGCAGGATTCCATAACTTTCTCGAAGATTATCGATTTGAGCTCGTGGACTTCTTGAAGAATTTCGAGACGGGCTTGAATATCAGAAAGAATCCCGGTGCATCATGGATTTGGTGTGGGCTCGTTTTTATGACTCTTGGCGTGTTGTTTATTTTCTGGATGACGCATAGGCGGATATGGGGAATGATTGTTGAAGGGAAAGACGGAACGCGAGAAATTACCCTGGGTGGAGTGTCAAACAAGAATAAGACGGATTTCGCTCTGGAAATTCAGAGTTTGATAAAAGACCTGAAAAATAATTAGGAGACCTCCATATGGCTTCTTTAGATGTGACCTTCTTCTGGATTGCATTCTGGTTTTATTTTATTGGCTTTATTTTTTTCACTGCCTATTTAGCTTCAGATAAGGCAATCATCCCAAACATGGGTACGGCAGCCATGATCATCGGCTTCCTCCCTCAGACTGTAGCGATTCTTCTGAGATGGAAGTTGTCGGGCCATCCTCCATTGACGAACATGTACGAATATATGACTGTCATGTCCTGGATGGCAGTGGCAACGTTTATTTTTATCATATACCGATTTAGAAAACCCATCGTGGGTTCTTTCATCGCTCCAGTCACTTTCATATTAATGGTCAGTGCATCTCTTCTGCCCAAGGAGATTAGCCATCAGTTAATGCCCGCTTTGCAGGATATCTGGCTATACATTCACGTGTCGTTGGCAGCCGTAGGCGAAGGTGCCTTCGCAGTGGCTTTTGGGGTGAGCATTATGTATCTCGTTGCTGAAAAAATGGAGACGAAAGGACGTTCCAAAGGTCTGGGCAGCAGGCTTCCGTCGATGGATATACTGGACGCTATCAATTACAAATCGATTTCTATTGGTTTTCCCCTCTTTACAGTGGGCGCCCTTTTTGCCGGTGCGATATGGGCAAACAAGGCCTGGGGAACCTTCTGGGGATGGGATCCTAAGGAGGTAGGTTCTCTGATCATCTGGATTTTTTATGTACTTTATCTCCATGCTCGTTTCCAAAGGGGATGGAGAGGAAGAAGAGCGGCCATCTTGTCCATCATTGGATTTATCATGGTGCTGTTGTCATTCTTTGGGAATCTTTTCTTGGGTGGTTACCATGCTTACGGTTAAACTATTTCTTGGTGATTCATATTATCATTAAGGATATTGGTGAGTTCGATCCATGAAGACATATAAAAGTCATCCTAAATTGAGGAAAAAAAGGCGTAAATGAATGAGCGCCTTTTTTTCGATTTACTTTGATGGTGACTAGAATTAAATAGTTTACCTGAAAGGTCTTTCTTGAAAGAGTAGCCATGGAATACGATTAAAGGTCATCAAGCATCCTGACATTTCGAACGATCTTGAGTTTATCTTTCTTTTCCATTTTAACGATGCAGTTAAAAACGTTCCGTATTTCCTCCGTTTCACAAAGATTTACAAAATTTTCAAAATGGGTGATTAGGCAATCATATAGAATGATGGTTTTATCGATGACTTCTTCGACGGTGCTTTCATCCTTGGACAGGGTTTGCATGATTTGATTAAATCTTTCATCACAGTCGATAAATTGAAACCATGTGTCTAAAATATTATCAGGTGCGCTCTCTCCATACTCGGTCAGACGTAGCGCCTGGGATCCCTGGTGATCGGCCAGATAATCCAGTAGTAATTTTAGACGTTGGTTTTCTGTTCTTCCGCTCTCATCGAGAAAATGCTCTCCCATCATGGTATGAATAGACACGGCATGGTAAATCAGTTCTTTTGTTTGCTTAAACTTCACCGCAGCGTACCTCGCTTTCACAGCAATGTTTAAAAGTAATTTATTTCCGGTATGTCATACGATCTATTAGATTAATTTAATAGAAAAGATGAGTTTGTCAAGGAAAAGTTTTAAAGGATTTTAAAATTTTACTTGACAAATTGGAGTTTTCTTATTATTATAATGAACATTAGCAACAGTTGCCATTAAATATAGTTGCTGTTAGCAATATAGTGTACATCATAGTGGAGCGGATCAGTCATATGAGTAAAAAACTATATGAACTTATCATTTCGATTCGCAAGAAATGTTTGCGGAACGAGGAGAATGTGCGTACTGAATTAAATCTCACACCAGCCGAATTTCAAAGTCTATTGGTCATCGAGCCTGAGGAAAAAATTCTCGGACACATATTCTCACAAAGAATGTGTCTGTCGCCATCCCGGGGCAGCCGTGTGATCAGCCGGTTAATGAAAGATGGATTTGTGGAACAACAAATCGTCCCTGACAACCGGAGGCGCGCGGAAATCTATCTGACAACCATAGGGATTCAAATGCGGAAACAAGTTGTAAATCGCATGGAGGAATGTGAGAAAAAGATTACATCTCAACTCACCCGTAGTCAGAGTAAACAGGTTCGGGAAACCCTTGAATTACTGGCCAATATCATGTAATGGAATTGTTTATGAAAAAAGAATGTTTATTCAGGAGGAGTAACGAATGTCAAAATTAAATTCTCGACAAAAAGCAACCTTAAATAAGTTTGGGAATCGTGTTACATTCGAAAAAACAGAGAGAATTTTGTATGGACATGATATTGCCGTAATCCCTAACCTGGTTAAACCGGTGATCGGCAATACCACACCTGCAGCCGTTATCCAACCGGAGACCGAGGAAGAACTCGTTGAAATCGTGAAATGGGCTTACCAGGAAGGTATCCCCCTCACGCCACGGGCGAAAGCTTCCTCAGGTTATGGTGGGACGATTCCTGTCAAGAAAGGCATTGTCATTGATTTTTATCGAATGAAAACGATTGTCTCTGTGGATCGAGAGACTCAAATGGTCACTGTACAGGCCGGTATGACATGGGAAAACCTGGATACCGAGTTGAAAAAGAAGGGACTCACACTTCGTCTCTACCCGACCAGTTATCCTTCATCAACAGCCGGAGGCTGGTTGGCTCAAGGGGGCGCAGGTATAGGGAGTTATGAATATGGGTACTACAAGGAGAATGTGGTTTCGGCCCGTGTCGTTTTACCCTCAGGGGAGATTCGTGAGTTTAAAGGGGAGGACCTTGAGTTCATCTCCGAAGCCGAAGGAATTACCGGATTTATCAGCCAGGTTACTCTGAAAGTAATGCCCTTGGAAGACCTGGACATCGTCTCATTGGCATGCCCTGATCCCCATGAATTTCAGAAATTGCTGGAATCGATGGTCCAATCCGATCTGCCCATCTGGACGATGATTTTTATCAATCCGCGTATGGCTGAAATGAAAAATCGTTCACCTTTGCAGGAACACCTGGGTCATCCGGTTGAAGAGCGTGTCATTCTTCCGGCTTCCTATATACTCACGCTGGCCATTCGGAAAAAAGATAGTTCGATGGTACGAACAGCTTTAGAAGAAATCGTCAAACCATGCCAGGCTGAAATTCTCAGCGATCGTATTGCGCATCACGAATGGGAACACCGGTTTAAGCTCATGGTCGTCAAGCGGCTGGGACCTTCCCTGGTACCGTCAGAAGTGATTGTACCGTTGTCTCAATTAGGCAACGTGATGGAAGAGATCGAACGCAAGGTCGATCAACCCGTTGTGAAAGAGGGGGTCATCATACGACATGGACCCGACGGGAATCCCGAAGTGGTTATCCTGGGATTCATTCCGGGGGATCAACGGAAGCTGAGTTACAACTTTGTCTTCGGCCTTGTCATGACCATCCTGAAGATTGCCAAAAGATTTGGTGGTCGCCCATACTCGACCGGAATGTACTTTGCAAAAAAAGCCGATGAGATCATGGGCAAGGAAGGGACCAGGCGTTTACGTCAATTTAAGAAACAGGTCGATCCCAAAGGCCTGTTGAATCCCGGTAAAGTTTTAAATAATGGCCTGCTGGGTACGGTGATGTCCTTGGCACAGGTCTTTGAACCCATGATACGCCCCTTTGGAAATTTAGTCATTACCAAAGTGGGCGAACGGCAGGGTAAAGATATCAAAGATATTCCTCCGGATGTGGCCTGGTATGCCTATTCCTGCTCTCAATGTGGATATTGTATCGATACCTGCGATCAGTTTTACGGCAGGGGATGGGAGAGTCAGAGCCCCAGGGGGAAGTGGTACTGGCTCAGAGAATACATGGAAGGCCGTGTCAAATGGGATCAGAAAATGGTCGACTAAATTCTGGTCTGTACGACATGTGAATTGTGTAATCTGCGTTGTTCTGCCGTGCTTCCCATCGAGCCTTCCTGGATGAAACTACGGGGGAAACTCATTCAGGAAGAAAAGAGAATGACTTTCCCACTCTTCGAGATGATGGCAGCGGCCCTGTCGTCTCAGGGCAATATCTGGGCCGGGTATCGAAAAAACCGTGCCGACTGGTTTCCCGAAGATTTAAAAGAAAAACATGGCCCCAATCATAAAGCCAAGAACGTCTATTTTGCCGGATGTACGGCAAGTTATGTAGAAAATGATATCGGCATGGCAACTGTGCGGCTGTTAGATGAGGCTGATGTGGACTTTACTTATCTGGGAGAGAAGGAAAACTGTTGTGCAACACCCATGCTGGTGGCCGGAAAATGGGATCTGTTTGAAGAGACCATGAAGAAAAATATTCAGGCAGTCAAAGAAGCAGGGGCCGATACGGTAATCAGCTCCTGTCCTGCGTGTGATATGATGTGGCGCCATGTCTACTCCGAATGGACTCAGAAGTTAGGTTTAGAATTTGGTATTTCGGCCAAGCACTACAGCGAAGTCGTGATGGACAAAATCAAGGCGGGTGAATTCAAATTTCCGAAGAACCGGATGAAGCCCACCACAGTGACCTGGCATGACTCCTGTCATATTGGCCGTGTTTCTAAAGTATATGAGGAACCCCGTGAGTTAATTAAGGCCATTCCCAATGTTCATTTTGTGGAGATGGCCCATAACCGGGAAGATGGATTGTGCTGTGGATCGGTTCTGACATTGATAAAGGATCCTCCTGTGGCGGCCGAGGTTGGTAAGGAACGTCTGGACGAGGCAGTGGAGAACGGTGCAGAAAAAGTCCTGGCCCTCTGCCCCTGTTGTGAATTCCAGCTCCGGGTCTCCAACGACAAGAAGGAAATGGGTCTCGATGTAGTGGACCTGGCGCGGTTTGCGTCATCTGCATTGGGTTATGATTTCCCGGATCCGAATCCAGAAGTTCGAAAGCAGTGGGCCGTTTTCGAGGCAATGATCGATTTGATGACACCTCAGGGATTCGCAGACTTGATGGGAACGATGTGGAAAGAACTCATCGATGCCATGCCCCTGGGTATGGGACCCATGATGCGATTGATGGGTAAAATTCCCGGTGCTCTTAACCTGATGAAACCCATGTTCCCAGTGCTCTTTCCTAAACTTTTACCCCTGATGATGCCCAAGGTCATGCCCGTTATGCTGGACCGGATTAAGGCGCGTATCCCCATGCCCGACTGCATGGCGGAACAGATGCCAGATATGATGCCGAAAGTCATGGATAATTTGATGCCCCACATGATCGGCGATGTGGTTCCCCTGGTCACACAACCCATGATTAACTATTTGAGGGGAAAGGCGGCTTAAAGTTTGCATCAAAGCATTAATCCTTTCAATGCACAATCATTTATAAATAGAAGTAAATTGATTGTTTTGATAGTGTTAATGTTTTATATTGCCATTGTAAATGAAAACCACTGAAAGGGATTTATGGGAATTATCAAAATAAAGAAGGGGTTGAATCTACCGATCCATGGTGAGCCGAAGCAGGAGATCCATACGGGAAAAGATATTACACATGTTGCCCTAATCGGACAGGATTATGTCGGTATGAAGCCCCAGCTTGCCGTTTCGGTTGGAGATCATGTGAAACAAGGGCAACTGCTTTTCACCGATCGGAAATACCCTGTTATACGATTTACCTCTCCCGGCTGTGGAAAAGTTATTGCAATCAACCGGGGTGAGAGGCGGATATTTCAATCCATCGTCATCGAATTGAATGGAGAGGATGAGAACCATTACCAATCACATACTCAGGATGATCTCAAATCATTGGACAGAGAACAGGTCATCACCCGGCTTTTGGAATCCGGATTATGGACGGCTCTTCGATCGCGTCCGTTCGGTACCATTCCCAATCCGGCGATCAAACCTAATTCCATCTTTATCACGGCCATGGATACGAATCCCCTTTCTCCCGATGTGGATAAGATCCTTCAGGGACGAGAACAATCGTTTATCGATGGTTTGCATGTCATTTCGAAACTTACTGAGGGGAAGACATACCTCTGCAAGGCGGAAGGGGCCAGGATTCCCAGTACGGATTTGGCATGCCTTCATGTCCGGGAATTTTCGGGGCCCCATCCTGCGGGTAATGCAGGCACGCATATTCACTTTCTTGATCCCGTTGATCGGCATAAACAGGTTTGGCATATCCTTGCACAAGATGTATGTGCCGTCGGTAACCTTTTTACCACCGGAGCACTGAATGTTGAACGCGTGATTTCACTTGCAGGACTTTCGATAAAAAATCCGAGACTGATTAAAACGAGAATCGGCGCATCCATCGAGGATTTAACGAAAGACGAAATAAAAGATGGAAACCATAGAATTATATCGGGATCTGTGTTATCGGGGCATAAAGCGGAAGGGGACGTTGCCTTTCTTGGCAGGTTTCATCAACAGATCTCGATTATCCCTGAGTTTGATAACCTGGGATTTTTTAGCTGGCTGAGTCCGGGACTTCATCGATTCTCCGTAAAAAATATTTTTCTCTCACGGTTGGTCCCGAGACGACGATTCGATTTCACGACTGCGGTCCACGGGGGCGAAAGGACGATTGTGCCTGTAGGCAGTTATGAGAAAGTGATGCCATTGGACGTTCTGCCGACCTATCTATTAAGGGCTCTGGCAGTCGATGATATCGATGAAGCCGAAAAACTGGGGTGTCTTGAATTGGGTGAAGAAGATCTGGCCTTATGTACATTCGTCTGCCCATCAAAAATAGATCATGGAGAGAACCTTCGTAGAAATCTGACCCTAATCGAGAAGGAAGGATAGTGAGAGCGTTAAGAAAAATTCTCGACAGGGTTGAACACCATTTTCAAGAGGGAGGAAAACTCAAAAGCTTATATTATCTCTATGAAGTGATCGATGTGTTTTTCTTCACCCGGAAGACGACGAAATCGGCTCCCCATGTGCGGGACGGACTGGATTTGAAACGGCTGATGGTGACGGTCATGTTTGCCTTGATACCGGTGGTTTTTATGGCATTCTACAACACGGGACTTCAGGTCAATCTCGCTCTTCAAAATTTAAGTGGACCTGTTGGGGGAAGTTGGCAGCGCGACTTCATTTCTCTATTGGGAATTGGTTTTGATCCTGATGCACTCATTGCCAATGTGGTGCATGGAGCACTCTATTTTCTCCCGATTTACATCGTTACATTTGTTGTAGGCATTTTCTGGGAAATTCTATTTGCCTCTGTTCGTAAGCACGAGATCAACGAGGGATTCTTCGTGACCAGCCTTCTTTTTCCTCTCATCCTTCCTCCTACCATACCCTATTGGCAGGTGGCTCTGGGTATATCTTTTGGCGTGGTCATCGGAAAAGAAGTTTTCGGTGGTGTGGGCATGAATATTTTGAATCCAGCACTGGTTGGACGGGCTTTTCTCTTTTTTGCCTATCCGGCAGCCATATCAGGAGATAAGGTATGGATTGCCGTGGATGGGATCAGCCAAGCCACACCGTTGGCAGAATTAGCGGAACCATCGATACAGCTTTCCACCTCCTGGGTGGATGCATTCCTGGGCTTCATTCCGGGTTCTTCGGGGGAAACGTCTACTCTCGCCTGTCTCTTTGGCGCTATCGTCTTAATTTTGACGGGTATCGGGTCATGGCGTATCATGGTGAGTGTTTTAATGGGCATGGTCGGCTTTTCATTCCTTTTCAATCTCATCGGGAGTGGTTCCAATCCCATGTTTCAAGTATCTCCTTTATGGCATCTGGTTCTTGGCGGATTTGCATTTGGGACCGTTTTCATGGCCACAGATCCTGTCACTGCAGCGATGACACAGAAGGGAAAATACATTTACGGCCTGTTAATCGGATTCCTGGTTGTTCTTATTCGGGTGATCAATCCCGCTTTTCCCGAAGGGATGATGTTGGCCATCCTGTTTGGAAACGTCTTTGCTCCGATTATTGATCGCATCTTCATCAATGCCAATATCAGAAGGAGGCTCGCAAGACATGTCCGATGAAAGTGTAAAGAAAACGATGGGTGTAGCACTGGGGGTATGTCTGGTCTGTTCTATTTTGGTTTCGGGTTCAGCAGTGCTATTGAACGATATCCAGAAGGAAAACCGGAAAGAGGAGAAACTGAGAAATATTTTAATCTCTGGCGATTTATATACAAAGGGATCAAATATAACTGAAATTTTTAAGAGGAACATTCAACCGGAAATTATTGAACTCCAGGCAGGTAGACCGATAACCGAGGCGGATTATGGTGATGTTTTCAATATAGAAAGTTTTGACATCAATGTTATTGCAAAAAATCCGAAAACCAGCCGCGTGTTACCGGTAAATCAGGATATTGCTCAAATCCGAAGAGTCCCGGAGGTTATGATTATTTATAAGGTGAAAGAAAATATTCAGATTACCAAACTTATTCTTCCGGTATATGGGAACGGTTTGTGGGATATGATGTATGGATTTATTGCTCTCGACCGAGACCTGACCACTATCAAGGGATTTACATTCTACGAACACGGAGAGACGCCCGGTTTGGGAGGCGAAGTCGATAATCCGCGATGGAAGAAACTTTGGGTGGGTAAGCAGGCCTATGATATTGAGGGGAAAGTGAAGATCTCTGTCATCAAAGGGGTAGTAGATCCATCCAGCCCAGTGGCAAAATATCAGGTGGACGGACTTTCGGGCTCCACCCTGACTACACGGAGTGTCCACAATCTGGTTAGATTCTGGCTGGGGGACCAGGGGTATGGGCCCTATATTGAGAGACTCAGAGAACAGGGAATCGATTCATGAAGCAATACAAACAAATCCTCACAACGCCCATCTTCAAGGAAAACCCTATTGCCTATCAGATCCTGGGTATCTGTTCAGCATTGGCAGTGACATCTAAACTCGAAACATCCATCGTCATGTCTCTGGCTGTAATTTTTGTCCTTGCCTTCTCGAATCTTTCTGTGAGCCTGATCAGGAATCATATTCCCAGCAGTATCCGAATCCTCGTTGAGATGACCATTATCGCTTCGCTGGTGATCATTGCTGACCAGCTGATTAAGGCCTTTGCATATGATATCAGTAAACAACTCACAGTATATGTGGGATTAATCATAACGAACTGTATTATCATGGGACGAGCCGAGGCATTTGCCCTCAAGAATCCACCTTTTGAGAGTTTTATCGATGGTATCGGGAATGGATTGGGATATTCGGTGATTCTTTTAATTGTCGGTTTTTTCCGCGAGTTACTGGGTTCGGGTAAGCTGCTGGGCATGTCGGTTCTGCCTCTCAAGACGGAGGGTGGGTGGTACGTGCCAAACGGGCTGTTTCTCCTCTCGCCCAGCGCATTTTTTTTAATCGGTTTGACTATTTGGGCGATCCGAACCTGGAAACCGGAGCAGGTGGAGGAGACATCATAAAACTGATTATTTATGAATCCGTGGTAAATAATTCAAAGTAAATCGGAGTTGCTGTACAGATGTTTGAACATTATTTGAGTCTTTTCATTCGGTCGATTTTCATCGAGAACATGGCCCTGGCCTTTTTCCTCGGCATGTGTACGTTTTTGGCTGTATCGAAGAAGGTCGAGACAGCCGTTGGCCTGGGTCTGGCCGTGGTTGTTGTTCAGACAATCACAATGCCTGTGAATAACCTGATTCATCATTATATCTTGGCCCAAGGCGCCTTGAGTTGGGCTGGTTTGAAAGATGTGGACCTCTCTTTCCTTGGACTCATCACATACATCGGAGTGATCGCTGCCATCGTTCAGATTTTAGAGATGACATTAGATAAGTTTATACCAAGACTATACAATGCCTTGGGGATATTTCTTCCTCTCATCGCTGTAAATTGTGCCATCCTTGGAGGATCTCTCTTCATGGTGAAGCGGGCCTATACTTTTCCGGAAAGCATTGTGTTCGGCCTCGGTTCCGGAATCGGTTTCGCTATGGCCATCATTGCCCTGGCCGGTATTCGAGAAAAGATGAAATACAGCAATGTACCCAGAGGTCTGCGTGGACTAGGTATTACTTTTATCACCGTGGGTCTGATGGCCATTGCCTTTATGTTATTTTCGGGCATTCAGTTATAGGGAGGGGTGCGGATGAGTGATATTGTCCTGATTTTTCTCGGTGTCGGCTTATTTACCTTGATCGTTTTGACTTTGGTCGGTATTATATTGATCGCCAAGTCACTGCTCGTCCCCTCAGGACAGGTAAGGATCGTGATTAATAGCAATCCGGATCGCTCTTATGAAGTGCCCATTGGCAATAAGCTCCTCCATACGCTTGCCGATCAGCAAATTTTTATTCCATCGGCCTGTGGAGGAGGGGGCACATGTGGACAATGCAAGGTTATTGTTGAAGAAGGAGGAGGAGACCTCCTTCCCACGGAGGGATCGATCATCAGTCGAGCGGAAGTCAGGGAAGGATATCGTCTTTCCTGTCAACTGGCAGTAAAGGATGATATGAAGGTGGAAATCCCGCCGGAAATTTTCCAAATAAAGAAATGGGAATGTACCGCCTTATCCAATAAGAATGTGGCGACTTTCATCAAGGAATTGATCATGAAACTGCCCGAAGGCGAACAGGTCGATTTTCGGGCCGGAGGATATATTCAGATTGAGACGCCCTCGCATAAGGTACATTATAAAGATTTCGATATCGATGAAATGTACAAACCGGAGTGGGATCGCTGGGACATGTGGAAATATGTTTCAAAGGTGGACGAGGATATTGTTCGTGCCTATTCCATGGCCAACTACCCAGAAGAAAAGGGGATTATCATTCTCAATGTGCGTATTGCATCACCTCCGCCACATTTGCCCGATGTACCGCCTGGCCAGATGTCGTCGTATATCTTCAATCTTAAACCTGGGGATAAGGTTGTCATTTCCGGACCTTACGGTGAATTTTTCGCAAGGGATACCGAGAATGAGATGGTGTTTATCGGTGGTGGTGCAGGAATGGCCCCGATGCGGTCTCATATTTTTGATCAATTGAAACGATTGAAAACTTCGAGAAAAATCACATTTTGGTATGGTGCCAGGAGTCTTCGAGAGGTGTTTTACCGAGAGGAATTTGATGCACTGGAAAAGGATTTCTCCAATTTTAAATGGCATATCGCCCTATCGGAGCCTCTCCCTGAAGACGATTGGATCGGCTATACCGGGTTTATACACAAGGTCTTGTTGGACAATTATTTAAAAGATCATCCCGCACCTGAGGATTGTGAGTATTATCTATGCGGCCCGCCTTTAATGAACACGGCTGTACTGAGAATGCTGGAGGATCAGGGTGTTGAATCTGAACATATTTTATTCGATGATTTTGGTGGATGATTTCTTAAATATAAGATTACCATGGAATCACACGGAGATACACAGAAAAATAAAATAAAATCATATTAGATGTTTGAAAAATTGAAAACTGAGGTTGTAAACATGAAAACGGCGGAAGAGATATTGAAGGAAAAGGGGAATCCTCCCATGATTAGTGTCAAACCGGAAACCCCTGTTTTTAAGGCTCTTCAAATCATGGCAGAGAAAAAGATTGGTGCCATTCTCATCAAAGAGGAAGACAAGATAATAGGAATATACACTGAACGGGATCTTCTGAAGAACATGATTCAAGAAGGATTCGATCCTCGAACGATGATAATAAAAGATTATATGGAGACCCAATTATGCGCCGCATCCTACGATACTCCCATCTACAGGCTTCAGGATACGATGCTCGGGACACGGTGTAGACACCTGTTAATCGTGAAAGGAGATCAGTTTATCGGGCTGCTTTCGGCCGGTGATTTGACCAGGGCCAGTCTGAATGAGAAGACCAAGGAACTGGCTTCTGTCAGTTGGGATTATTACGAAAACTGGTGTTGGAAAGGGAAAAAAAAGAAGAAATGAGGTCGATTCCCATGCTGAATATTTTTATCGTATTTGGAATTGCTCTATTCGTTTCCTTGTTTTTTATGATTACATTGCATTTCGCAAAATATAAAAAGAAAGGATGCTCTTGTCACGAGGGGCATCGTGGCCCCGGTTGTAGACAGGTCGATTCTCATTAAATCCGGATTATCTAACTTAAAATAAAACCAAGAACCATGTAATAAAAAAGATAAACATCGAATGTAGAAAGGGGTTTTTTCAATGGGTACTCGACAATTCATTCATCTTTCCATTGCACATCATCGGGTTTGGCTGTGGATATTGGCCATTGTCATTACTGTGGGTTCGGCCGTATACCAGAGGCTTACTGGACCGACCCATCCTGTTCGAGGAAAGGTAAACTTAGCAGGACAGAGGATTTCTTTTCGTTTATTACGTAATGAGATTGTTGACAAAGAATTAGCTATTGTTCTCGAGGTTCCGGATACAACCATAACGGGGCATGTCAAATACAGACGGTACAAATCCAGGGATGATTGGTCGAATATTCCTCTTCAGAGGAAGGGAGATCAATTGAAGGGCAGTTTACCCCATCAACCCGCAGCCGGAAAACTGATCTATTTTGTCATTCTGGATAAAGGGGAAACAACTATTTCACTCACCGGCGATAAACCGGTGATTATCCGATATCGAGGAGACGTGCCTGCATGGATTTTTCTGCCCCATGTCCTGATCATGTTCATCGCCATGCTTCTCTCCAATCGTGCCGGATTGGAGGCCCTGGATAGTCAGGGGCGACCTTATCGTTATATGATATGGACAATCGTCTTATTTATCGCAGGAGGTTTTATTCTTGGGCCATTGATGCAGAAATATGCCTTCGGTGCCTATTGGACAGGCTTCCCTCTGGGCACAGATCTCACAGACAACAAAACCTTGTTTGCCATGGTGGGATGGATCCTGGCCTGGTTCATGAATCGCAGAGGAAGAGAAGGCCGGGGATGGATCGTGTTGGCCGCAGTACTGATGCTCGCCATTTACCTCATTCCCCATAGTTTGCTGGGATCGGAACTTGATTATACAAAAATGCCTCAATGAAATTTTTTCGTTTAGAACGGGAGAAAATTAATGAGTGAGTCCCACACGAAAGAGGAGATTCTTTCTCATCTGGCGAGGATGCCCGTTGGGGTGCTTGCCACATACAGCGAAGATCGCCAGATCATCAGACCCTGTGTCATGTAGTATGGTTTTGATGAACAATTGAACTTCTACTTCATGTCCACAAAAGACAGCCCGAAGGTTCAACATGTTATTTCATCCCACTCCATTTCCCTAATGGTAAGTGGATTAGAGGATCCATACGATACTTCATGGGAGGTGGAAATCAATGGAGCTGCGACATTATTGGAGAGTAAGAAAGACATCTTTTTTGCACTCAACACATTGAAAGGGGCCAATCCGTTTGCCGATGTGGCCCTTGAATCAGGAGAAGTGGATATTTTCAGTTTTATTCGATTGACTCCTTCGGTCCTCATGTTTCGTATTTATGGTGAAGCGTTGGCGGGAGCACAACCGACAGTCATAACAATTCGGCGGAAAGATGGGTCGAACTGGCCAGTGATCCCGAGATGACGGGTCCTCGGATTTTCGGATGGTACCCACCGAGACACCTGATGAGGGCGTCGGTGTGGTGGAGGCGCCCCGGGGAACGCTGTACCACCATTACAAGACCGATGAAAACGGCATCATCAAGGAAGCGAACTTGATCGTGGGCACGACGCATAACAATGCGCCAATTAATATGTCGGTCAAGAAGGCGGCTGAGGGGCTCATCAAGAACGGTAAAGTCAATGATGGCCTTCTCAATATGGTAGAGATGGCCTTCCGGGCCTATGATCCCTGTTTTGGTTGTGCCACCCATACCCTGCCCGGACAGATGCCTCTGATCGTGAGCATTCATGATGCACAGCACAACCTGATAGAAGAATTGAGGAGAGATTAAACACCGGAATAAAATATATCATTATTAAAGTCAGTTTAACAAGTGAATAAGATAGCCGATTTCAAGTGAAGAGGTAAATTTCTTGAACTCGGCTTTTTTATTGTACCTCGTTACCACGCTCTCAGTGTGTGTGAAAACGGTTCATATGTATAAGTAATTGTCATCCTGAGTGCCGTCAGGCAGGGACGCCCCGATTTTTTCGGGATCCCGATACTTCGGGAAAGGATCTCCTAATCCCTTGTTCCTGTACCCTTTAGAGGCTTCTCATTTGGATAAGCCAAATTAAGAATGACAACCATATGAACATTTACACACAATCTCTCTGTGTGGTAATACATTCAGGTCACTCCAGCGTCCAATCACTTCATTTCAATTAATCCATCCCATTTCAACTCATTATCGTCATTTTCTCAAATTCAGACACTTTACACTTAAGTCACTTTAGGCACTTTCTCATTTTTTCCTTGCATCTTATTTACATATTTGTTATTATAATTTTGAGTAAAGGCCGCAACTCATTTTTCCTTCACAAACCATCCTCCGGTATCGATGCGGCTGGGGAGAAGGCGGGCAGTTGTAAAATTCGACGATCAAAACAGGAATTCTCTCGCTGTCAGGGGATTTCGATCTGGAGGTCCGTCTCATGCAACATTCACCATCACTATCCATACAGCAAAAAAAGCCCAGACTCCTCGATCAGGTGCGGCATGTCTTGAGAACGAAGCATTACAGCCTGCGTACAGAAGAATCCTATGTAAGCTGGATCAAGCAATTTATATTCTATCATGACAAAAAGCATCCACTCCATCTTGGAGGAGCTGAGATAAACCATTTCCTTACACACTTGGCCGTGCAGAAAAAAGTTTCAGCTTCGACACAGAACCAAGCACTCTGTGCTATCGTTTTTCTATATAAACACGTCCTCCGGAAAGAGCTTGGTGATTTTGGACCTTTAATTTGGGCTAAGAAATCCAAACGGCTCCCGGTTGTTTTTTCAAATGAGGAGGTTAACGCTGTTTTCAACCAATTGCACGGGACCCACTGGATTATGGCTATGCTCCTTTATGGCTCAGGATTAAGATTAAATGAATGCCTGCAGCTCAGGATTAAAGATATCGACTTTCATTATAATCAGATCTTTGTCCGTGATGCAAAAGGCGATA
>Ga0114922_10002075_pt1 | contig 18915 bp, 11 predicted proteins | sample AartaG_FD_100975 | JGI IMG/M metagenome (GOLD analysis project Ga0114922, IMG submission 100975) | Deep subsurface microbial communities from Aarhus Bay to uncover new lineages of life (NeLLi) - Aarhus_00045 metaG | ecosystem: Environmental > Aquatic > Marine > Oceanic > Sediment | place...
AGGCTGTGCCAAGTTAGGAAATGCTCTTGAATATGACTTTGACAGTGCAAAGGAACAAGGGAACACTATGCTGAAGACAAAGGAATTTACCATTGAGCTGGAAGAAATAGACGCGGGCGAAAACCCACTTCGGTTGGAAGGAAAAAATAAAGGCATTACCGAACTTGCTGATTCGATAAAAAGAATTGGTCTTATTAGTCCCCTTGTTGTAGCTCATGGTTCTGATGATGGCCGTTACCGTCTTATCGCCGGTCATCGCAGATTTGCTGCATGTAGAAGAGCTGGTCTTAAAAAAGTACAGGTTCGCATAATTGAAGGTGACCAACGAGAAATTTGTGAGATTGCACTTGCCGAGAATCTGTTTCGAAAGGACCTTAGCCCGGTGGAAATGGCGGTGGCCGTGGTGGCTCTGATCAAAGAAGGCGGTATGGACCGCAAACAGGTGGCGAGTATTTGTCATAGGTCGCGTGCGTGGGTAAGAGAGCAAGAGGAAATCGTGAGTTGGCCGGCAGATGTGCAGAAGGCCATTCACGACGGTTGGTTGTCTGTTTCGGCTGCATCGAATATTGCCTTGGTTCCTGACGATGCTCATAGGAGTTTCCTGCTAGGTCAAGCAAAAGAAAAGGGTGCAGGTGCTCGAACTCCTGCTGCATGGCTTCACGCATACCATAGGGCTTCTAAGCGTCGCGTATCGCGTATAAAAATGAGTGCCATGGATGCAGACAAAACCAGTTTGTTTACTAAGCTACGCTGGACAGCAAACAGCAGTTGTGCCGTAATTGTAGCACACCCCGATGACGAAACTCTCTGGGCTGGTGGCACGATATTGATGCATCCAGAGGCTAATTGGACAATAATTGCTCTTTGTAGAAAAAGCGATCAGGACCGGGCACCTAAGTTTTTCCGAGCACTTGAAAAGCTTGGTGCTACTGGTTCCATGGGTGATCTCGACGATGCTCCTGAACAATTGCCACTGGTTGGACGTGAAGTGCAAGACACAATACTTGAACTACTGCCCTCCGATAGATTCGACCTTATTATTACCCACGGTCTTTCGGGTGAATATGCCCGTCATCTCAGACATGAGGAAACGGGAAAAGCAGTTATGGCTTTATGGGAAAGCCAAAGACTATTTGCCAAGGAAATCTGGAGATTTGCATATGAAGATGGTGATGGCGAGTATCTTCCTCGAGCAGTTCGGGATGCAGATTTGAAAACAAAGCTTCCTAACAAAATCTGGCAAAGAAAATATGATATTATTACTAACATTTATGGTTTCGAATCTGATAGTTTTGAGGCTAAAACTACCCCACGGAAAGAAGCCTTTTGGTGCTTGAAATCGGTTGACAAATTACAGAAACCTCAGAAAAATAAATAGGAGCATACAAAATGAAAGTGCTGGTACTATATGACTACCCACCTTCGCCTGCAGGACTTGCAACACAAGGCGACCTCCTCCATCGTGGGTTACAAGAACTCGGAGTCGATGTCCATTCGGTACACTTCGAATCGGCCCAGGAAAAAGAGTGGTACTACCGTTGGTTCGGGCCGGATATCGTGGTTGGTGTGGGGTATTGGGGTCATACACCTCACCTTGTGCTGCACCCTCAAAGATATGGCGTTCAAACTGTTCCATGGCTGGTTGCCGATGGTTACATGGCCAATTATTATGAAGTCCTTGATGCTCTACCTCTTATCCTGGTCACTTCCAGGTGGGTCAAAAAAGTTTACAGCAGAGACGGACTTAGTGGAAAAAATATCGAAGTACTTCCGGTAGGCTGTGATACGGATGCCTTTATACCTCGCGATAAGAATGACCCTAAAATTTCTGCCGTTCGGGAAGCACTTGGTGTGGCACCGGACCAGATAATGATTCTGACTATAGGAGGTGACGCAACGTCGAAGGGTGCCCAGGAAGTTATGCAGGCTCTGGCAATTAATGACACAAAAGCACCCGATTGGAAATATGTTTGCAAGGTTTGGCCTCAGCCTCGTACAGAGCAGCAAAACTTGATGGACCTTCAGATGGCGACACAGTTGGGCATTGAGAAAAACGTTATTTACACGACCAATGTTATCTCCCGAAACTTTATGCCCTACCTTTTAGCTGCGTGTGACATCTATGCCGCACCGTCGCGGCTTGAAGGATTCGGTATGATCCAGGTTGAAGCAGGAGCTTGTGGGAAGCCGGTCATAGGTATCAAGGCAATGGGAATGTTGGATACAATGGTACATGGCCAGAATGCATTTCTCGCAGGGATAGCTCAGGAGGTTCGGATGCGAGAAACCACGCTGGGAGACGAATCCGGATATGAACGGGGGCATCGAGTGGTTTTCAAAAAGCCCAGAACAGTTGATTATCGTGCCAGCGTACATGACATTGCAAATTATCTCATGGATTTGACGCAAAATGCCGAATTGAGAAAGAAGATGGGCGAGGCCGGAAGAAAACGTGCTCTGGAGAACTACGATTATCGTGTTATAGCTAAAAGATTTGTCGAGCTTGCATCCGAGAAACTGGGGATTTCGTAAAATGGACAATCGTGACGGGAATCTGATTGAGCAGGCGAAAGCTGCTGCAATCAAAGTGTTGCTGCATAATGCTCATGGTCCTTACCGCGGGCTGCCAAGGGCAGCCGGATGGGGCTATCCGGAACCTTACACACGTGACCTTATGATTTCCTCCTTGGGTATTTTATGTAGCGGCGAAAAAAAACTGATTAAGTCGTTAAAAAAAGCGATGCAAACTCTGGCGCAAAATCAAAGCCGTCTTGGTCATATTCCTTCATTAGTTCACGATTCCACCGACCGCGGCTCAAGCGATTGCACTCCATTGTTTCTTATGGCGGTGGCACTTTTCCGCGAGGTAACAGGTGAAGTCGATTTTCTCGAAGAGGCTGCAAAAAAGGCGATGCTGTGGATGGAATATCAAAGCCCTTCTGACCGGGTCATTGTCGACCAGCTGCCCACAAGTGATTGGCGGGACGAACAGTGGGTTTTGGGGTATGGGCTTTTTGTAAACACTGTAGTTTATATTTATCTGCGGCTTTTCGGCCAACACGACCGAGCATCGAGGTTGCGAGAAATGATGGGTCGATTTACTATAAAAGGCGACAGGCAAAATCGGCATGTTCACGAAGGTTTGCTTTTAAGGCACAAGCCGTATTACGCATTGTGGTCTTACAAAGTGTACAGAAGCGAACGCTTCGACCTGTTAGGCAACAGCTTAGCAATTCTTTCAGGGATTGCATCTCCTTCCAGGGCCAGAGAACTAATTTCTTGGGTGGAAACAGAGTGTGATTCGCTGAGAGAAAGTAAAGAATTAGCGGCTGAGTTGCCGCCAAACTTATTCCCTTATATAAAACCGGGAGACCCGGATTGGATCCCAAGATATGAGCAGTTCAACCAACCTGGTGAATATCACAATGGTGGAATCTGGCCTTTTGTCTGTGGTTTTTATGTAGCTGCTTTAGTGGCTGCCAAAAGATATAAACTTGCAGAAAAAAAACTTATTGCCCTTACAGAACTTATACGGCCCGCTCGGGAAGCAGATGTTAAGTTCGGTTTCAACGAATGGTATAGAGCCCAAGATAGGACAACTCAAGGTCAAGATTGGCAAAGCTGGTCAGCTGCGATGTATTTATATGCTGCTGCCTCAGTTGAGCGAAAAAATACTCCGTTTTTCCAGGAGATACGGTGCAAATCACAGGAAAAAATGCAGCAATCTTAAAATCGAACGTCCAGATTACTAACTTATACAAATGTCTGACCACTGCTTCTTTCTCATCATTTTCCAATACCAAGTTTTTTTAAAAAAACGAAGAATTTTATATTTCGTATAGTGTTTAATCCGTGATGCCATTGTTGTATCCGCGGTTCACCTGAATAAATCACGGTTTGCTGTGAGAATGACGTTGGCAGCGAAAGGCACCCAGCATTATGGATTAAACTCGATGAACGAAACCGCTTTGCGGCTACGCCCGACGCTACAGCGAAATCGGCATGCTCCTCTATGGGGATTGTAAGAAGAACAGCCCGTCAGATGATAGTGTTCAGCAGGGTTTACACGTTTTTTCCGCAGCATTTTTTGTACTTCTTCCCGCTGCCGCAGGGGCATGGGTCGTTCCGGCCGACCTTCGGACCTTCCAGCCGAATCTGCTGTACTTTCTGCTCACCCTGCGGGGCCTGCGCAGCGGCCCGTTGTTGCTCGGCCATCGCAAACTGCCCAACCTCATCGTGGGCCGTTCGACTGACATTCCAGACGCTTTGCGCCCTGGCACCGGCTTCCAAACGCACCTTGAAGATAATATCCGTAACACGGTCCTCAACTGTATCGAGCATCTCTCGGAACATCCGATGCCCTTCTCGCTTATACTCGACTTTTGGGTCCTTCTCCGCCATCGAGCGCATCCAGATACTGTCTTTCAGGTGGTCCATCGAATACAGATGGTCCTTCCACGTGCTGTCGAAAACCTGTATCAAAACGTATTTCTCAAGGTCGCTGAGTTCCGCACGCAGGAACTCTCTTCCCAGTTCAGACAGCTTTTCTTTCCTCTGCGGCCCATCGCCAAGCTCGTCTTCAATCAAAGAGGCACCGAATCTTTCATTGGCCCAGTTTACTAATTCGCTGGTGTCTAAACCGGCAATTTTGTTATCGACCTCTCGCTCTAATTCGCCGTTGTTAAAGCTTTCACTCAATTCAAGCAGTTGTTTATGCAACTGCTTTGGTTTGGTATTCTGTATTCGTTCTATCGAAAAGCCGGCGTTGTATTTTTTGTTCGCCCAGTCGGCCAGCGCCTCGAACGCATATACATTGGCGCCCTGCGGGCCGTAAACCATATTCATCGCAAACTCAACAGGATACTCTATCTCCCTTTGTTTGTACCTGGCTGACGTTTCCTCACCAAGTTGCTCACGGATTTGGGGGATATTCAGACTCGCGAGCTGCTCGAGGCCCAGTTTTATACCGAATTTCGCCCGTGCCCATTCGATAAATGTCCGTAGGCCAAAACCTTTTCTCAAAAATTCGGCGATTTTCGAACAATCTTTTTTATCAACTTGCTCGGCAGCGGCCGAAATCAATTGCTCCTCAATTTCTTCCGGCTCCTGGTGTTTAATTTTACCGGGACTCAAACTGACACGAAAGGCGCTCATAGCCCACTTGCACAAACCGGCGATGTCCCAGCTACGAGGGTCTTCGTAGTTTTCCAAATATTCACCTAAAGATAGCGATATGTTATTTGAAACATCATCCTTTGCCTGCCGCTTGATTAATTTTTCAATCTCATCCGCCTTAATTCCGGCAATATCAGAGGGATTCAAATCAACACCGAAATTAGTCCTGGCCCACTCAGCAATGCACTTGTGCGGATAGTGCTCGTTAAGAATAGTGTCACAATTATTTGCGATTGTTGCCTCTATCATCTCTTCGATAATATTTTTGAGGCCTTTTCCTGCCAGGATTTTGCGTCTCCGCCCATAGAAAATCTTCCGCTGGTAGTCCATCACCTCATCGTATTCCAGCAGGCTCTTGCGTATCTCGTAGTTTCGCTCTTCGACTTTTTTTTGTGCCTTTTCGATGCCCTTGCTTATCCTTTTATGTGCGATCGGCTGTCCCTCTTCCCAGCCTATCCACGAAAGTGCCTTGACAGTCCAATCCGGCGCAAAAACCCGCATCAAGTCATCCTCAAAACTCAAAAAGAACTGGCTGGAGCCGGCGTCACCCTGCCTGCCGCATCGCCCTCGAAGCTGATTGTCAATTCTTCTGGCCTCGTGCCGCTCCGTGCCGAGCACGTGCAGTCCGCCGACTTCAGCTACGCCGTCGCCGAGTTTGATGTCCGTGCCGCGCCCTGCCATATTCGTTGCGATTGTTACATTGCCCCGCATTCGGCCGTCCCGGCCTTCATGCTGATGGCCGGCTTTGGCAACTATCACTGCTTCTCTGTCGTGATGTTTGGCGTTGAGAAGCTCGTGCTCCAGCCCGAATCTTTTCGTTAGTGCCGCCGAAAGCGCCTCGTTTTTTTCCACACTGACCGTACCCACAAGCACCGGCCTGCCGGAGTTGCTGATACCATGTATCTCCTCTACTATCGCGTTGAACTTTTCCTGCATCGACTTATAGATTACGTCTTCCTGGTCGTCTCTGATGCAGGGTTCGTTGGTGGGTATTACAACGACGTCAAGGTCGTATATCTTCATAAACTCTTCGCCTTCGGTGGCCGCCGTGCCGGTCATTCCTGATATTTGGTCATAGAGCTTGAAGAAATTCTGCAGTGTGATAGTAGCTAATGTTTGGGTCTCTTCTTTTACGGCGACAGCTTCTTTTGCCTCCACCGCCTGATGAAGCCCGTCCGACCACTGCCGACCGTGCATCAGTCGGCCGGTAAATTCGTCCACGATTATCACCTTCCCGTCCATAACGACGTAATCTTTTTCTTTTTCGAAGGTCACGTGCGCCCGCAGGCTCTGCTCCAGAAGATGCGGCCATTCCATATTTGAACCGGTAAAGAACGACCCCACGCCGGCTATTTCCTGCGCCGCACCAACTCCTTCGTGTGTAAGATGGGCCGATTTTTTGTCGTATTCGACTTCATAATACTGCGTAACGGTCGTTAGTCTGTCTTGAGCACGCTCAAGCTCGGCCTGAGTTTCTTCTATTACCTTCTGGGCTTTTGCAATTCTCTTGCTGTCCTTATCTTTTTTGGCCTCGGACAGCTCACCCTGAGCGTTGGCCTGTCTTCGCTGGGCGGAATCAATTTGTTTTTGGATACGGCCATACTCATTCTGCTTCCCCATCAGCTTTCTTGCCACCTGGTCTGCCTCTTTATATCTGCTGACGTCATCAAAGGCCGGACCCGATATAATCAGAGGCGTCCTCGCTTCGTCGATTAGAATTGAATCGACCTCGTCGATTATCGCATACTCCAGCGGCCCCTGCACCATTTGCTCAAGTGATATTTTCATATTATCACGAAGATAATCGAAGCCGAACTCGTTGTTTGTGCCGTAGGTAACATCGCAATCATATTGTGCTCTTCGTTCATCGCCGATGGTATCCATACTCGCCTGAATTGCGCCTACGGTCAGCCCCAAAGCGTTATATATCGGCCCCATCCATTCCGCATCGCGCTTGGCTAAGTAATCATTGACCGTAACTATATGGACCTTCCTCCCCGTCAGATAAACAAGATACACCGCCAATGTCGCCACGAGCGTCTTTCCCTCGCCGGTAACCATCTCGGCAATCTTACCCTCGTAGAGGACATTACCGCCGATAAGCTGAACGTCGAAATGCCGCATATCGACGTTTCGTCTTGCCGCTTCGCGCACAACTGCGAAGGCCTCGGCTAAAATATCCTCCGGGCCGGCCCCGGCTTTTAGTGCGGCTTTGAACTCTGCCGTCCTGGCTCGCAGCGCCTCATCATCGAGTTTCTTCAATTGCTCTTCGAACGCACCTGCCTGCTGAGCGATAACCGAATACGTCTTTACCAATCGCTCATTCCGTGAGCCAAAAATCTTTATAAGAATTTTACTAACTTTATCAAACATCAGAATAAAAACCCGAATATCGAATTTCGAATTTTGATTGCCGTTTACTCCTACACTCTCGTTACGTACTCACCGCTGCGCGTATCGACACGCACAGTATCCCCGACTTTAATAAAAGGCGGCACCTGCACGACAAGGCCCGTTTCCAGTGTTGCCGGCTTATTTTGATTGGTCGCCGTCGCGCCCCTAATCTCCGGCGGCGTGTTCTTAACTTCCAAATCCACCGTATTCGGCAGTGTAACTAAAATCGGTTTGCCCTCGTACATAGTAACCTGCAGTTGTGTATTGGGTTTGAGGTATTTGGGCCCATCGCCGAAGGCGTCATCATCGAGACTGATTTGCTCGTAGCTCTTGATGTCCATCAGCACATGCTCGCTCCCGGAAGAGTAAAGATACTCATAAGTATTTTTATCCAGATATGCCTCTTCGACTATCTCCTCCGCACGCAGCCGAACATTTTGAATTGTACCGTCGGCAAGACTTCTTATCTTTGTTTGATAGACAGCGCCGCCTTTGCCTAATTTGACGTGCTGATAATCCACAATTGCATACAATTTACCGTCTATCTTAACGGTCTGACCTTTTCTCATCTCCGATGCTCTCATTTCGTTCTCCAAAAAACTCGTAAATCCTCAATCTTCTATTTCGTTCCCCCTGGTCACGAGAAACAGGCCACGAGATAAGTATTGCAAAACTACCCCGAAATGTCAAGAAATCGATGGTAATGTTTACCGGCCTCACATTTTTTATATATCAGGACGTTCGGTAGTACCTTATGATATCAGCGTACGGTAGAGCTAATTTCGAAGTCCGAAGAGGCTTTTGCTGATGAGTTATTGGATAAGGTAAATGCCATCACACCGTGGGCCTGCGTCCTGAGGCCGGGGAAATGGGTCGGTGGCGACCATACCAGCGACCCCCAACGTGTATTTCTGTCCCGTACGCAAATAAAAGCCGAGCAAGCTCGTTTCTCAAACTTTGCCTGCTCGGATTAAAGCTAAATAAAGTGATTCGCAGAAGGAATTTGTATTTAGTAGCTTGGAGTTCGCTGGGCTTTGCGCATCCGCCGGCGATTTTTCTCCGACGGTTTCTCGTAATAGGCATTGCGCTTCATATCTCTAATCAAGCCCTCTTTTTCGCACAGCTTCTTGAAGCGTCTTATCATTTGTTGGACCGATTCGCCGGTTCGCGATTTTACTTTCAGCATAAAAAAAAGACCCTTTCGTACCTAAATGCTTAACAAAACAATAATGACAAAGAAACTTTTAGTCTATTTCGTCAAAATATACAAAGCCCTTTATTCTAATCCATAATGTACATTATATCAAGAGAAAAATTGTTGCTGAAAATTTTTAACGCAAAAGTAGCCCTTTGGACTGAAAAACGCGACTCTTATTTTAAAAAACTCGCGAATTTGATGAATCAGCCGGTGGCTAACGTTCCTAACGGGCCTGTCGAGAGGCCACCCGTGACGGATAACCACAGCATATTTTTCATCCTTGAGTAATATGTGTAAATATGCTAAAATAAAAAAATAAAAATTAGGCACGAGGACACAAGGAAAAAAGAAGTGAGCTAAAGTGAGCTAAAGTGTCTAAAGTGAGCTACAGTAGAAAAATAATCCGTAACTTTAGGCACTCCAAACTTTAGGCACTTTACACTTCTTGTTATTTTGGTGCCTTTGTGGCAGAAAAGCGGTTTTGGAGGTGTTTTTTAATTGGAGAAATTTCGCCAGACGCTGAGAGTTAGAAAAGAGCGGGCCATATTGGTCGCCGCTATCCTGCCCGCCCGCAACGATTCCGACGATTTAGCCGAGCTTACCGCCTTAGCTGAAAGTGCCGGCGCTATTGTCGTCGATAGATTTCAGCAGAAAATCCGCAAGATAAATCCCGCCACCTACATAGGTAAGGGTAAAGTTGGCCAGCTTGCCGGCAGAGTCAAGCGATTCAAGGCCGACGTTGTTGTATTTGATAACGACCTGTCCCCCGGTCAGATTCGCGAGCTTGAGAAGATTATCGAAGTCAAAGTCCTCGACCGCAGCGAGTTGATTTTGGACATATTCGCCACGAGGGCAAAGACGAAGCAGTCCAAGCTTCAGGTCGAGCTGGCCCAGTTGGAATATACGTATCCCCGATTGACCAGGATGTGGTCGCACCTCGACGCCGTGGCCGGCGCAGGCGGCGGAACGGCGGTGGGGACCGTCGGCGGTATCGGAACACGCGGGCCGGGCGAACAGCAGTTGGAAATCGACCGGCGATTGGTTAATAAGAAAATCACACAGCTAAAACGCGAGCTTGCGAATATCGACAAGCGCAGGATTCGCGAGATTGACGGCCGAAAAGGACTGTTCAAAATCTGCCTCATAGGCTATACGAACGCAGGAAAAAGTACTCTCCTGAATGCTCTCACCAACGCCAATGTCTTTGTCGAGGACAGACTCTTTGCGACACTGGACACGCGAACGAGAAAATGGATGCTGGGCAGCGGGGCCGAAGTGCTTTTAAGTGACACCATCGGTTTTCTAAAAAGTCTCCCTCATCAGTTAATCGCGTCGTTTAAGGCAACGCTGGAAGAGACCATCAATGCCGATTTGCTCCTGCATATCGTAGACGTCTCCAGTCCGGATGCTCTCGACCAGATTGAATCCGTGGACAATGTCCTGGCAGAGATAGAATGCAGCGAAAGCCCGACATTGCTGGTGCTCAACAAAGTTGATATTGTAAGAAAAGTAAGCGACCTTGAGATGGCGCAGACGCTGTTTCCCGATGCGGTCTGCATTTCAGCCAAAACAGGCCTCGGACTCGAGCAGTTGAGAGAAGCGGTGCTGACAAGGTACAAGGGCGCTGCTGTTTTACTGCGTGTAAGTTCCAGCCAATCGGACGGCAGAATCCAGAGCTTCTTGCGGGCCTACGGCCAAATCGTGAAAGAGCAGTACCGCGACGGCTCTGTTCAAATCGACGTCCACCTCGGACGAAACCAGCTACCAGGCCTGAAAAGACTAAAACCAGAAGACATCGAAATCGTAGAAGCCTCAAGTGAGTCACGCACCAATTAGCCATGAGCCTAAGCTCAATTGGTGCGAGACGAGCTTGGGGATGGCTCGGAGCAACTTTCGGTAATCACCACGCATTTACCGTGTTAAAAACCACTATCTTTATTACTTGACCTTTCCTGTGGCCGCCCACTCCACGCCGCGGGCGATTATCCTCTGCACATTGGGGTTGCTCAGGGCCCTGCCATCGTGACCGAAGGCGTTGTGAACGGTGCGGCCCTTGCCGTAATTCAAGGTAAAGACCAATGGCTCGGTCTTCTTGCTCCAATCGGAGTAGGACTCCACCAGCACATTGATTTGGCCTGTCCCCTGCAGCTTTGCGTACAGCTCGTCGTCGGTCTTGAAGTTGCTCATCCCTTTGGTGATGGGATGCTCCTTGTTGACCACCTTTGCCTCGAAGACACCTCGCGGGCCGTGTCCCGATGTACCCATCACCCATTTGCGGCCGCAGAGACTGCCGAATTCTTCCCACTTGGCGAAAGAGGCACTGGCCAGGTGCTGGACAAAGAAGCCCTTTCCGCCCTTGACGAAGTTCAGGAGGTTCTTTTGGGCTTGCTTGGGAATCATTTTGATACGTTGGCTAAAAATCATAAACACTATCACGTCGTACGCCTTCAGTGCGGTTTCCGATTCGAGGATGAGCGGGTCTTCACACACCCTGACATCGAACCTCTTCGAGGCCATCAGCGCTTTGCGACTGGTCTCAGACATCTCACGCCAGGGATGCGCTGAAACATCGTCGCCGGTAATCAGCAGGGCCCTAATCTTGGCGGGTCCACGGGCCGCATCGGCTTCAATACAAAAACTCATCGCTACAATACTCACCAGAACCAGAACACAAATTAAACGCCGCATCTCATTTCTCCTTTCTGTCAAAAGACTAAAGCTGGTGTCCACCCTGGACTCCATGCGGTACATAAATATATACGTGGCCTTTACTTACCATTTAATCCTTGAAAAGTCAAGACAATATTTCAAATAGGCCCTTTTTATCCCCCCAAGACGGTTCTAAAAATCAGGCCCAGACGTCCGCCGTGCCGGCGTGCCGGCGCTGTTCCGTCTGAAAAAATACTTGACATGACCGGCAGAAGGAGTATAATTGTTTTTTTACGTAAAGCTCCTGCATTCCTTTCACCCTCCTCCTCCGCAAGCAGGGGCTTTTTTTTACATTCCTTGCCGGCTTGGGTGCGGTGATGTTGAGAAATCGCTGAAATACACACGCAAATAGCCCTGTTGTCACCTGACTTTCAGTGCAAAAAAGCACTATCACCCTTCCGCTCACAACCATATTGGTGGCGCTCGCCTCGGCCTTCGAGATTGTCTGGCACACGAAGGATTGTGGTGACGGGCAAAAAAGGAGTATTAGAGCAAGCTCGGTGCGGGGACCTGCTGCTGGTCCTGCTCGCCCGGCTTGAAAGGCAGTGGTTCGGCGAACTGAACCGCAACACGACGCAATACATAGTTTACGTGTTCAATCCTGCAGGTATGGCCTGAGCGGGTGAAATTACGCATGGCAAAAGAGTCGCCCGGACCGCAAAGAGGAACACTAAAATGAGCGGTTACCTGTTGACCTTCAGAAGGATAGCTCTCGTATGCGTGGCAGGTAAACGCCGCTGCTTTGCTTGAAATGTCGACCATCTGGCCCTGTACAAGCTCCTGGTTGAAGTCATCATCGAACCAAATCGGCCAATGGTAAGGCATCCTGTGCTCCATTCTTCGCTCATTATTCCCGTCCATTTTCAGCGCCTCCGGACCTGCTAATATCGTCATTTTCAACAAACCGAAAGACGGAGGGGGCCCTGCAAGGGATTAGTTAGATAACTACTCAAGGACTAACCGTTGCCCTCTCGGCCATACTCTCTTATCGGAACATTTCCGGTTTACCCAGCCTCTATATTAAAGTATAGCACAATAATCGAAAATTCAAACCGGCATCAGGCAATATTTCAAACTGATGGTCGCAGATGTCAAATAATGAGTCTGTGCTTGCAGTTATGAAGCAGATTGTATATCTTATGTGAAATAGAGTGCTGGAAAGTATGGACAAGCGTTCTATATGGCAGTTCTCAAATTATGAACGTGCAAAATGCGACCAAATTACTGACAACATTGGCGGTTTATTGGACTACAAGTGTTGGCGTATGCAACATTACAGAAATGGCCGAATGGCCAAATCCCCAACCCGCTGACTCAAGGAGCTTGCTCTTAACACCGTCATCAGAATCAAGTGATAGTATAGCATCCGGACCTGATGTATCTGGGCCTGCTTCCTCGAAGCCGGACTCACCCCGGAAACCCCGTATGTATTACAGCGACACCTCATACGGGCGGCCTTTTGCCAAGGACCCGGATGTCGTTCGCTTCAAGGGTAAATACTTAATGTATTATTCCATAAATCGCAGGAAAAAGGGCATCGCGATAGGCATTGCAGAAAGTAACGACCTTGAGTCGTGGAAGAAGGCCGGAGAAATTCTGCCGAGCGCAAAATATGAAAGAAGGGGGCTGGCCGCTCCCGCCGCGATTGTCATCGACGACAAAGTGCATCTCTTTTATCAAACCTATGGGAATGGCAGAAACGATGCGATTTGCCATGCTCTTTCAAGGGACGGAATACACTTTAACCGCAATCCAACTAATCCAATATTCTCTCCAGCCGGGGAATGGAACTGCGGCAGAGCTATTGATGCTGAAGTTATCGAACATAATGGCCGCATGCTTCTCTATTGTGCCACCCGTGACCCTGCAATGAAAATCCAGATGCTAACAGTTGCCGAAGCTCCGGTTAAATCCGACTTCGGACGCAATTGCTGGACGCAGATGTGTAATGAGTCAATCCTCAAGCCCGAACTACCCTGGGAGAAAAATTGCATCGAAGCCCCGGCCGTCTGCAGGCATAACCGTCGACTATTTATGTTTTACGCCGGTGCATACAACAATCAGCCCCAACAAATCGGCTGTGCCGTAAGCGCAGATGGCTTTTCCTGGGAGCGTCTGTCCGCCCTGCCTTTGCTGCCAAACGGCCAAAGCGGCGAATGGAACTCCAGCGAATCCGGACATCCCGGTATATTTGAAGATGAAGATGGGCAAATGTATCTCTTCTTTCAGGGCAATAACGACAATGGTGCCACCTGGTTCCTTTCAAAAATGAAAGTCGAGTGGGAGAGTAATAAACCGTACCTCATAAGACCAGGGGACGGCCGCACGTTTCGACTAAAGTAAAAGGTGAATCGCCAATGCTTGAGTTCTCTTCCAGCTCGGCTTGCCCCGCACCAATTAGGCGTGTCCAGCTCCAAAAGGGCTTCGGACTTCGACGGTGAGCTCAGTCGAACCGCTCAAGCCGTTTTGGTGCTGGACAATTGGTGCGGGACTTTGGTGCGGTGATGTTGCCAAAGAGATACTAAAACGCACGACAAAAAAAGTCTGTTTCCTCTTGTTTTTTCAGCCACGGAAGAATATACTCATATCAGTAAAGGTAAAACCTTTCCGGAGGTAACTTACGGCGTCCAAATGGCAAATATGTATTGAAACTTCAATCAAAGAAAGGAGCAAAAGTAATGAACGAACGAAAAACTGCAAAAGTAAAAGTGGGCTTGTCAAAGACCGTGTTTTTATTAACAGCCATTCTCCTGATTTGGAGCGGCTCGGCAGTGGCTCAGCAAAGCCTGCGTGACCTTGCCAAAGAATACGGGGCTGACTGGCTGGCCGGCCGATGGACTGCCACAACCGACGAAGGCGCAACGATCCTATTGGTGTACAAGTGGGAACTTGACGGACATCTCTTGACCGTTGATTTGAGGATGGGTGAGTATGCCTCCCGCGGCATGAGCTTTTACGTGCCGGGCGAGGAAAAGGCAATCGAGGTGGGCGTTGACAACAGAGGTGGCAGGACCAGGGGAACATGGGAACCGCAGGATGACAGGCTTGTCTCGAAAAGGGAGCATGTTGATGCTGAGGGCAAAGTACGAAAGAGTGCTGCCGTTTACTCGAAAGTGGATGCAAGGACAATGAAAATCGCACTCTATGGCCTGGACGAGAACGGTGAGCTGAACGATGAGCCGTGGTTCACTATGGATTTCAAACGCAAGGCCCGAAGGAAAATAGACAAGCCCGCCGGCAAACGCCAAAAGAAATCAAACTGACAACTACTATGGGCAGTGCGATATGCCTCAGATATACAGATTTACCGCAAGAGCGCCGTCAATAACGGAATCCTCAATGCTCTTACTGCTCAGCCTGGCTGCCGTGATATTGAAAAAGGCAGCCACACTGGAGGCGGACTGAATAAATTGGCATTTTTTTCTTGACGTGTGTGCTGATTTTTGGTATAGTATGCAGGTTGCGATAGGCGGTTTCGCCATTTAATTATATGGCCGGAATAAGGCCAATAAAGAAACGTCGCAACAGGGAGACAGGGTGACGGGAAGTTCTTTATAAATCGCCTGAGTCTCCCTTTTTCTACACGAGTTACTTACCTTACATTGTTAAATAGCTGCCCGCGAATCGCACGAATTAGCCCTGATTTTAGTTGATTTGCAGTAACGCAAATCCTATAATCGAAGCTGATAATTGACTTTCCTCACGATGTTACTCGTTTTGTGAGCTGATGGTTAGAATGTATATTGTTTAGTTAGTCAGAGGAGACTCGCCATCTGTCATTCACGTCACTACGGTTCGTGCGTTGGCTGCCGTCACGGGCTCACCAGGCGCAGCTTCATCAAGGGCTGTGGGGTGGCCCTGGCAACGGGCGGCTGGACCGCTTCGGGGATAAGCCTGACTGATGAGTCAAAGAAAAAAACGGTTCGGGTTGGCCTGGTCTTCTTGTCGAAGCCGGGGTCGAGCTGGCCGCACCCCAAGTTTGATGTTGAGGCGCGGGAGAAGGAAATCCAGAAGCTGCTGAAGGACGGCTGTCCCGGAGTTGAGTTTGTGCCGGTGCCCGTCCGCAGTCCGGGTGACGTGCAAAAGGCCGTATCGATGAAGGACAAGGTCGACGGCTATCTGGTCTACGTCGTAACCCTGACCTGGCCCCTCACGGCGGCCATCACAACAATCGCCAAACTTGGCAGGCCGATAGTTGTGGCCGATGAATACCTGGGCGGCTCTGGCGTATTCATGGTCGGTTACAGCAGGATTTGCAGGGAGGGAATTCCAGCCTGCGGCGTGGCTACCACACGAATGAGCGATTTGGTCGCCGTGGCACGCTGCTTCGCGGACCTCAAGCCCGGCACAACGTCCGAGGCATTCGCACAAAAATGCCAAAGGGTCTACCGGAAGACCTTTGCGCCGGTCGGAAAGATGAAGTGCCTCGCAGACCACGTCAAGCTCACCGACATCGGTCAGGCCGTCTCGCGGTTCAGGAAGTCACGATTCCTGATTGTCGGACGCGGCAGAAGTGGCCAGGAGCAGGATTTCCTCGGCGCCAGGGGGACCTACATAGGATTCGATGAGTTCAACGCCCTCTACAAACAGGTCGACCGGCAGCAGGCCGCCGTCTGGGCCGAAAAATGGATAAGAGAGGCCGACAAAGTCGTCGAGCCTGCGCCCGAGTGGATTCGCAAGGCCGGTGCAGTCTATCTGGCCAATCTTGAGCTGCTCAAGCGATACGACACCGACACGGTAACTATGAATTGCCTTGGAGGATTTGGTGCAGGGAAGCTGGAGGCGTATCCCTGCCTCGGTTTTATGCAGTTGTTAAATGACGGCGGGCACGGCGTCTGCGAGGCCATACCCGATGACACATTGAGTATGCTCATGGCCCGAATACTCACAGGCCGGCCCAGCTACGTCTCCGACCCCGTACTCGATACGGCAAAAAACCAGGTCGTTTACGCCCACTGCGTGGCGACGACAAAGGCATTTGGCACTAAAGGGCCGTCGAATATGTATCGCATCCGAACGCTCCATGACCTCGACCCCCGCGGGACCTGTGCCCAGTCGTTCCTGCCCGTGGGCTATATGACCACCTCCTTCCGCACTAACTTCGCCCGCAAGACCATGATTATTCACCAGGCCAGGTCGGTCGGCAACCTCGACGCCCCCCGCGGCTGCCGCACCCAACTGGTCGGTGAAGTCCGCGGCGATATCGGCAGGATGTTCGACCAGTGGGACAGGTTTGGCTGGCATCGGGTGACTGTCTACGGCGACGTCAAGGGGCCGCTCACGGAATTCGGCAAGGCCCTCGGACTCAGGGTGATAGAAGAGGCGTGATGGCAACACGAGACACGTTGTGGCCGGTGATAAATCCGATAATGCTTTCTTGCCGGAACAGACAGGAGAGGCTTGAGAGCTTCTCAGTTTTGGTTTAACGGACAGAAAATGATTGCTGTTGTATTATCTTAGAAAGGGAAAAGTGCTGTCATTCACTAAATTCACATTTATCTTCTGTTTTTCTCTGACCTTTTATCACATATCGCTCGGTGATTTTGTTTTATTTGACGACCGCATAGATGCCCAGCAAAAAACAGAGATTCGTTACGATGTACCCAACGGTTGTGTTGTGACGGGTCTCGGCTTTCGGGCCGCTTATGATAACATCACAACAATGCACTGCCGATACCATCGGCTTCTTGCCAACGGCAGACTTGCCGACCCAAAGGAAGTTCATCTCGGCTCCGAACCCGAACATGCCTGCGAAGCGAAGGTGATGTTGCCCGAGGGTTGGGTGGCAGTCGGTTTTGGCGCAGCAGGTGAGCCGGAATGGGACGTAACATTGCTGCGTGTCTGGGCCCGACGATTGAATGCGGACGGCACGCTCGGCGAAATGAAAACTTATAGTGACGGCTTCAAACCGGACCGCGGCACCGAGCGAGAGATTACCATCACCGAGACTGACCGTATCCTCACCGGCGCAGGCCTCCGCTTCCACCAAAACGACATAGCTGGTGTCTACGCCCGCTCGAAACGCATACTAAACCTGGGTGAGCGGCACCGCAGGAATCTGCGCGGATTCACCGGGCGGGCTTGGGTCCTGGATGCCGGCCGGACCCCGAGTTTGGACAAGCTGGACCGCGATATCAAAAAATTCCATCTCGGACGAATAGATTTGCGATTTGCCAAAGGTGCCTCGAAGCTGCACGATAATAAAGCAATCCGGGCCCTGTCTGAATTGTCGGCCTCAGCCCGCAAACAAGGGGCACAAAGCTATGCCTGGATTGACACCGGCAACCGCGAAACCGTGCAGGAGCTTTTTCGCAGGTTACCTCATCTTACCGGAGTCGTCATAGATATGCCGGAACTGCCGGCCGGTCAGCAAACCGTGGATGTATTAAAGAATTTGTACGCCCTCTGTCAAAAGGCAGGACGCCGGCTATGCCTGCGCTTGGATGCGTGCGCAGATTCAGACCACGATAAAATCCCACGTCTTGTCCGCTCATTGCCGAAAGATGTGAGTTTGATAGTTCCGTTCGATGAATATCAGCCCGAAGAATGCAGAACCGCAGCTTTTAACGCAACCATATATGGTAAGCGTGATATTATTGTTGAACTTGATTTGACCGCTTGCCCAACGGGGCCGATGCTGCCGGATGTCCGGATGAACAAACACACCAGCCGCCTCACACAGGCCGTCTTAAATGGGGCAAAAGGATTTATTGTACACGCCAACATCTCTGAGCGCTATCTTCCGGATACCTTCAACGCCATCAGCTTATACGCACTGCACCGGCTGGCAGATAATCCCTTCCAGCCGACTGACGTTTTGTTCAGTGAGCTGTCTTCAATACGGTACGGTGCTGCTGCCAATGAGGCCATGGCAGCTCTTAAACTGACGGAATCCACCAACGACTTGATTTTTCAAATGTTTGGTGTGCCTGTTTTGTGGGATGGCAGAAAAATCTCATCGATGGCTGCTGCCGACAAGCGGTTACAAAGATACTTTAGGCCCTCTCTATCCGCTGCAACCAGAAAAGTCCTGCAAGAATTGCTGGAGCCAACGGACAATACCGCCGAACGCATACGCCAGGATACGGAAACAGCCCTGTGGCTTATTCGCCAGTCCGCGGCAAATGCCGAGGCCGCGGAAAAAATCAATCCCACAGCCGAAGTACGCACTTTAATTCAGGCCCTGGAACGATTGCGCATCGCTGCTCTGTTCTGGCAGGAATTAAAACAAGCATATTTGCTGGCAAAGATCTACCAGGTCGATGGTGCATCCGGTACGCGCACAGCCGCCGAAGTGGCTCTAAAGAAATTAGCCAGCTTCGCCGAACACCAAACGGCAATGCGCGACGTTGCTTCGATGTTCAAGGGGACGGACGCGTTTATAGCATCGGTTGAGAATTGGCTCAAAGATTGCGATAAGACTGCCGTTTTGCCTCGCA
>Ga0114922_10002076_pt1 | contig 18912 bp, 13 predicted proteins | sample AartaG_FD_100975 | JGI IMG/M metagenome (GOLD analysis project Ga0114922, IMG submission 100975) | Deep subsurface microbial communities from Aarhus Bay to uncover new lineages of life (NeLLi) - Aarhus_00045 metaG | ecosystem: Environmental > Aquatic > Marine > Oceanic > Sediment | place...
AAGATCGTCTTTCTCCTGTCAAAACAATTCACGAAATGGGCAATATTGAGCAATCTATTCGCCTGGCCGTTAGCCTATTATTTCATGCATAAATGGCTCCAGAGATTTGCATTTCAGTCAGGCATATCAGTCTGGTCTTTCCTGTCGGCGTCCTTAATCGTTTTTGTCATAGCGTTGCTGACCGTGAGCTATCAAACAATCAAAGCGGCTAGAGCCGACCCTGTGGATTTGTTAAGGTACGAATAGACGCCTTCTTGAATTTCACCCCCGAATTCCTCCCTTATAGAGATTACCCGGGAAAAACCCAAACAAACGTTCTTTGAGAGAATAGAAACGGAGGAAGAATCGTGTCATCAATGTAGAACGGCGATTAATCATTGGGACCAAGCCAAAAATGGAACAACTCCTCTTTGAACCGGAGTATTCCTCTTCAATCAACACCTCATTCGTGGAGCGACTTAATCTTACAATCCGACAGAGTTGTGCTTATTTGGGATGCCGGAAAGCCTGCCATTCCAGGCACAAAGGTCTGCTTGTTGACAACCTTGTTCTCTGACTCCAATCAGTATTTGGGTGGTTTTTCGCCTCTAGGGGCATTTTTTGTGATGTGTTCTGCCATTTCTCTCTCAAGCAGGCCTCTCCCTCTCCCATAAGGAGTCCAGCCGTGCCCCATTCTTGGGCGTCCGTACTGAAAGGAGCCGGCATAGTAAGGATCCTTTGTTTTTTCGAGGAACTGCTCAAGTTCATAAACAGCCTCATTGAGGTAGAAATTATCCATATCCCCGCACGATAGATGCAACTTCCCTACAAGCTTCGGGCCAAGCCAGGACCAGTTTTCCTTTATGTAGTGGCAAAGGTCATACTTTTTATAATATTGAGCCACTTCACTGTCTATCTCTCCTGTTAATTTATCCCAGAGAGTCTTGGGATAGCCATCCTCACCCGCTGGACCATAAGCAGCTTGCCATATATCGAGCTGCTGGCCTGATCTTCCTTTTGAACCCAGCACAGCTTCAAGCTGGCTCATCTGCCTCAGCGTAACTAATACCTGGCCATGAACATCTCTCATCAGAGGGCGCTCAAGTGTCAGCCATCCGTATTCCTTGGTGAACGCATTTTCATCCTCATAGATGTTAACAAGCTGGTAATACCGGAAATCGATGGGGTCGGGAAAGAAGGTCCATGTTCCCCCGAAGAAGTCGGGATGGAATACCTGTAATGCCAGGGATTCCCATCCGCCAGTAGAGCCGCCTGAAAGAACTCTGGCATATGGCTTTCTTATTATTCGAAAATTTTCCTCGATGTACGGGATGAGTTCGGTCATTATGGCATCTCCGTAGGGACCACAGTTCTCAGAATTGACCGCATAGGAGTCATCAAAATAGGGACAAGGGTGTTGAAACGTTACGGCAATCATCCGCGGAAAATCATCAGACGTCCAGGTCTTGTAGTAAGAACTTCCCTCCCGAAATCCGCCTGGCGCCCGGAGAGAGAAATGTCCCTGTATATAATGAACAGGATAAGAAACATCAGGATGAGTGTCATAACCTTTGGGAAGAAGGATCACTGCTCCCAAATAAATAGGATGGCCCCAGAATTCAGTCAGGAGTTTGCTTTGAATTTTAATACGCTTCACCCATTTTGTATCCTCTGGAACCTCGACAGGCGGAATCACCTTGTCCAGACTTAGCTCTATCGTGTATCCGGAGGAAGGATCAAGATGAACAGATTTCACCTCACTGTAAAGGTTTCCCGGAGACCTGTTAAAGCGTTGACCTTCCCATTGGTCCATATGAGCCCAGATCACATGGCCATCAGAGCGGTGAAACTGAGTGTAAATATTAACGAGACCCTGAACATAGTAATCTCCAGGAGGAATTTCACTCAAGCTCTTTGGTGGATAACCCAGAATACTTTCATCAATCACTGCTACTTCGCCAGGCTTCATACTCTCTACATCCAAACCAAAGAACGGCACGCTTCTGCTCCAGGAGCCAGCCTGCAGACGGGGTTCTCGCTTTTCATCCTTAGTAATCATGACAAATACACGTCCTGTTATTGCTTCTGGATGCACAGAAGAAGGAAAGGATATTTCAAACCTCAGCTTTGATGATGGAACCTGTTTACAGGATTCGTTTGTAAAAACACCAGAAATAATTATTAAAGATGTAATAAAGCAGACGAAAATACCTTTTCTCAGCCTCATATCCTCCTCCTTCTTATAAATTGACCTGAATAATCCATGTACCCTGAATTATTCATAAAACTCGCAAACAATCCAGCCTAACTATATACTACAAAAAAATGAATAGACCAATACTAAAATTGGGGGCAGGCTTCCATAAGTTTGATAGTTGAAATAAGAGAGGAAAATCATCCTGACAATCCATCAGGGGAAATCCCTCTGCATTAATAAAATTATTGATTTTCCGCTCTATTTTATTTATAATATAAAAGAAATATAAGTATTGAAGGGAATTCATGAAATATTTAACAAGAAAAGAAGAGTTTCTGCTCCTGACTATCATAAGACTTAAAAAGGAGGCGTCTTTAGTTAAAATCAGAGAACATCTCAACACATTCACGGATAAGAAATGGTCAGTGGGAAATGTTTATGTGGCCCTAGACAGGATGACCAAAGAGGGTTATCTGGAGTCGTATAGTGGTGAACCGACAGCCAAGCGAGGTGGAAAAGCGGTTAAATTTTATAACCTGACCGAAGATGGGATCAAAGCATTAGCCGATATAAAAAAAGTGCAATCTGTGATGTGGAAGGGACTGACTGAGCTGTCACCCAAAGAATAGGAGATTCTGATGCCGCCTGAGTTCCGCAGCCCACCGAAAATTGTCCGCCGGATTCTGCAGAAGATATTGCCTGGATCAGATAATCATTTTTTATGTGGGGATTTCGATGAAATCTATAATGATATTTTCACTGAAAAAGGGCCTGCGGCCGCCCGACTCTGGTACTGCTATCAGCTGGTTCAGTCTCTGCCCCGGATCATCGCTCATTTTATTTCTTGGAGAATCGTTATGTTCATGAACTTTTTAAAAATTACACTGCGAAACCTGAAGAGGCACAAAGGGTACTCTTTCATTAACATCGCAGGCCTGGCTATAGGGATGACTTTCGTCCTGGCAATTGTGGTCTTTATCCGGCACGAACTCAGCTATGACAGGCATCATGAAAAAGCCCCTCAAATATACCGAATGAACACAATCCTTGGCAACAGTGACAGTGAAAACAAGATAGCGGCGGCCTCACCGGCCGTGGCCGAAGCCCTTGTCAACGAGTATCCCGAGGTGCTCCAGGCGACTCGAATCTTCAAAACTCTTACTGCTCATACAGTCAAGAACCGTGATCAAAGTTTCTTTGAGGACCGATTCTATTATGCAGACCCGACCGTATTTGAGGTGTTTTCCTTTCCCCTGCTCAAAGGCGACCCCCAAACCGCACTTTCTCAGCCCCATTCAATCATCCTGACTCTAGAAACAGCCAACAAATATTTTCCCAAAGAAGATCCGATGGGAAAGACCCTAATAGTCAATGGCGGAGAGAGTGATGTCGCTTACCTCATCAAAGGTATAGCTGCTGACAATCCTGAAAATTCTCATTTCCACTTCGATTTTCTGGCCTCATTTGCCAGCCAGGAAATCAGCCAGGTCACGAACTGGTTCCTGATAACCACCCACACATACATACTGCTCCAGGAAAATTATCCTCCATCTCAGTTGGAAGCCAAGTTCCCGGGATTAATCCACAAGCATGCAAGTCCCCTGTTTGGTGAGCGATACACCTTTGATGATTGGTTATCAGAGGGAAATAAATTTGAAATGTTTCTCCAGCCATTGCTGGATATTCATCTCCATTCGAAAAACATCCGTGCGCAGCTAGAAACCAACGGCAACATCGTCACCATAACCATTTTTTCTCTCATTGCTTTCTTAATCCTGCTTATCGCCTGTGTTAATTTTATGAATCTTACGACTGCAAGGTCGTCCATCCGGGCTAATGAAATCGGCGTGCGGAAAGTCCTGGGCTCCACACGGCTCTTGCTTGTCAGACAATTTCTGGTCGAATCTGTCCTTTTAAGCCTTTTTGCCCTGGTATTGGCCCTTTTCTTCCTCCGTTTCTCTCTTCCCTTTTTAAACAATCTTCTGGGAAGGCAACTGCAGATGACAGCCCTCCTCAACTGGCAAGTATTGCCCGGATTGATTGCTTTTGCGCTTTTCACAGGCCTTCTGGCCGGGGCCTATCCTGCATTTTTTCTGTCTGCTTTCCACCCTGTTAGAATATTGAAAGGTCATTTTGAAGCGGCAAAGAGAAAATCTCGGCTGAGATACGGATTGGTGGTCTTTCAGTTCTCTCTTTCCGTTATTCTGTTTATCGGGACAGCTGTCATCTCCAGTCAGCTCGAATACATACAGGATAGAGAATTGGGTTTCGACAAGGAACATGTTGTGACTCTTCGGACAACAGCCGAAATTCTGAATCGCAAGGAGGCATTAAAACAGGAACTCCTGCAGAATCCCGATGTGTTGAGTGTTTCTCTATCCAGTTCCCTCCCCGGAAAACAGACTTTTGAAGAGACGTACAGACACGCTGGGACAGACAGCGGCTCAGGGGTCGTCATGACTCTTTTAGAAAGTGATTCTGAATTTGCTGAATCGCTCGGCCTTGAACTGACATCGGGGCGATTTTTTCAAAGAGAATTTTCCTCTGAGTCTCCCTCCATCGTCATCAATGAATCCGCAAGCCAAAGGCTCTGCAGGGCCTATTCCTGGGAAAACCCGTTGGGCCAACAAATTACAACCGGCCGGCAAATATTTACAATCATCGGCGTCCTGCAAGATTTCCATTTTCATTCTCTGCACACGGAGATAGGGCCTTTAGGTATTTTACCTCTGCCAAAAGGACAGGGCCAGTACATGTCTGTCCGCATACGGCCGGAAAATATTCCTCAGACAATGTCTTTTATAAGAGACAAATGGATAACTTTTGCTCCGGACCAGCCTATTCAATATTCCTTTCTGGGTGATGATTTTGCCAGGTTCTACAATGCTGAAATAAGGACAGGGAGGCTTCTCGCCATTTTTGCCCTTCTCGCTGTTTTTATCGGATGCCTGGGTTTGTTTGGGCTGGCTTCATTCGCAGTGGAACAGAGGACTAAAGAAATTGGTATACGCAAGATCCTCGGAGCCTCTGTCATCAATGTTGCCATGATGCTCCTCAGGCAATTTTCTGTGTGGGTGCTGCTCGCCAACATCCTTGCCTGGCCGGTCGCGTTTTATGTGATGAACCTCTGGCTTCAGAATTTCGCCTACCGGACAGATATAAACTTGTTCATGTTCATCGGCTCTGGTCTATTGGTTTTTGGGATTGCCAACCTGGCTGTAAGCTATCAGGCCATAAAATGTGCCGTTGCCAATCCAGTCGATTCGTTACGGTATGAGTAAGGAATTTCATTTTCTTTTTAGGTTCTCTTCCATTTTGTGTGAGTAAATGATCAGATAGCATTCAGGGATGTCCTTGCTCCAGTCAGATTTTTCACGCCATTCCCTCATCAACCTTCTCGACCCTGCGGAACTCCGCGTGCTCATCATCTCTCTCGCTGGGATATCTCTCAGCCATAAATAGCACCGCCCGGTGTATTAATCGTGCTCACACAGTCCTCGGGCCCGACTCCGTCGGTTTCCCTCGAAGGTAAACATCGTTGCGGAGAAACGATGTTTGGAGGTTCCAAGGGGATATGTCCCTTTGGTCGCAGGGCAGGAGTTATGGTCCTGCCCGAGAAGGGGAGGCAGAGAGTCGTAAGCGGAGCAAGGCGAGCGTTGGAATGGGGAAAGCGCAGCTGTTCCCCCTCCAAAGAGACTCGGTAAGGCTAAATCTTCCGATGTCGCTTCATCCATCCCTGAATGCTCTTCAAAGTTATCTAACTTGCTTATTACACACACAAAATGAAAGAGAACCTCTTTTTTTGCATCCCAGCCATCGGTTCTGCTCAAAATAAAAAGCTCTGCTCTCTGCCCCGGTTAATAAGCGCCGAAAAGACCGTCAATCAGCTCTTTCATGACCTTGAGATGCTCTTTGAGAGCTTTCCGGCCCTTGTCCGTGATGGAGAGCAGAGTGTGGGGGCGCTTACCGATGAATTGCTTCTCGATATCTACATAATCGGATTCCTCCAGCTTGGACAGGTGAAACGACAGGTTTCCCTGGGTCAAACCTGTCTGATTCAGCAGGAAGACAAAATCCGCGCTTTCAACGGCAGAAAGGTAGGCCAGGATCATGAACCGCGCCGGTTCATGAATGACCTTGTCGATGCCGAGCAGCCGGCTCAGGTCCGATGTATCACTCTTTTTCTGCTTACTCATCTCCAGCCCCCTGCTCTATTTTTTTAGGGAATTGACGTAAAAAACGGACAAAGAGTATCCATCCAACGACAAGCATGGGGCCTGCCGTGAGCAAGGATACATACAAAGAGGGGTAGGCCAGGATGTCAATTTTTTTCAACCAGAAAGTCACGGGCATGGAAACAGCGAAGAGAAAAGCATAAAGATAGAGGCGAGTGAAGTCCATGAAATAGGCAGCCAGGCTAAAAACAATCAAGGCCTGGATACCAAAAATCAATCCTGCAGCAGGAATCCCGGATTTTTCTCCAACCGGCAAGACTTTGAACAGTGTGAGAAAAAAGGTGGCCACTCCGACCAGAACAGAAAAGACCAGAAGTAGCCTGACATGTCTCATCTTCCGCTTTCTGGTTTTTGCAAAATGAACCAATCCCAGCCGGGGCACCGTGATGTATTTCTTTCCAAATACAAAGAACACGAGCGCACCGATATTCAAGGCGAGAGCAAAAACGAGAGGCCATGCCATTGTTTCGTAGTCAAGCCATCCGAACTCATTGAGCATCAGCGGCAGGCCGAAACTGAGCAGTATCAAACCCAGGAATACATCATATATGCCATCCTTGAAAAACGAACGAAACGCCTTTTTTTCCAGGGCTTTCATATTGAGTTGTTCCATTTGAAACCTCCGATATTGAATTCATATTATACTGCAATTTATTCTGCATTACAAACCTAACTGTAATATAATTCAAAATAACCGGTTTGTCAACAAAAAATTTATTTCAAACAGAATTTTTTTTGCTTTGATGAAAGATAACGCGGCCATAATCGAACAGGACTTCCCGGTCACAGGCCGATATTTTTATGATGATTTGTCAACAGGGTGAGTTTTGACTTCAAATTTTTCCTGTGCTATAAATCGAATAAGTGTCATACGGGGTTAATCAAATGATAGGCAAAACCATCTCCCATTACAGAATCCTGGAGAAAATCGGGGAAGGCGGGATGGGAGTGGTGTATAAAGCGGAAGACACAAAGCTCAAGCGGACCATAGCTCTCAAGTTCCTGCCACGGGAGCTGACGCGGGATCAGGAAGCTCGTGACCGGTTCGTGAAGGAGGCCCAGGCGGCCGCAGCACTGGACCATCTCCACATCTGCACGGTCCATGAGATTGACGAAGCTGAAGGAAAGACCTTTATTTCCATGGCGTATATCGAGGGGCAGAGCCTAAAGGAGAAAATCGAAGCCGGACCTCTGGAAATCGATGAAGCCGTGGTCATTGCCCTCCAGGTTGCAGAAGGATTGAAGGAAGCCCATGATAAAGGCATAATCCATCGCGACATCAAGCCTGCCAACATCATGCTCACAAAAAAAGGCCAGGCTAAAATCATGGACTTTGGCTTGGCCAAGCTCGAATGGGGGGCCGACCTGACAAAAACAGCAACGATTCTGGGAACTGTCGCCTACATGTCACCCGAGCAGGCAAGGGGAGAAAAAGTCGACCTTCGCACAGACATCTGGTCACTGGGTTGCATCCTCTATGAAATGCTTTCCGGCCAGAAGCCCTTCAAGAGTGCCCCGGACCAAGCAGCCATTTATGCCATTTTGAATGAAGCGCCCCGGCCACTCACCAGCCTTAAAAAAGAGATGCCGCTGGAACTGGTGCAGACCGTCAACAAATGCCTGGAGAAAGACCCGGATAAACGCTACCAGAAAGCCAGCGAATTCATAGACGATTTAATTTCTCTTCGAAAAAAACTGAAATCCAAAAGCGAAGGAAAGCAACCAACCGAAGAAAAACCCTCCATCGCTGTCCTGCCCTTCGTGGACATGAGCCCGCAGAAAGACCAGGAATATTTCTGCGACGGGATAGCCGAGGAGTTGATCAACGCCCTCACTCATATCAAGGATTTGCGTGTCGTGGCCCGGACCTCGGCCTTTGCCTTCAGAGGCGAAAGAATCGATGTCCGCGAGATCGGAAAAAAGCTCAATGTGAGCACAGTGCTTGAAGGAAGCATCAGAAAGGCAGGCAACAGAATACGCGTCACAACACAGCTCATCAATATGGAAGACGGCTACCATCTCTGGTCCGAAAAATTCGACAGGGAAATGGAGGACATTTTCGCTATCCAGGATGAAATATCCATGGCTATCGTGGACCATCTCAAAGTCAAGCTCATGGCCCGTGAGAAGGATGCCGTCGAAAAACGGCCCACCGATGACCCGGAAGCCTACAACCTCTATATTAAAGGGCTCTATTTTAACTGGCAGACTTACGAAGATGCGTTCGATAAAAGCCTGGACTATTACCGAAAGGCTATCGACAGAGATCCAACTTTTACCCTGGCCTATGTCGGTATTGGCATGGCTTACGTCGTGCTCAGCGCTCTGAGTCTCCGGCCCCCTGCCAGTGTGCTGCCAAAAGCTAAAGCGGCTCTTAAAAAAGCTCAGGAGCTCGATGACTCTTTGGCAGAAGTGCATTTTCTGGCCGCGGGTCTGGCCTACTGGTATGATTTTGATTGGGAAAAGGCCGAGAAAGGTTTTCAAAAGACCTTGGAGCTCAATCCGGGCTTTGCCCTTGCTCATTCTCAATATCCCTGGTTTCTCCTGGCCATGAACCGGTTTGACGAATCCGTCAGGGAAATTAAACTGGCCCAGGAGCTGGACCCTCTCAAGCCGTTATTTTACGCCATGTCCGTTGGAATCCATCGTATGGTCGGGAAACACGATGAAGCCATCCAGGAATTTTACAGGGCCATCGAGCTGGACCCAGACTTGGGCCTTGCCTATTTCCACCTGGGCTGCGTGTATCTTGACAAAGGAATGATGGAAGAGGCTGTGTCCACTCTTAAGAAATCAATAGAGCTGGGTACGGGTTCAGGATGGGCTGAGGCAAAGCTTGGGGTTATCAATGCCTTGAAGGGAGAAAAAGAAAAAGCCCGGCAGATCCTGGACGAGCTGGTCGAAAGAAAGAAGAAAACCTATGTCGAATCCTTTTCCATAGCCTGTCTTTACTCCCACCTCGGCCACACGGATAAGGCATTCGAATATCTGGATATCGCCTATGAAGAAAAGGATACACTCATGCCTTATCTCAATGTCATTTCTGTTTTCGAACTAAGTAAAGAAGTCTATGCCGATCCAAGGTATAAAAAACTGCTGAAGAAAATGAAACTGGTGAAGTGACACAGCGGCAATACTTTTACTCATACCGCAGGGAATCGACAGGATTGGCTGTGGCGGCTTTGATGGACTGGTAGAACACGGTCAGCATAGCGATAACCAGAGCTAAAACTCCGGACAGGACATAGATCCCGATGCCAATGGGTACCCTGAAGGCAAAATTCTGCATCCATTTGTTTAGAAAATAGAAAGCCAGAGGCCAGGCAAACACATTGGCTATGAGAACCCATGTGAGAAATTCCTTGGACAGCAGACGGATTATTTCCGGAATCGATGCTCCAAGGACCTTGCGGATTCCGATTTCTTTAGTGCGGCGTTCTGAAGTGAAAGCTGCCAATCCGAACAGACCCAGACAGGAAACAAATATTGAAAGTCCGGTCAGGATCTGGCTGATTTTCCCCTGTCTCATCTCTGCTTTGTATAGACTGTCGATAAGTTCATCCAGAAAACTGTACTCAAATATGAATCCGGGAACGATTTCCCTGGCTCTCTGTTCTATAAAGGCCAGCGTTTGAGGAACATTATCCGGCCGGATCCGGAGGTAGAAACGATTATACCATCTGGGCAAAATAACCATAACAAGTGGTTGTATCTGACTGTGCAAAGAGGAGACATGGAAGTTTTTTAATACACCGATGATCCTTCCATCCACATTTCCGGCCGGGCTGGGACAGAAAAACTTTTTTCCGACAGGATCCTTGATTCCCATAGCCTTCACTGCTTCTTCATTCACTACCACTCCTTCTTTCGCGTCGGTTGCGTGATCCCTTGAAAAAAATCTTCCACTGGATATTTTCAGGCCTAATGCCTTAAGGTAGTCAAAATCCACGGAATTAATCAACATTAGTTGACTGTGATTCTCAGGCATGCCTTCCCATCTGACGCCAGATGTTGAGCTGTTCATGCCGAGAAAAGAGCTGTTAGCCAGAGACAGAGCAACAACATCCGGATTTCGCAGCAGCTCCTGCTTGAATACCTCGTATTTTTCAGCGAGCTCAACAGTTGCCCGCAGAAAGAGAACATGCTCCTTATCGAAGCCCAGATTTTTGCTGCGAATGTATTCCAATTGCTTAAAGATGATCACGGCTGAAATGATTAGAAATACGGATACGGTAAACTGAAAAACAACCAGGCCCTTGCGAAGGAAAGGGGTTTTTTTTCTTGAAGAAAGAGTTCCCTTCAAGATGTTTTGGGGCTGAAAGGAGGCAAGGTAGATGGCCGGGTAGATGCCGGATATGATTCCCGTGGTCAAAGCGACCACAAAAAATCCAATGAGTGTAAAGCCCTTTAGCTCCATAGTCATCTGCTTGCCCGCCAGGTTATTGAAAGAGGGGAGAAACATCCAGGCCAGAATTATGGCAAGGATCAGAGCCGCGCAAGCCATGAAGATTGATTCCCCTAAGAATTGCGATCGCAGTTGAAGGCGTTTGGCGCCAACCACTTTTCTGAGACCCACTTCTTTAGCTCTTGTTGAGGCACGGGCTGTGGACAGGTTCATATAATTGACACAGGCTATGAGTAAAATAAATATTCCAAGAGTTGAAAAAATATAGATATAGACAATCGGTCCCCCGCCGTTCGGATTGTGAAGATGAATTCGTGTGATGGGCTCAAGCCGGACAGTTGCTGTAGATTTTGGATTTTGCTGTTTATAAATATCCTTGATCTTATTTTCTGTATCCTTATATCCCGTTTTATCGCTGAGCATGACATAGGACTGATAATTGGTTCCTCCCCAGACGTCAACATCCCAGCCCACCGCTCTCAATACGGAGAAGTGAATCAGACAGTCGAATTGAAGATGGGAATTGGGTGGAACATCCTTGATCACACCTGTGACCTTAAGAAGGTGCCTAGTCCAAAAACTCAGGGTGAGGTTCTTTCCTAGCGCGTTTTCACTGCCGAAATACTTCTGTGCCGTCGTTTCTGTCAGAATGATCGAGCCAGGAGACTGAAGTGCGGATTGAGCGTCTCCCTGGACAAACGAAAAACTGAAAACGTCAAAGAAGGTGGATTCTGTGGCGCAGCAGTTCTCGTAAAATTTCTTGTCTTCATATCCTAAAGGGCAGCGAATCTGGGGAACGACGCGAACGCCTTTTTCGATCTCAGGATATTCGGATTGAAGCGTTGGCGCCAAAAGGCCGGGAGTTCCAGTCCCAAAGGAATGGGAGCCGTCCGGTCTTTGGCCGCAGGTAAGAACTCTGTAAATATTACCGGCATTTTCATGAAACCGGTCATAGCTGAATTCATCCTGAATCCACAGCAGGATAAGCACACAACAGGTCAAGCCCACGACCAGGCCGGAAATATTGACAAAGGAAAAGAATTTGTGCTTGAAAATATTACGAAAACAAATCTTAAAATAATTTCTCAGCATGACTGTCCTCCAGTAAACGGAATGAAAGATAAATCGGGGGAGGGATTTAAAAAACTGCACCCAGCACCACCACCAAGCTGGAATTTGCCCTTTTTCTTTCAGAAGATCCCGGTATATCTCTTCAAAATCCTCGGCAAGATAGATCTGGTCGTAATCAGGGAAGATATGCTTTATCAACCATACAGCAAGTCGAGGAGGATTTTTCTTTTTATTTCGCATTGTTATTTTTAAGTTTTAACCGCTCTCTCAGAGAATCCAAGCCAAGCCTGTTCGTTCACCTGTTTAATCTCTGCCAAAGCTTTAATGGTCTGACTGGTCAGGTGATAGTACTTGATGTTTTTTCTTCCTAGTTTGGCCTGCGGCTTTCCAATCCGCGTGTCCAGATAGCCCAATCTTCTAAGCCTGTCTAGAGGAACGTAGACTGCCCCCATCGACCAATCCTTTCCTGTGATCTCCTTCAGCTTTTTGCGGATAGAAACCAGATAAGCCTCATCCTTGAGCTGAAAAATCGATAGTAAAATAAGCACTTCCTGCCGTGTTAAAGACTTTATCATTTATTTTCCTCTTCGTGCTGTATCTTTTATCCTCACTCAAATAGATTGTTTATATTTTAAACAATCTCTCATATATTTGTAAACGAAAAGTTTGATAAAAAAGTTGACTAAAACCCGGAAAAAAATATTTCACAGACTAACGCTTAATAAAGATTCACTCAAGGAAGCTGATATTTTTCAGTTAATTCCCAGAAAACCCCGAGAATCAGAGTGGTTACTCTATTCATACCGAAGCGAATCCACCGGATTGGCCGTGGCGGCTTTGATGGACTGGTAGCTGACGGTGAGCAGAGAAATAACTAACGCTGCAAGAGCGGACAGGATAAAAATCCACAGGCCCATTGAGGTCCTGTAGGCGAAGTTTTTCAACCATTTATTCATGAAATAATAAGCGACCGGCCAGGCTATAGCATTGGCCAGACAAACCAATAATATGAATTCCTTCGATAAATTGGTCACAATATGGATGATCGATGCGCCGAGCACTTTTCGGATTCCTATCTCTTTTGTTTTTTGCTGGGCCATGTGAGCGACAAGTCCATAAAGGCCGAGACAGGAGATAAATAATGCAATAAGGGTGAAATAGTTGAATATTGTCTTCGTCTTCTGTTCGGAATCGTAGAGCCGTTCCACTGCTTCATCAAGAAACGTATATTCCAGCGGAAAGCCCGGATTGAAAGCATTATACACTCTCTGAACCGAGGCGATGGCTTCCTTTGTCTGTTCCGACTTGAATTTAACGAATACATAGCTATCCCAACCGGGGTCGATCCGCAGGACAAGCGGCTCGATTTCTTTCTGTAGCGATTTATAATGAAAATCTTCGACAACCCCGACAATTTGTCCCTCATATTTCCAAAGCCTGAACTTGGATCCGACAGAATCTTCGAGCCCCATGGCTTGGACCGCCGTTTCGTTGACGATAAAGGATTGTGTGGAATCATCTACCCGGAATTCTCTCGAAAAGTCCCGCCCGGCGATAATATTCATGTTGAATGTCTTGATATAGTCATGATCGACCGAAAACTGATGGATCGATAAACGGGTTTCCGCGTCTTTCCCTTCCCATGAAAATGCGCTAGTTGAGTGAACCGTGTAGGTCGGGATATCCGACGAAGCCGTGACTCCGGTAATATTCGGATCCCGGAGAAGCTCTGATTTGAACGCGTCATACTGGTTCCTGACATTTGCCCTCTTTCTGAAATAGATCATCGATTCCTTCTCATATCCCAATTCCTTGTTCAGCATATAATGGGTCTGTCTATACACGATCATGGTTCCGACAATGAGCATAATGGAGAGTGTAAACTGGACCACCACCAGCGAACGCCTGAACAGCGATTTTCCGGATCTGGATGAAAATGTCAGACCGGTGCCTTTTATCGAATCCACCGGCTTAAAAGACGACAGTACCAACGCGGGATAGCTTCCGGATACCAGCCCGGTGATCAGCACGATGCCGAACAGTCCCATCAGAAACACCGGCTCTTTTATTGAATCAAGTGTAAGCAACTTCCCTGACAAATTGTTGAAGGCGGGAAGGAGCAGATAGACCAGGAATATGGCGGCGACAAAGGATATTACCGTCATAAAAAGGGACTCCCCGTAGAACTGAGCAATAATGTGATGTCTGGTCGCCCCGACTACTTTTCTCAGACCGACCTCTTTCGACCGTTTTTCAGACCGGGCTGTGCTCAGATTCATGAAGTTGATGCAGGCAATCAGTAGAACAAACAGCGCAATCGCCGAAAAGGCGTACACATAGATCGATTTATTCTCTGTGCTGCCGTACAAATCTATAGAATAGTTGGATCGCAAATGGATATCTGTCAGCGGCTGGAGTATCAGTGTTGTTCTGGTCTCGGAATATATCTTTTTTTTATAATCATAGACTTTATCTGAAATGTGCTGAAAGGACGCGTTCTCTGCAAGCTGAACGTATGTCGTGTAATTGTCGGTCCACCAGGAATCAGTCCAGCCGAGTGCCCGCAGTGTCGACTCGAACGGGACCAAGAAATCGAATCGAATATGAGAGTTTTGAGGAACGTTTTTCAGTACACTTATGACCTTGAAATCGGTATTATTATTATAGATCAACACTTTCCCTATGGGGTCTTCAATCCCGAAATATCGTGCTGCTGTTTCTTCGGTGATCAGAATGGTATTGGGCTCGGTCAAGGCGGTTGTGATATCTCCTTTCACCAGAGGGAAAGAAAACATTTTCAAAAAACTCGGGTCTACGGCGACAATATCGTTTTCATAGAATTTCTTATCTTTGTAGCTGATCAGTCTGTGGGTTAATATTCGTAATCTGGCTGATTCGACGATCTCGGGGAAATCATTCTTCAGCGCTTCGGCCAGGGGCCAAGCGCTTACGGCAGTCGAGAGATAGCCTGCGCTCGAGTCAGGGTAGCGATCGGTAACCCGGTAAATCATATCAGCATTTGCGTGAAACCGGTCAAAGCTCAATTCGTTCCTGACCCACAGGAGGATGAGAATGCAGCAGGCCATTCCGACAGCCAGACCGGCGATGTTGATGAAAGAATACACTTTGCTTTTTTTGATTGTCCTGACTGTAATTTTGAAATAATTCCTGAGCATGACTAACCTCCATCGGATAGAATCTAATAGGCTTCTGGGAAGGAGTATCGAAACCTGGCTCCAGTACCACAACCAAGCCCGTGTATGTCCGTGTTTTTTGGCAATCTCCAGAAACAGCTCATCAAAATCTCCGAGCAGGGCCTCTCTCTCTTCGAAAGGGAGGATCCGGGATAGAATTTTTTTCGCTAGTTTGGGGCTGGATTCTTGCTTCACTGTTCCTCTCATAGGCTATGATTTAATACTGGCGTAACTCGACCAGAGAATGTCATGGACTCTTTTGCTTTCTTCCAGGACTCTGATAGCCTTATCTGTTAAGGAGTATATTTTCTTTCGTCTTCCCCCTCGGGCGGGTGTGGGTTCACCGAAATGCGTTCGGATGTATCCTCTTCTCTCAAGGCGTCTTAAGGGGATATGAACGGCTCCAATGGAGAGCGGTTTCCCTTGAATCTTGGAAAGAAATTTCTTTATAGAGACAAGATAAGCATCATCTTCCAGGGAACCGACAGCCAGGAGTATCTGTTCTTCCCTGCGTCCAATGGTATCCATATTTCACCTCATGCGCTGATATATTATTAATATGTAGAACATCATAATATATGACGCACTCAAAAGCAAAATGGTTGCCAATTTTTTTTCTGGATCGGAAATCTTCTCGATTCGAGGTCCAGAAAATTATGGAACAGAAAAGCCAGACACTATTTTCTTTCAGTTATGTTACGAAATTGACAGGAGAAGTGCACCAGCAGGCGACACACGCAGTGATGCGGTGGCATATCTTTCATTCATACCGCAGCGAATCGACCGGATTGGCGGTGGCGGCTTTGATTGATTGATAGCTGACTGAAATCAAGGCAATCATCAGAGCCATAGCGACTGAAATTACAAAAGTCCAGATGCCAATGGGTATCCTGTACGCAAAATTCTGAAGCCATCTGTTCATAGCGATATAAGCAATCGGTATGGCTATTACATTTGCAGCTAATACCCATTTCACAAATTCCCTGGATATAAGCATGAGTATGCCGGAAATCGAAGCGCCAAGTACTTTTCTGATGCCAATCTCTCTTGTTCGCTGTTCTGCTGTAAAAGATGCAAGACCGAACAATCCCAGGCACGAGATAAATATTGCGATTAAAGTAAAATAATTAAATATCTGCCCCAGTCTCTGCTCAGACCTATACATTCTGTCAATTCTTTCATCGAGAAATGAGTAATTAAACGGGTAACCAGGACAGTATTCCTTGAACTTGTTTTCAATAAATGCCAGAGTTCCGGGAATATCATCGGAACTTATCTTTACCGCAAAGTAACCGCTTGATCTATTCGGTCTAGTAAGATGCAACGCCATCGGTTCAACTTTCAAGTGAAGTGAAGTGTTATGAAAATTTTTTATTACTCCGATTACTACTCCCCAATCCCATACTCTGAATTTCTTTCCAATCGGATTTTCCCACCCCGTAACTTCAACAGCCTTCTCATTCAAAATAATTGCCTGGGATATATCAGTACTGAATTCTTTTGAAAAGTTCCTTCCCTCAATCAACTCGATGTTAAAAAAATCCAAAAAATTATAATTGACAAAACCCATATATGTTAAAGGACCCTTCTCTCCTTCTGCAAGTCCTTCCCATTTTGCACGATTATTTGAACCGATCGTAACCGGTAGCGCCCCATTAATATATACATCATTTATTCGCGGATATTGGCTCAAATCATTTTTAAATGGTTCTAAATTCTCTCTTAAATTGCTGTCATGTAAGTAACCTGTGATAATATGATCCTTTGTAAAACCCAGCTTGCTGTTTTTAATAAAATTTAGCTGTCTAAATACTGTCAGTGTGCATATGATCATAACAATAGAAATAACAAACTGGACAACAACCAGTGAATTACGAAAGGCAGAAGATTTTTTTCTCACTGATCCTGTGGATAAAGATCCTTTGATTACATTTACCGGCTTTAATGCTGACATATAAAGCGCGGGGTAGCTGCCTGAAATGGCTCCAACAAATAGGGCAATGCAAACTAAATAGATTAAAATGGGAAAATCGCTGAAAATATTGTTTTCAAGATTTCTGTTTATAAAGGAACCGAATGAAGGCAGTAACAACGAGACCAATATAAGTGAAATAAGAAGTGCCGCTGTTGTAAAAATCATGGACTCGCCTAAGAACTGCCTGATAAGGTGCCGCCTGCCTGCGCCGATAACCTTTCTTACTCCGATTTCCTTAAAACGGCTTGCCGCCCGTGCGGTAGCAAGATTCATGTAATTTAAACAGGCAATGAGCATAATGAAAAAAGCAATCGCTGAAAATATATAGATATGCCGAATATCCCCGTTTGCCTCAATTTCGAAATTAATGTTGCTGTGCAGATGGATGCTTGTCAGCGACTGTAAATGGAATTCGCCTTTATAATCTTCACCTCTGTATTTTTTTGCCATTGCAGGAAATTTGCTTTCCAGATCAAGAGGATTAAAATTTTCTCTTAGCTGAATATATGTATTCCAACCGCTGTTGCCGCTGTCCCATGTTTCGATCCTGTCTTTTCCTCCATATAGAGTGTAAAGTGAATTAAAGGAAGCCAGAATGTCGAACGTGAAATGAGAGTTCTCGGGACAATTATCTAATACTCCCCTCACCTCAAAATCGTATTTTTTTTCTACATTGATTATCTTACCGACAGGGTCTTCATTTCCAAAATATTTCTTTGCGATTCGTTGTGTAATCAGCATGGAAAACGGCTTTTTAACTGCGGTTTCTGGATCGCCTGAAATAAGAGGAAAAGAAAAAATCTTAAAAAACTCGGGATCTACAAAAAATATAGACCTTTCCTCGAAAATATTGTTATTATAATATATATATCCTCCTTCGGGCCTTGCTCTCGTAGAGTAAATGACTTCCGGATACTCCTCCATTAAAGTCGACTTTAATCCTCCGGGACCTACGTTAAACCACTCATTACCCATATATACATTTCCCGGCTGTTTCATAACTACGCGGTAAATATTGTCTGCATTTTCGTGGTATTTATCATAGCTTAGCTCATATCTAACGTATAAAAGAATTAAGATGCAGCACGTTAAGCCGACTGAAAGCCCGGCAATATTAATAAACGAATAACCTTTGTTCCTTTTAATATTTCTTAAGGCGATTTTAAGGTAATTTTTAAACATGGTTCCTCCTATGCATAAAGAATCCCTGAAATACTCCGGTATCGACCGGATCAGATACCCCCAGAACCGAAGCCTGGCTTGAAGCTGCTTCTTTTCTTCAGCCAAAGTGCTGTATATTTCAATAAAATCACCAATCTTCGTTTCCCCTTCATCTTTGAAGATCCTCTTGATCAGCCATTGGCTGAACCGGGAAGGCTGGGGCTCTTTTATTTTATGCATCATAACCTTTTTCCAGGCTGGAGATTGTAATGTTCGCCCAGATTAATTTTTCCTGGGTTTTGGTTTTTATCAGGACATCGAGGCCGTCCTTGGTGAGTCTGTACAGTCTTTTACTTCGGCCTCCACGCTTTCTGGTGGATTGCCCGAGACAGGAGCTCAAATACTTTTTCTTTTCCAGCCGCTCGAGAGGAACATAGACCGCACCTAAAACCCATTTCTTTCCGGATGTTTGGGTTAGCATTTCGGCGATGGTGACCCCGTAGGCGTTATCCCCCAACCGCCAGACCGCCAACAGTATCATCTCATCGGTTCGCGAAAGCATGCCCATTATTCAACTCCTTTTATTTGTCTAACATTACATAAACATATTATATCTATTATACGCTAATAAAAACAAAAAGGTTGCCTCTATTATCGCCGACTGGAGTCAGCTTGAGGTGTTGGAGTTAAATATG
>Ga0114922_10002077_pt1 | contig 18904 bp, 15 predicted proteins | sample AartaG_FD_100975 | JGI IMG/M metagenome (GOLD analysis project Ga0114922, IMG submission 100975) | Deep subsurface microbial communities from Aarhus Bay to uncover new lineages of life (NeLLi) - Aarhus_00045 metaG | ecosystem: Environmental > Aquatic > Marine > Oceanic > Sediment | place...
AGGGGTGAGCTATCATTTAGCTAGGGAACAAATATTGTGACACTTCCCGAAGGAAACAGGAAGTAAACAGGGAATACAAAGCCGTTCCTAAGGTTGAGAGATACTCATCTACTCGACAATGAGTAATATGTAGGGGCAGACTTTGTGTCTGCCCGTAATTAAAGGAAAAGAAACTAAGTTGTGATAATTTTAAGGTTAAATTATGGGAAGTGATGATATTGAAATTAAGATATAAGCTTTGGATAGAAAAGGATGGAGAAAAAGTTTTTGGTGATGGTCCTTTGGATATTCTTCATCGAGTTGAAAGAACCGGTTCGTTGAGACAGGCAGCGGCAGAAATAAGCATGTCCTATTCCCAGGCATGGAACTTAATGAAAGATTTAGAAAAAAGATTAGGATTTAATCTTTTAAAAAGAAAAGTCGGAGGAGAAAAAGGAGGAGGGTCAGAAATTACTGAGGAAGCGAGAGAATTAATGGTGAAATTTACAATGTTCCGCAAGAGAGCTGACCAAAGTTTGCATTTGCTATATAAGAAAATATTTCAGGAAGAATAGTTTTTTATTTGTTTTCCATAATTTCGTAGGACAGGCGTCTCGCCTGTCGGATTTGTAAATTTCCTCCCCCTTGAGGGGGGAGAATTAAGGTGGGGGTGTTATTTCAAATATTATGAAAAAGATACCGGTAGAAAAAGCAGTGGGAATGATATTATGTCATGATATCACCCAAATTATACCCGGAAAATTTAAAGGTCCGGCTTTTCGGAGAGGTCATATAGTTCAGAAAGATGATATAGAGAAGTTAAAGAAAATAGGGAAGGAATATCTATATATATGGTTGCCAAAAGAAGGAGAGATCCATGAAGATGAAGCTTCTTTAAGAATATCTAAAGCGGTAACAGGGGGAAATATAGAACTAACCGAAGCCATTGAAGGAAAAATAACTTTAAAATCTAAGGTGAGAGGATTATTCAAAGTAAAAAGTGAGCTCTTATACGAGATAAATTCCATGGAAAATATTACTATTCCCTGTCTTCCAAATAATTTTAAAGTAGAAGAAGGGCAAGGATTATCAGGAGTGCGAATTGTTCCTCTAACTATTCAAGAAGAAAAAATAAAACAGATAGAGGAATTATGCCAAAAGAAGGGGGCAGTTTTTTCCGTAAAAAAATACCAAAAGTTAAAAATAGCTATTATTACTACCGGTAATGAAGTATATAAAGGGCTGATAAAAGATGGATTTGGTACTTTATTAAAACAGAAGTTTTCTTATTTCGGAGCAGAATTACAAGGACAAACTTTTTGTCCAGACAATATAGAGGAAATCAAAAAAGCAATTTTGCAATTTAGGAAACAAGGAGCTGATCTGATTGCTTTAAGCGGAGGAATGTCTGTAGATCCTGATGACCTTACACCCGGAGCTATTCGGGAAAGTGGTGCAAAGGTAGTAACTTATGGAGTTCCTGTACAACCGGGAAATATGTTTATGCTGGCTTATTTGGGGAAGACTTCTCTTCTAGGAATACCGGGCGCTTCTTTATTTTATAAAAATACTATTTTAGATATTGTTTTGCCCAGAGTATTTATTGGAGATATTTTAACTAAAAAAGATTTTGTAAAAATGGGAGAAGGAGGATTTTGTTCTACCTGCTCGGTATGCCATTATCCTTATTGTTATTTTGGCCGATAATATAAATTATTTAAAAGATTCATTAAAGAAAAAAGAAAGGAAGCAGTAATGGACTTTTATCAAAAGATAAAAGAAAAATTTTGTCAATTAATTAAAGGAAATGATGTTTGGTCTTCCCGGATAAATGTAGTTAATATTAGATCTCTTACTCCTCAAGAGGCAATCGGAAATCCGGATAGAGATGACTTTCCCTTGTTGAGGAGGAAAGAAGTAATGATCCAAGCCGATTTTAAAGGAAGTTTAGGACAGGCCTTTACTAATATGCCGGGAAATTATAGTGGCACACTGAGGGAAATTTTTGAAATGCCGCTTGTTAATAATTTCCAAAGAGCAATTTTTACAGCCAGCATAAATGCTGTATTGCGTTATTTTAGATTTATTTCTAAAACAGTTCATTGTCGAGATAAAGAACCGGCAGAATGTGCCGATCATCTTAAAGATTATATTAAAGGACATTTTGATCAACCTCGTATTGCTTTTATTGGACTACAGCCTGCTATGGTCGCAGCCTTAAGACGTAATTTTGAGATTAGAGTAGTTGACTTGGACGTAAATAATATCGGTAAAAGAAAAGCAGGAGTGTTGATAGAAAGTGTTTCCAAAACGAAAGAGATTTTATCTTGGGGGGATATAGTTTTGGCTACAGGTACTACTGTTGTAAATAATACTTTGACTTCCCTTTTAATTGAAAAACCGATTATATTTTACGGGGTTACTATTAGCGGAATTGCCTATCTTATGGGATATGAACAGTATTGTTTTTGTAGTCATTAAAGGCAGAATAAATCAGTATATAGTATCGAGTATCGGGTATATAGTGAAGATTCGGGTTGGAATCACAAGGGGCAGACCTTGTGACTGCCCGTAATAAAGTAAAATTAGTATATAGCGAAGAAAAGAACGAATACAAGTTGCGAGTTTCGAAGTTAGAAAAAATTCTATTTTATTGTTCTCTGTATTTAATTCTTAATTGTTTTTGAAGACAGAAGACTGAAAAGATCCTATAATCCCAAAATAAAGAAGATAAAGGAGGATAAGTAATATATATGAAAATTGTAGAAGATATTATTTCAACTATTGGGGAGAGTGCTCGAGATATTTTAGTTAAGGAAGTACGTATAGGACCTTTTTGGACGGGAGTTTGGAGTAAATATGGTGGATTAGCTTCTACTACTTTTACCCATGAACCGACAATGCCTCCTCCTATAAAAGAAGCAGGAAATTTAACCCAAAAATCAGTATTAGAACTTTGTAATTATGCAAATTCTGATTGTCTGTTGCAGGCTTCTGTTGGTATGGCAGCTATTAATTCTGCTTTAGAAGTCGATTTGAATAAATGCCAGAATATTAATGCAGCAGAAGTACTTTATGAAAAAGGAAAAAATAAAAAAGTAGTGGTAATAGGTCATTTTCCTTTTGTTAATAAATTGCGCGAGTTAAGTAAAGAGCTTTGGGTGGTAGAGAGAAAGCCTCAAATTGGAGATATACCAGCCAGAGAAGCAAAGCGAGTAATTCCTCAAGCCGATGTTATTGCTATTACTGGTACTGCTTTAATTAATGGCACTATGGGAGAACTTTTATCTTGGTGTCCAAAAGAAAGTATAGTTATGGTCTTAGGAGCAACTACGCCTCTTTCGCCGGTGTGGTTTGATTACGGAGTAGATTTAGTTTCCGGAACAAGAGTAACTGACCCCGAGTTAGTGCTTCGTTATATTTCGGAAGGGGTAGTCTTTAAACAGATTCATGGCCGAGGAATAAAGTTGCTTACTATTCAGAAAGAAAATTATTAAATTATTAAAATTTAAAAAAAGTTAAGAAATTAAAATTAAATAAAAAAGGAGAAGATAAATTTTGAAAAGAATATCTATTTTATTGGTAATAACATTATTAGTTTTTATTTCTATTTTTACATTGGGTGAATGTGTTTCAAAAGAAAAGGCTTCTCTTGGTGTAGCAGTAGAATTTATGGACCATGCTGCCTGTGCCTATATAAGCCAGGATAGGGGTTGGTTTGAGGAAGAAGGGCTTAACTTGACTGCTTATGAGAGCTATGTAACTGGTATGGCTTTGGCTTCTGCTTTAGCTCGAGGGGATATTCAAGTGGCCTATATGTGTTTAATCCCAGCTATAAATGTCTATGCTAATGCCAAAGTGCCGATAAAAATAGTTGCCGGGACCCATAAATATGGTTATGGCTTGGTAGTCAATCCGGATAAGATAAAAAGCATTAAAGATTTAGAAGGGTCAGATATCCGCCTCGGATGCGTTAGAGAAGGAGGGGCAGTAGATGTTCTTCTCCACAAAACGATAGATAAATATGATTTAGAGGAAAAGAAAATATTAAATAATATCCAGCGGATGAACCCACCAAAGCAAATTTTAGCCATCAATACCGGACAATTAGATGCTGCTTTTTTACCTGAACAATGGGCTACTATGGCTGAGAAATCGAATTTTAAGATGTTGTTGATGAGTCAAGATATCTGGCCTGAAATGCAAGGGAGCGTTCTGGTGGTTAAAGAAGAATTAATAAGAGACTATCCTGAAGTTGTTGAAAAGTTAGTAAAGATATCACAAAAGGCGACCGATTGGATTAATCAACATTCACAGGAAGCAGCAGAGATTGTGGCTCGGCAATTACGGGAAGCAGGGGGGAACCTTTTTCCAGTGGAAATAACTGATATAGCTACCGAGACAGAGATTACTCACGAAGTTTTATTAAGGTCTATGAATAGGTTAGAATATACTACCGATATTGATCTTGCAGTGATTCAGGAAGCTATAGATTATGTCGCTCAATTAGGTTATATTAGGAGCAGTTTTAAGGCGGGAGATATTTTAGATTTGAGTTTTATAAAACCATGAAAAGATATAAAATGTTTAAATTAAAATGGGAGATAATTCCCATTGTCATATTTCTGGGAATATGGGAGACAATTGCTCAATTGGATTTGATACCCGGTCAATTTTTCTTCCCTCCTTTTTCTGTTGTGGTAACCGAATTTTGGTATCTGACAGTCAGCGGAGTCTTGGGGCGTAATTTCTTGAGCAGTCTAATTCGAGTTCTTATTGGTTTTTCTGCGGGTTCTATTGCCGGACTATTTATTGGAATTATAATGGGATGGAACAATATAGCCAATAAGGCACTAAATCCAATAATCAGCTTAATTTATCCTATCCCCGCCCTGGGCTGGCTTCCTTTATTGATGTTGTGGTTCGGTATTGGTGAAATCCTACCGATTGCCATAATATTTATCTGTTCCTTCTTCCCTATCCTTTATAATACAGTTACCGGAATTAAAAATGTGGATAAAAACTATATCTTTGTGGCCAGAACATTAGGTGCTTCTGATCTAAAAATTTTAAGTACAGTAGTCGTTCCCCTTGCTTTACCCAATATTTTTACTGGATTAAAACTAGAATCAGGGATGGCCTGGCGAGTGATAATAGCAGCAGAGATGGTAGCTATTCCTACCGGGATTGGTGCATTGATGATGAAGGCCGAAAGTCTTATTCGTATAGACATTATTATAGTCTGTCTAATAGTTTTGGGAATAATGTGTCTTTCTTTTGAGAAATTTTTTGCTTTTTTAGAAAAGAAGTTAACCAATCAATGGAGGTAATATGTCATCTATTAAGCTTGAAAACATTTCTAAATATGTTTGTAAAAATATTAACTTGGAGATATTTGATAAAGAGTTGTTGGTATTGTTGGGACCGAATGGGGCTGGAAAAAGCACCTTATTAAATGTTATTGCCGGGTTAATCGACTACGAAGGGTCTGTATTTCTTGATAATAAACCGGTAAACATGTTGCCCGCTAACAAGAGGAGAATAGGTTACCTATTTCAAGAATTGAATTTGTTTCCTCATTTCGATGTAGCTGTCAATATCGCTTATGGCTTAAAGGTTCAAAAAAGACCTCAAAATGAAATAAACGCAAAGGTTGAGGAGCTCCTTCAAATAATGAAGATAAAGCACTTATCCTCCCGTTATCCCAAAGAATTGAGTGGGGGCGAGAAACAGAGGGTTGCTTTAGCCCGGGCATTAGCTAATTCTCCTCATATTTTACTTCTTGATGAGCCGATGAACAGTTTGGATTATCGTACTTCTAAACATCTCAGGACTGAATTTAAAATACTACAGAAAAAATTGGGCATCACTACTCTTTACGTTACCCATAATTTTTATGAGGCAGAAGAAATGGCCCAACGTATTGCTGTGCTCGATAAAGGCAGGGTAGAGCAAGTAGGCTCTCCCAAGGAAATATTTTTTCATCCCACAGAGGCGGTTAATGATTTTATCGGGGCACCCAATATTTTAACTTGTGATTATTGTAATAGATTAGGTTTTGGGTTAGTAGAGGTAGAATGTGGGGATATTACTCTAATGGTTTACAGTGAAAGAGAGAAAATAAAGAAGGTGGCGATATTACCGGAAGATATCTATCTTTCTGATACCAGACCTCCCGGACCTGATGTAAACAGGGTCAGAGGGAAATTGACTGAAATTAATGAATCATTTTCTACGGTTTGTTGCACGGTAGTAACCGGAAAAAATTCTTTGAAGGTAAAGCTGCCTCAGGAGATATTTGCCAGCATGAGTTCAAATATCGGTGATGAAGTCTGGTTGATTTTAGCTCCCAGGAAATTAAAAACTATTACCGATGGCGGGTAATTTATATTATAAAAGTCGATAAAATTAGTTTTAAATAAAAAAAATATTATTTTTTTAAAAAAAAGAAGGATTTTTTAAATATCATGTAGTATAATAATTGTGATAGTTATGTGGAACAATTTTCTATATAACGGAACATAATTATAGAAAGAGGTAAATTATATGAATTCAATTGAAAAATCTATACAAATTTTAAATTATCTTAGCCATGCAGAAAAAAGTGTAGGGATAACCGAATTGAGCTCAAAGTTATTATTTCCCAAGAGTACAGTTCATAGAATATTAAAAAGTTTAGTAAATTATTCCTTAGTTGCACAAGAAAAAGAAACTTCCAAATATAGATTAGGATTACAGATACTTGAATATTCAAATTCATTTTATAATTCGTTTGACTTTCGGCAAATTGCCAAACCATTTTTAAAAAGAATATGCTCGGAAACCGGATTTACTACTTTTTTAACTGCTTGGCATAATGGTCGGAGCATTTGCATAGATTCACTTACTCCCTCTCGAAATGTAAATACCCGTCTTTTCGTTGAAATCGGGAAGGAAATGCCTTTTCATTGTGCTGCTTCAGCAAAAATGCTTTTATCCTGTCAACCTTCTGAAGATATTAAAAGAATTGTTAAAGAGAAAACTCTACCAAAATATACCTCAAAAACAATTGTTAACCCTAAAAAATTAGAAGAGCATTTATTGAAGATTAAACATAAGGGTTTTTCTATTTGTAATGAAGAATTTGAAGAGGGGATAAAAGCAATTTCAGTCCCGGTTAATGATATTTATAAAGACACAGTAGCCAGCATTACCATTGTTGGATTATCCAGGAAGATATCCAGTAGCAATATTAAAAAATTAATTAAAATTTTGCTTAATTCATCAAAAGAATTATCCGGGGTGTTGGGATATAAAAGAAAAAATATTTTATAAATATATTAGGAGTAATGAGGCACAATATACTTATTTTAATCTGACAGAAATCAAGAGTAATTAGAATAAATATTCTAAAAATATACAATTTATATTTTGGAAAATAAATTTAAGGAGTAGTTGAAATGTTGAAAGGAAAAGATATTTTAAACACTGCACAGTTTTCGCTTCAAGAATTAAATTTAATTATGGATACCGCAGCAAATTTTGAAAAAAGAGTTAAGAGCGAAGAAATTATCAAAAATATGGAAAGTCAAGTAGTAGCCAGTCTATTTTTTGAACCGAGCACGAGAACCCGTCTTTCTTTTGAAACTGCAATAAACAGATTAGGTGCCAGAGTAGTTACCGTAGCGAGTGCAGCAAGTTCTTCCGTAGCCAAAGGAGAAACTTTGGCTGATACTATTAGAACGGTTGATGGTTATGTAGATGTTATTGTTATGCGTCATCCTATGAAAGGTGCTGCTCAGATTGCTGCCGACAATGCTATTCATCCGGTGATTAACGGTGGTGACGGAACCGGACAGCATCCTACTCAAGCCCTTTTAGATCTTTATACTATTCGTAAAGAAAAAGGAGTTTTAGGTGGACAAACTATTACTTTTTTGGGAGATTTGAAAAATGGACGAACGGTTCATTCTTTGGGATATTTTATGAACCTATGCAAAAATAAAATGATTTTTGTATCTCCAAAATCTTTAAAAATGCCCACAGAGATAACGGCAGATCTAAGAAGCAGAGGAGCAGAGATTGAAGAAACAGAAGATGTGGAAAAAGCCTTATCAGTTAGTGATATTGTTTATGTAACGAGAGTGCAAAGAGAAAGATTTGAAAATCCTAAAGATTACGAAAAAGTTAAAGGCGTGTATGTAATAAATAGAGCAATAATTGAAAAAGCCAAAAAAGGAATCACTATTCTCCACCCCTTACCGAGAGTAGATGAAATCTCTACTGATGTTGATGATTATGAGGGAGCTGCTTATTTTAGACAAGCCCACAATGGACTTTATGTCAGAATGGCCCTTTTGGCATTAGTTACTGGCAGAGTGTAATCTAAAAATAATTTTTTCATAAAGCAGTATTAAGCTATAATATAAACTAACAGTTGAAGAGTAATAATACGGAGGATAATTTATGAATAAGTTTGACCTCGTAATCAAATCAGACAGGGTATTTATAGATGGCAGATTGATAGATTGTTATATAGGTATAAAAGATGGAATAATTGCTGCTATAAGCAAAGAAAAATTAGAGGCTGATGAAGTTATCGATGCAGAAGGAAAAATAGTTTTACCTGGAACCGTTGATCCTCATGTTCATATAAGGGCTCCGGGTCATGATGAAAGGGAGACCTTTGAAAGCGGTTCAAAAGACGCTGCTTTAGGTGGGGTTACCACTATAATTGAAATGCCTATCTCTGTTCCTCCTCCACATTCCCCTGAAATAGTAAAGAGAAGAATGGATATCGCGGAAAAAGAGGTTGTGGTTGATATTGCTTTTTTTGGAGCGGCAGGGACAGATTGTCTGGATGATATTGTGCCTTGTGCAGAATCAGGCATTGTTGCTTTTAAGACTTTTTTACATGAAGCTCCTCCGGGGAGAAAAGAGGAATTTATCGGGCTTACTGCTCCAAAAACCGGTGATCAATATGAACTTATGGAAAAAGTAGCCCAGACAGGTGTAATGATCGGTTTTCATGCAGAAAACAATGATATGATTAATAAAAATATTGCCCGCTTAAGAAGTGAAGGTAAAACTTCTCCAATATATCATGGGAGGTCACGCCCGCCAGTCGTGGAAATAGAGACAACTTCCAAAATATTGCTCTTTGCCGAAAAGACCGGCGCGAAAGTTGAAATATGCCATATTACTACTCCGGAAGTAGTAGAGTTAGTAAATGAAGCAAAATGTAAAGGGGTATATGTTATTGCCGAAACTTGCCCCCACTACTTATTTCTTAATGAAGATGCTCTTAATAAAGTTGGAGTATTTGCTAAAGTTAATCCTCCTTTAAGGAGCGAAGAAGAACGGCTGAAAATGTGGGAATTTGTGAGAGATGGAAGTATAGATATTATAGGAAGTGACCACGCACCTTATACTAAAGAGGAAAAGGAAAAGGGAAGTGAAGATATCTTTACTCCTCCTGCGGGATTTCCGGGTTTATCAACCAGATTACCCTTGCTTTTCACAGCAGTAAAAGAAGGAAAGATTAAATTAGATAAAATGGTTAAACTTATCTGCGAAAATCCGGCAAAAATATTTGGTTTATATCCCAAAAAAGGAACGATTGCCGTGGGTTCTGATGCAGATTTTGTAATCTTCGATCCGGAGAAAAAGGGGTTAATTTCCAAAGATAAAATGTTTACCAAATGCAGAGAAAGTGCCCTGGTATATGATGGATGGGAAGTGTACGGGAAACCGGAAAAAACTATAGTTAGAGGAAAAGTGGTCTTTGATGATGGGAAAATAACTGTTTCTCCGGGATACGGAGAGATTATAAAAGTATACAGAAGTTAATAATTTTTTAATAAAATTGTAGTTAATTTTTAATGGAAAGTGAGGAAGAATAAATGGACAAACTTAATTTACGGAAATTAAAAGAACTAAATAATCAGTATGCTATAAAAGTAGTAGAAGAAGCTATAAAGCTTTGTAAGCCCGCAAAGGTAACTGTAATAACTGATTCAAAAGAAGATATTACTTACGTAAGAGAATCAGCCCTTAATAATGGTGAAGAAAAGAAACTAAAGATGGAAGGGCATACTATCCACTTTGATGGCTATCACGATCAGGGCAGAGATAAAGATAATACCAGATATTTGTTGTCAGAAGATGTAAATTGGGGAATAAAGGTAAATTCGATAGAAAAAGGTAAAGGGCTCAAAGAGATAAATTCTTTCCTTGACGGCAGTATGGCCGGGAAAGAAATGTTAATAAGATTCTTTTCTCTTGGTCCGACTAATTCTGTATTTTCATTGAAAGCCCTTCAGATTACCGATTCTGCTTATGTAGCTCATAGTGAAGATATCCTCTATCGGCCAGCTTACGAAGAATTTATAAGACTTAATGGCTCTCCTGATTTCTTTTTCTTCCTCCACTCTGCCGGAAGATTAGAAAATGGAGTAAGTAAAGATATAGTTAAACGAAGGATTTATATTGATCTCGAAGAAAACAGGGTTTATTCGGTTAACAACCAATATGCCGGTAATTCGCTGGGGTTAAAAAAACTAGCTTTTAGATTGGCTATCAAGAAGGCAAATGAAGAAGGATGGCTGGCTGAGCATATGTTTATAATGGGTGTTCATGGTCCGAATGGCCGGATTACCTATTTTACCGGGGCATATCCCAGTGCCTGCGGGAAGACCAGCACTGCAATGATTCCCGGCCAAAGCGTAGTTGGTGATGATATTGCTTATCTTAAAAAAATTGACGGAGTAATAAGGGCGGTAAATATGGAAGCAGGCATATTTGGTATTATTCATAGTGTAAATTCGGAAGATGATCCAGTGATTTATCAAGCACTAGTTACACCTGGTGAAGTTATTTTCTCTAACGTATTAATTAATAATGGAGTCCCTTATTGGGAAGGGATGAATAAAGATATCCCGAATAAAGGGATTAATTTTTCAGGAGAGTGGTTCGAAGGGAGAAAAGACAATCAGGGTAAGGAAATTCCTTGTTCTCATAAGAACGCAAGATACACCCTCAGGTTAAATGAGCTGAAAAATATTGATTCCAAGGCTAATGATCCAAGTGGGGTACCGGTAAAAGCTATTTTCTATGGAGGGAGAGATTCTGATACTACCATACCTATAGTGGAATCACTTACTTGGGCACATGGTGTTTTTCTGGGGGCTACAGTCGAATCTGAAACTACTGCCGCAACACTTGGTCTTCGAGGAGTGAGGAAATACAATCCAATGGCTAATCTTGACTTTATTTCGGTGCCGCTGGGAACTTATATAGAAAATCATCTAAAATTTGCTGATGAGCTTAAAGAAGCTCCTAAAATTTATACTACTAATTATTTCTTAAAAGACGAAGCTGGTAATTATTTAAATAGTAAGCTCGATAAGAAAGTATGGATTCTCTGGGCCGAAGGGAGAGTCCATCACGAATTCGAAGCCATCGAAACCCCGGTAGGCCGAATACCCAAATACGAAGATTTAAAAAACTTATTCATCCGCGAACTGAATAAAGATTACTCCAAAGCCGAATACATTCAACAGTTCTCCTTAAGGGTGACAAAATACTTAGAGAAGATGGAAAGAATGAGTAAGATATTTGAAAAGGTTGAGATGCCTGCAGCCTTTAGAGAAGAACGAAAAGCACAAACCGAAAGATTAAAATTAGCGAAAACAAAATATGGAGAGGATATAATTTCTCCTTTTGATTTTTAGATATACCAACATCATACATATAAATAATAAATTAAAACATACACCTTTCATAATATTAAAAAAATAAATGAGAGGTGTAAGTTTATAGGATAATAAACTAATGATATCAGTTTAACTTTAAGTGATTTAAAATTTATTTTAAAAAGAAGAATATTACAATTTTTCTTCTAAAATTTTGTAGAAACTTTTAATGTGTTCTTGAATTTCTTTTTCAGCAAGATCTAAATTCTTCTTTTTAATTGCATTATAGATATTGGTATGTTCGCTTAAAGTTTCATTTGGTAAATAAGGCAAAGTTATTAACCTACATTGGCCGATTCTGGCCCTTAAGTTCTTTAAAATATTTTGAAGGGTTGAATTTTTAGTAGATTTATATATGATTGAGTGAAATAGATCATCTTGTATTAGCATTTCTTTTATATTATTTTTCTTTAAGGCTTTTTTGTATTTATCAAGATTAGATTTTAGATTACTTATTATAGTTTCATTTGTATTTTCTATACATAACTTAATTGCTAATTTTTCAAGATATATTCTAACTAAACATATCTCTTGAGCCTCCTCAATAGTAATTTTATTTACAATAGCACCTTTATAAGGTTGAGAAGTAACCAAATTTAGGCGTTCTAGCTCCCTTAGTACTTCTCTTATAGGTGTCCTGCTTACTCCCAGCGATTTTGTGAGTTCTGCTTCAACAAGCCGATCTCCAGGCTTAAAATATCCAAAAATAATTGCATTAAATAATTTGTTAAATACTTCACTTCTTACGATGGGAATTTGTTTTATCTTTAAAATAGATTTATTCATTTTTACCACAATAATTAAAATAATAATTAAAACTGTTAGTTAAATTTTAAAACTTGACATCTGAGAGGGAATTTTTTATAATGTACTAAATTGTATATGGTATACAATTTAATACATTATAAACCCTACGCTACTATAATAATAGTTAAGTCTGCTAATTGCAAATAAAATTTTGAAATTCGTAGATATTTATTATTACTAATCTTAATATAGCATAATAATATATTAAAACTAAGCAATTTTATAAAAGATAATATATGTAAAATAAAAGTTTAAGATTGCGCTACTCCTTACAAATAGTTAGTTAATTAATTGTATTTTTAGTAGTTTAGATCAAAATATCTTATTTTCTTAAAATTTATAAATACTAAAAATATTTTAATTTCATTATTCTTTACTAATTAGATTAGAAATTTGCTTAAGGGGATACAATTAGCTATGAAAAAGATAATTTTAGCCAAAATGGGGTTAGATGGACATGATAAAGGTTTAAAAATAATTACTAGAAGTTTAAGAGATGCTGGGGAAGAAGTAATTTACTTAGGATTGAGACAAAATGCTGAGGCAATTATCCAAGCTGCCATTCAAGAGGATGCCGATACCATCGGTATTAGCATTCTTTCAGGAAGTCAAGTTCCCTTAGCAAAGAAATTGCTGTCATCAATGAAGAAAAATAAGGTTAATTTTAGGGTTTTATTTGGTGGAATAATATCCAAAGAAGATATAATTACTTTAAAAAAGATGGGTATATCAGAAGTATTTCCAGTTGAAACCAGCCTAAAAGAAATCATTGAATCTTTTAGAAATGCAAAATTGATAAATATTGAAGAGAATACAAATAAAGACGAAGATAAAAAAGAAAATATTGATAATAAAATTAACATTGAAATTGATGTAAAAACAGAATCTGGTATCCCGATAAAAAAAGTCTACACAAAAGAAGATGTTTCTTTTTTAGAAGAAGACAAAGATTTAGGATTACCTGGAAAATATCCCTATACTCGTGGACCTTATGAAACGATGTATCGGGGAAAAATCTGGACCATGCGTCAATATGCTGGTTTAGGTACTGCTGTTGAATCAAACCAGAGATATAAATATTTATTAAGCCAAGGACAGACGGGCTTAAGTGTAGCCTTAGATCTACCAACCCAGTTAGGTTTTGATTCAGATTATCCTGACATAGAAGAAGAAGTTGGTAGAGTCGGTGTGGCCATTGATACGGTAGAGGATATGTACACTTTATTTAAAGATATTCCTTTAGAAAAAATAAGTGTAAGCTTTACCATTAATTCTACAGCAATTGTTATTTTAGCCATGTTTGTTGTTATGGCAGAAGAAAAGGGATATGACCTAAAAGTTCTCAGTGGAACAGTACAGAACGATATGATTAAAGAGTTCATATCAAGAAATACGTTTATTTTCCCCTTAAAACCTTCTTTGAAATTAGCTGGTGATATCATCTCCTTCTCAAGTCAATATTTACCCAAATTTAACCCCATCAGCTGTGCCGGATATCACATTAGGGAATTGGGTGCGAATGCAGTGCAAGAATTGGCAACTACTCTTGGTGCGGCGATTGTTTACACTGAAGAGGTGCTTAAGCGAGGGATACCAATAGATAGCTTTGCGCCTCGCTTATCTTTTGAACTTTCCTGCGGTCAAGATATTTTTGAGGAGATTGCGAAATTTAGAACTGCTCGTAAAATGTGGGCACAGATTATGAAAAATAGATTTCACGCTAAAAATGAGAAGTCTTTAAAGTTTAGGGTATTTGCGGGTGGAAATGGAATTTCTTTAACTGCAAATGAGCCCTTAAATAATATTGTTAGATGTGCTTTTCAATGTTTAGTAGGGGCATTGGGTGGTGCGCAAGCCGTCCATGTTCCGGCATATGATGAAGCCTATGCCATTCCCACCGAGGAATCAGCCTTAATTTGCTTAAGGACTCAACAAATTACTGCTTACGAGACCAGAATTACCAAGACGGCTGATCCCTTAGCTGGCTCATATTATATTGAAACGCTAACAAATGAACTTGAAAATAGAGTAAATGAGTTAATGGAGAAAATTGATAAAATGGGTGGATTGGTAAAGTGTATTGAGAATGGATGGATAATGAAAGAGGTAATTGAAGCTGCTTATAAAACCCAAAAAGAAATTGAAGAAGGTAGAAAAGTTATCGTTGGAGTGAATAAGTTTGTTTCTAAAAAATCTGAAGAAAAGAAAGTTAAAATTGAAAAAGTACCAGATTATATTTTAAAAAATCAAATAAAAAGATTAAAACAGGTTAAAGAAGAGAGAATAAATAATAAGGTAAAAGAAAAACTTGATAAATTAGTTAAAGCAGCTAAAAAGAATAAAAATTTGTTTCCATTCATTCTGGAAGCAGTAGAAGCGAGGGCAACAGTTGGCGAAATTGTTAGTACTTTAAAGATGGTTTATGGGGAATATAATGGCAGTTAGGAGAAATAAATGAATAGTTTACACGGAATCAAAGTTATTGATTTAACGCAGTTTTTATCTGCTTCTTATTGTGCCCAAATTTTGGGTGATTTAGGTGCGGATGTAATAAAAATTGAAAGACCGGGAACAGGGGAAGTTTACAGGAATTATGGTCCAAAATTTATAAATGGTGAAAGTACCAGTTTTTTGAGTATGAATCGAAACAAGAGAAGTCTTTCTTTAGATTTAAAAAAAGAAAAAGCAATAAAAATAGTAGAAGAATTAATAAAAGAATCAGATATATTTATTGAAAATTTTAAACCAGGGAAATTAAAAAAATATCATTTAGATTATGATTCTGTTAAATCAATAAATCCTAAATTAATCTATTGTTCTGTTTCCGGTTATGGATATACTGGTCCTTATGCTAGCAAGGGCGGTTTTGATTTAGTTGCTCAAGGGATGTCAGGACTAATGAGTGTAACAGGTGACGAAGATGGTCCGCCAGTAAAAGTTGGATATGCTGTTACAGATATCGGGTCTGGTATGTATGCCGCTATAGGTATCTTAGCGGCACTAATTGCCAGAGAAAAAACAGAAGAAGGGCAATTTGTAGACACTTCTTTGTTCGAAACCGGTGTGGCATGGGGAATAATGTCTGTTTTAAATTATTTTGCGGATGGAAGCATCCCAAAAAGAATGGGATCTGCCAGCCCGCAAAACGCTCCTTATCAGGCCTTTGAAACAAAAGATGGAGCTTTTACTGTTGGAACTGGTAATGAAGTTTTATGGGAAAAGTTTTGTGAAATTTTTAATATTTCTTATCTAACAAATGAACCTGAATATTCCACCAATGCTTTAAGAGTAAAAAATCAGAAATCTCTTTCCTTAAAAATTCAGAATACTGTAAAGAATTTTAGTACACAAGATTGTATTGATCGATTAGAAAATGCCGGTATTCCCTGCGGACCGATTAATACGTTAGATAAAGTAATAAGTGACCCGCAAGTTAGAGCGAGAAATCTGATTGTAGAAATGAATCATAAAAAAGCTGGGAAAGTAAATACCTTAGCATTTCCGGTAAAATTATCCAAAACTCCGGCTAATATTCGACTAGCACCAGCATTGCTTGGGGAACACACTACAGAAATATTAAATAAATTAGGCTATAAGGATGAGGAAATTGTGCAATTAGAAAAGGAAGAAGTAATTGAAATTTATAAGGGGAAATAATTAATGAGTTTGCTAATTGAAAACGGAGTAATTGTTTATAGTTGGGGAAAAGTAAATGCCGATATATATATTAAAGATGAAAAGATTAAGGCTGTTGGTAAAAATTTGGCTGCTTTGACCGATAGAGAAACCCGTATTATTGATGCGAGAAATTGCTATATATTGCCGGGGATTATTGATCCACATGTACAGCTAGAAGGTGCTTATAAAAATACCATTATGACGGATGATTTCTATTCCGGAACAAAAGCTGCAGCTTTTGGAGGGATAACTACCATAATTGATTTTGCTGTACAGGAGAGAGGTAGTTCTGCATTAGAAGGCTTAACAAAAAGGCAAAATCAAGCTAATTCAAAAGTATGTGTTGATTATGCACTTCATGTTGGTATTACTGATCCTCGAGATGAAATATTAAAAGAAATACCAAAGATTATTAATGAAGGAATAACTAGTTTTAAGACTTATATGACCTATAGAGACAGAGGAAGGATGGTAGATGAAGCAGGGCTTTTCAGAATTATGGCAGAAGTGGCAAAATATAATGGCATAGTGGAAGTCCATCAAGAAAATAATACTTTAGCCGAGTATATGACTAATAATCTGATAAAAGAAAAGAAAACGACGAGTGAATATTTTACACTAAGTAGAACCGAGATTGTGGAGAGTATTGCTACTGCCAGTGCGATTCTTCTTTCCAAGGAAACTAAATGTGATTTGTATATACATCATATTACTTCAAAAGAGACAGTAGAATTAGTTCAATTAGCATGTTCAAAAGGAATAAGAGTGTTTGGAGAAACCTGTCCTCATTATTTAGTTTTAGATGATTCAGTTTATAAAAGGAAAGATGGTCATCGTTATATTATGAATCCTCCTATAAGAAATAAAAAATCTCAAGAAAGTTTGTGGAATGGAATAAGGAAAGATCTTATTAAAACAATAGGAACAGATCATTGTTCTTATACCTGTGAGCAAAAAGATAAATATAAGGATAATTTTTGTAAGGTTCCAGCTGGTGTTCCCGGTTTAGAAACTTTGTTATCTATTATCTATACTTACGGAGTAGAAAAAAATATAATTTCCATTGAAAGATTAGTGGAGCTATTGAGTACAAATGTGGCAAAAATATTTGGATTATATCCAAAAAAGGGAATTATACAAACAGAAAGCGATGCTGATTTAGTAATATATGATCCTTGCCCGGATTACTTATTAAGAGCAAAAGATTTACACATGTCAACTGATTTCAACCCCTTTGAAGGCATGAAATTAAAAGGAAAAGTTAAAATGACTATTTTAAGAGGAAAAGTAATAGTAGAGGGAAGTGAATTTAAGGGAGCTTCAGGTGATGGGCAATTTATAAAAGGGAAAAGAGGTATATGCTGTTAAAACATGCGTTAAGTGAGAGGATTAAAGGATCTTATATTGAGGCAGATAAGTGTTTGAATTGTTGGGATGCGCCTTGTAATAGTGATTGTCCAGCCGGAATAAATGTATCAAGTTTTATCAGATCCCTAAGCAAAGGTGATTATGCTAGTGCAGCAGAAATTATTGAAAGGGAGAATCCATTTGGTTATATATGTGGTTGGATATGTCCTCAAGAAGCCTTATGCCAAAAAAATTGCATTGCAAAACAATTGGGTAGAGCTATTGACATTCGAACTTTGCAAAGATTTGCAATTGAAACTTTCCGAAAGGATTACAAAGAAAATACTTTTTTAAATGATTATGAAGGTGGTAAATCGAATATAAATATTGGTGGAAAAAATCATATCGAAAACATCTCTGCAATACCTAATAATAATCAAAAAAGAAAAAAAGTGGCAATTATTGGAGCCGGGCCTTCTGGTTTAACAACCGGTTTGTTTCTGTTAAAGATGGGCTATCAAGTAATCATATTTGAAAAAGAACAATTAGCCGGAGGAAGAATAACCCACGGTATTCCAGATTTTCGGTTACCCAGGGAAATTGGCTTAGCAGAGATAGAGTCCGTAAGCTGTTTACTAACAATTGAATATGGTAAAGAATTTGGAAAGGATATAACCATATCAACACTTTTTGAAGAAGGTTTTTCTGTAATTTATTTAGCTATTGGAAAATGGAAGGAAAATTCATTAGATATGAAAGGTAGTAATTTAAAAGGATTCTTTCACGCAGATAATATTTTAATAGGTAATGATTGGGAAAAAATACAATATCAGAATGCTGCTGTAATTGGTGCAGGAAATGTAGCTATGGATGTGGCGAGAGCCTTAAAAGAAAATAATAAAAAAAGCAATGTATATATTATCTACCGAAGAACTCCCAAGGAAATGCCTACATGGCAAGAAGAAAGAGAAGATGGTTGGGAAGAAGGTGTTATATTTCAATTTTTAAGCGTACCGGTTGAGATAGTAGGTGATAGATCACTAAATATTCAAATGATCAAATGTGTAAGAACATTACCCGGGGAAATAGATATCACCGGTAGGAGACAATCTGATATTGTAAATGGGTACGAATTTAATATACCGGTTGATATGGTTGTTACTGCATTAGGTTATCAGCCTGATCATAACTTATTAATTTCTCAAGGATTAATTGTTGATGAAAAAGGTTTTGTTCTTGTAGATGAGAATTTAAAAACAAATATAGAAAATGTATTTGCTGGTGGAGATATCATTGGAAAAGATCGAAACACAGTTGTTCACGCCGTTGCAGACGGTAAGCTAGCAGCAATAAATATTCAT
>Ga0114922_10002078_pt1 | contig 18899 bp, 9 predicted proteins | sample AartaG_FD_100975 | JGI IMG/M metagenome (GOLD analysis project Ga0114922, IMG submission 100975) | Deep subsurface microbial communities from Aarhus Bay to uncover new lineages of life (NeLLi) - Aarhus_00045 metaG | ecosystem: Environmental > Aquatic > Marine > Oceanic > Sediment | place: Aarhus...
ACGCCGAGGGCAAGGAGGCCGAAGCAGGCGATTCAAAGGCCAGAATCGCCGATGCAGGCCGACACAGCCCTTCGGTGCTCGCAGCCGGCCGAAGCCAGGATGGGGTTTTGCAGCAGCGCCTAAACCGCAACCGGAAGGAGTGCGAGATGGCGGCCGGCGAATTGTGTCGTCCGAAGGTCGGCCTGCTGGCGTTGACCCTTGAGCTCTACGAGAGCCTGGCGCCCGGGCTGCGAGAGGGCCGCGAGGAGTGGCTGCGGCGCGACATCCTGCCGGCGCTTCAGGCGGTGGCAGACGTCGAGTTCGAGAGGGCCCTCTACCGGCGCGGTGACGTGGACGCGGCAGTCGCTCGTCTCGAGGCCGAGGGCGTTGACGCGCTGCTCGTCATGCTTCTCACCTACTCACCGAGCCAGATAGCGCTTCCTGCTCTCAAGCGTACCCACTTGCCGATCGTCGTCTGGAACACGCAGGAGTTGTTTGAGATCGACGACAGCTTCACAGGTACTGCAATGACCGATAACCACGGGGTGCACGGCACGCAGGACCTGTGCAACGTGCTGGCGCGCAGCGGCGTCCGGTTCGAGTACGTCACGTCGCACGTGCGCGACGAGGGCGGGCTGGCGCGTCTCGCCGATTTCCTGCGTGCAGCGGCGGCGGTCCGCAGGCTGCGCAGCGCGCGGCTCGGTCTGCTTGGCTACCCTTTCCCCGGCATGGGCGACTTCGCGTTGGACACCACGCACATGACGGCAACGCTCGGTTGTCAGTGGATGGTGCTGTCGGTGGAGGACTACGTCAAGCGCGCCGAGGAGGCCCCCGCGGACTCGGTTGCTGGCGTAGTGTACGAATACAGAACGACTTATGACGTTGCGTCGGACGTGACCGACGAGGATCTGGAGGCGACGGCGCGTGCGGAACTCGCCTTGCGCGGCATGGTTTCGGACCACGGGCTCGACGCGTTGACCTACCAGTTCATGGCGTTCGGCGAAGATGAGCGGACGCCGACGGTTCCATTCGTTGCGGCAAGCCGTCTCATGGCGGACGGCGTCGGATTCGGCGGCGAGGGAGATCTCATTGCGGCGGCGGGGACGGCGTTTCTCAACTGGATCAGCCCGCCGAGCAGCTTCGCGGAGATGTTCACGATCGACTTCGGTGGCAACGCCGTCTTCATGAGCCACATGGGCGAGGCGAACGTCGCCATGGCCCGCAAGGACCGCAAGCTGCGGATGGCCGCGCGCGAACGTCCCATAACGCGCACCCGGCAGCGTCAGCTTGTGCTGGTGACGAGCTTTGAGCCCGGACCGGCGACGCTTTGCGCGCTGACCCTCGGTGAGGGAGGGCGCTGGCGTCTGCTGGTTTCCAGGATGAACATCGCCGACTTCCCGCCGCTGGCGTCCATGGCGGTGCCTCACTTCAAGCTGGAACCGGAGGGCGACGTGCGCGACTTCCTGACGCGGTATGCCAGGGCCGGGGGACCCCACCATTCGGCGGTCTGCTTCGGCGACGCGCGCGCACGGCTCAAGTCGGCCGCCGGTCTGCTGGATGCCGACTACTGCGAGGTTTGAAGTATGCTCCTTGGTCTGGACCTCGGCACAACAAGGGTGAAGGCGCTGCTCGTCGGCGAGGACGGGCAGGTGGGCGGCAGGAGTTCCGCGGCTGTCCGCATGATCCCGGTCGGGGAGGATGGTGTCGAGCAGGACATCGAGGAGATCTGGGCGGCGACGCTATCGGCGATCGGGCAGCTTGCGGCACAGGGCGATCTCTCGCAGGTCCGCGCGGTCGGCGTGTCCAGCCAGGGGGGCGCGTTGCAGATCTGCGACGCCGGTGGCCGTCCCGTCGGGAACATCATCAGTTGGCTCGATGCCCGTGGTCGCCCCTATGACGCGGCGATCACGCGGGAGCTGGGCCGAGAGTGGTTCGCGCGCCGCGCGGGCCACGGCGGCGGCTGCGTATCGGTCGGCCAGTTGCTGCGCCTTCGCGAGGAGAGTCCGGCGCTGGTGCGCGCCCCGAACCGGATCGGCTTCGTGGGCGACGTGATCGTCGCCCGCCTGTGCGGTCGGGCCGCCCATGACGGCACGTCCCTGTCCATCGCCACGCTCTACAACCCGTGGCTGCGCTCCGCCGACCCCGAGCTGCTCGACAGGCTGGGGATCGAGGAAGCGCAGCTTCCGGCGCTTCTTGAGCCTACGACGCCGGCGGGGCCGCTCACTCGGGAAGCAGCCGAGGCCACTTCTCTACGCGAGGGCATACCGGTTTCGCCGGCCGTCCACGATCAGTACGCGTCTGCGCTTGGCATAGGGGCTGTGCATCGCGGGGACTTGATGCTCGGCACCGGCACAGCGTGGGTCCTCCTGGCAGCCACGCAGCGACTGGTCGAGCCGGTGATCGACGACGCGTTCGTCTGCACGCACATAGTGGAGGGTCTCTACGGGCACATGTTGTCGCTGCGCAACGGTGGGTCCGCGTTCGCGTGGGTGGCTGACCTGCTGGGCGTGGACTGGCGGGACTCGGAGCAAGTGGACCGGCTGCTGTCGTCTGTTCCGGCGGGCAGCGATGGCGTGGGGTCGTGGCCGTTCCTCGCGCCGGGCACGGGTCACGGACTCAGGCCGAACACCGGCGGCCGGCTCATGGGCCTGCGCCTGTCACACGGACGGGCTCACCTCTTGCGGGCCGTCGTCGAGGGTCTCACGCTTGAACTGGCGCGCTACCTGGGATTCCTCACGGGCGCCGCGCTCCCTGCAAATCGCATTGTCATGTCCGGCGGCGCGGCGGGCAGCCGCGTCACGCCGCAGATTGTGGCCGACGTGACCGGTCTGCCGGTGGCGACGGCTACGGAGCCCGACACCAGCGCCCTGGGAGCGGCCGTGATCGCGCGTGGGCTTGCCGAAGGGGCCGCCGACCTGGCGGCCCTGTGCGAGGCGATGAGGGCGCCCGTCCAGGGCCTCGAGCCCGGTCCGGATTCGGGGTGCTACGCGCGCTTGTTGGAGGACTACGTCGCCTCTCTACCCCTGGCCGGCTCGTGAGGGAGACAGCTTGGAGCCTATCCCGCTGCATCACGTCTGGGATTACAGGGACGTAGACCGGGCCTTCTGGCGGGAGCATCTGGCGGACTGGCTGCCGGAGCAGATCGTCGACGCGCATACGCACGTCACGAATCCCGCCCATCGGCTCGAACGCATGACCGAAGAGATGCGGCGGCAATACTGGGTCAACGAAGTCAGCGAACCGATCGACGGTGCGACAGCCGAGCGCTGCATCCGAACGGTCTTTCCCGCTCGGCAGGTCACGTGTGTGGCGATGGGTTCGCCCAGCCTGGCCTTCGACATCGAGGCGGGCAACGAGTACCTGCGGACCGAGTCCCGGCAGCGAGGCTGGCACGCCCTGGCCCTGGTGCGGCCGCAGTGGGGACCGGACAGGGTGGCGGCCGAACTGGCCAAGCCCGGCGTCATCGGCGTCAAGCCGTATTACTCCCTGATCGGACGCGATGCGGCTACCCGCGACAGGCATCTTGAGGCGGGCATCTTCGAGTTCCTGCCCCATCATATACTGGAGGTGCTGGACGAACGCGGCGCCTGGCTCACGCTGCACGTGCCCAGGGCGGACCGCCTGCCCCACCCGGACAACATCCGGCAGGTCAAGGAGATCCGCCGCCTTTATCCGCGCATCGTTCTCGTGATCGCGCACTTGGGCAGGTGCTACACGGAACAACACGCGCGCGCCGGCCTTCCGCCGCTTGCCGATGATCCGGGCCTCTACTTCGATAACTCGGCGGTGCTGAATCCGGCGGTGCACCGCATCGCGCTCGAACAGATCGGACCGGAACGGATCCTGTACGGCACGGACAACCCGGTCTTCTACATGCGCGGGCGCCGCCAGTGGCATGGCACTACTTACGTCAACCGGACCAGCCACGACTTCCACTTCAACAAGGAACGCGAAGCGCCCGAGGTCGAGGCGACGTACACGCTCTACATGTACGAGGCGCTGCGGGCGATCAAATGCGTCTGCGATGAGCTCGGACTGGGCGAGCGGGAACTCCGCGCGATCTTCCGTGACAACGCGCAACGCCTCATTCGGTCAGTGCTCAGGGCCAAGGGCGATACCAATACTCCGTAGGAGAGGGATAGCCTATGTCGGCACTTGAGGAGTTGAACGTCGGCGTCGTGGGCGCCGCGGGCCGAGGGCAGAGCTTTGCCGCCGGCTTCCAGGCCAACGGCGCGCGGATACGCGCCGTCTGCGACGTCCGCACCGAGGAGCTCGAACGCTGCGCTCGCCAGCTCGGCGCGGACGAGCGGTACTGCGACTTCGAAGAGATGCTCGACAAGTCCAACCTGGACGCCGTCGTCGTCGGCACCCCGATGCACCTGCACGTGCCCCAGTCCGTCATGGCACTGCGGCGCGGGCTGCACGTCCTGAGCGAGGTGCCGGCCGCCGTCTCTGTGGAGGAGTGCAGGGACCTGGTGCGCGCGTGCCGCGAGTCTGACGCCGTCTACATGATGGCCGAGAACTACACCTACGTGCGGCCCTGCGTGCTCGTCAAGGAGCTGTGCCGCCGGGGGCTGTTCGGCGAGCTTTGCTACGCTGAGGGCGAGTACCTGCACGAACTGAAGGGACTCAACGAGAAGACGCCCTGGCGGCGCAAGTGGCAGACCGGCGTCGACGGCATCACTTACGGCACGCATAGCCTGGGCCCGATCCTCCAGTGGATGGAGGGCGATCGCGTCGTCCGGATCTGCTGCGAGGGCAGCGGGCACCACTACAAGGATCCGCGGGGCGACGACTACCACCAGGACACGTCCGTCATGCTGTGCAAGACGGCCCGGGGCGCGCTGATCAAGATACGGCTCGACATGATCTCGGACCGGCCCCACGCCATGATCAACCTCCAGCTCCAGGGTGCGGACGGCGTCTACGAATCGAGCCGCGGGGGGCCGGGCGACCGGGACAAGATCTGGCTGCGCACGCTGAGCGAGGAGATCAAGTGGTTCGACCTCGAATCCCTGTCCGATGAGTACATGCCGGACATCTGGCGCGACCCGCCGGAAGAGGCCCTCCGCGCCGGGCACGGAGGGGGCGACTACTTCGAAGTGCTCGATTTCATCAGGGCCGTCCGGGGCGAGGCCCCCTGTCCCATCGGCATCCACGAGACGATGGATATGACGTTGCCGGGGCTGGTCTCGCAGCAATCCATCGCTCAAGGCGGCGAGTGGCTTTCGGTGCCGGACTCGCGGCATTGGACGGGCGAGCCCTCCCAGCCGCAGCTTCAGATGATCTGGCCGGAACGCCTGCCGGACTCCCCGCCCGTGCCGCGCCTGCCGGACGGGTACGTGCTCCGGTTTTACGAGGAAGCGGACGAGGACGCCTACACTGACCTGATGGCGAAGGCGGGCTTCATGGGCTGGGACCATGAGCGCGTGGCGCGAATGGTTCGGGACTGCCTCCCGGACGGTTTCTTCCTGATCGTGCATCGCGACACGGAGAGGCTGGTCGCCACCGCGGTTGCGCAGCATTCGCCGTCGGAGCTGCACCCCTACGGCGGCCAGTTGGGCTGGGTGGCCGGGGACCCCGAGCACAAGGGCAAGGCGCTCGGGCTGGCCGTCTGCGCGGCGGCGACGGCCAGGTTCATCCGTGCCGGATACCGCGACATCTACCTGCGGACGGACGACTTCCGCCTGCCTGCCATCAAGACCTACCTCAGGCTGGGCTATGTGCCGCTGTTGTTCTGCGAAGGCATGGCGGAGCGCTGGCGGGCCGTCTGCGAGAAGTTGCGTTGGCCCATGTCGCAATAGGCCCGGGATCGCGCGGGGCTGCTTCCGAGCGCCGTTGCGGCCAGCGTTTGACGCTATGCGGGGCAAGCCGTATGATCCCTGTGTCCCCGCAATGGGGGCAGATGAGCGCGTGGCGGAACAAGGTCTGGGAAGCTCAAAGCCACTGAACATCGGGCCGCGCCATGGGCCCGGGGAGGAGCCGGATGCTTGCTGTTTCTACCGCGAAAGCCCTTGCCGTTTGTGCGCTGGCCTTGGTCGTCGCCGCAATGTCCGGGCAGGCCATGGGGCAGGAGGCGCGCGCGGTGCCATTGCCCCCCGGCGTGAAGGCCGTCTGGGACGTGAGCAAGGCATACCGCGAACAGAGCCCGACGCGGGAGCGGATATGCATCAACGGGTTGTGGCTCTGGCAACCGGCGGCGGCTGACGCAGAGACGGTGCCGGAGCGCGGGTGGGGCTACTTCAAGGTCCCCGGATGCTGGCCGGGCATCACCGACTACATGCAGAAGGACTGCCAGACGGTCTACACCCACCCGAGCTGGGCGGAACAGAGCCTGCGCGGCGTCACGGCAGCGTGGTACCAGCGGGAGATCACCGTGCCGCGCGAATGGGCGGGCCGCCGCATCGCGGTCTCTGCCGAGTATCTGAACTCCTTCGCCTCCGTCTACGTCGACGGGAAGAAGCTGGGCGAGATGCGGTTCCCGACCGGAGAGGTGGACGTGACGGCCGCCTGCCGCCCGGGCGGGAAGCACGTGCTCAGCATGCTGGTGGTCGCCCTGCCGCTCAGGGGCGTCATGCTGTCGTACAACGACACCGCTTCGGCGCATGAGGTTAGGGGCTCGGTGGCGCGGCGCGGCCTGTGCGGCGACGTGTACCTGGTGAGCACACCTTCCGGCCCGCGCATCTCTGACGTGAAGGTCGACACCTCGTTCCGTAAGGAAGAGATCCGGCTCGAGACTGCCCTGGAAGGCCTGGCGGCGGACTCATCCTACAAGCTTCATGCTCGCGTCACGGACAAGGGCCGCGTCGTTGCGGAGTTCACCAGCAGGACCCTCAAGGGGCGGGACCTCCAGAACGGACGCTTTGCCTTCGCCGAGCGGTGGAAGCCCGAGAAGCTGTGGGACATCCACACGCCCCAGAACATGTACGACGTCACCGTTTCGCTGCTTGAGCCCGATGGCGAAGTTCTGGACGCCGCGCTGCCCGTGCGCTTCGGGTTCCGCGAGTTCTGGATTGAGGGGCGGGACTTCTACCTGAACGGCACGCGCATCTTCCTGTCGTCGGTCCCGCTGGACAACGCGCAGGTCGGCGCTGCGGCGGCCAACTACGGGGCCGCGCGGGAGAGCATGGAGCGTCTTCAGAGCTTCGGCATTAACTACGTCTACACGCACAATTACGACTGTAATCCCGGATCGCATCTGAGCTTCAAGGAGATACTGAGGGCCGCGGACGACGCGGGGATGCTGGTGGGCCTTTCCCAGCCGCATTGCGGCCATTATGAGTGGGACGCGGATGACGCCGACGAGACGAACGGCTATGCGCAACACGCTGAGTTCTACGTGCGAGTGGCCCAGAACCATCCCTCCGTCGTGTTCTACCCCACCAGCCACAATGCGACCGGTTACACCGAGGACATGAATCCGGACCTGATCGACGGGATCAACGCGCGCCGGAGCCAGTGGTCCGCCGGAAACGTCACTCGCGCCCTGCGCGCCGAGGCGATCATAACGCGCCTGGACCCGGCCCGCATCGTCTATCACCATTCTTCGGGCAACCTGAGCGCGATGCACACGATGAACTTCTACTCGAACTTCGCGCCCATCCAGGAGATGTGCGACTGGTTCGAACACTGGGCGACCCTGGGCGTGAAGCCCGTCTTCCCCTGCGAGTACACCGTCCCGTGTTCCTGGGACTGGACGCTGTATCGTGGCTGGTACAGGGGCGGTCGCGCCTTCGGCAGCGCCACAGTGCCGTGGGAGTTCTGCCTGGCGGAGTGGAATTCGCAGTTCTTCGGGGCCAAGGCGTTCCAGATCAGCGAGATGGAGAAGACGAACCTGCGCTGGGAGGCCGAGCAATTCCGGGTCGGCAATCTGTGGTACCGATGGGATTACCCCCACAACGTGGGCTCAGCCGACTTCGTGGAACGGCAGCCCGTCTACGCGATGTACTTCGCCGATGTTTGGCCGGCGTTCCGGACGTGGGGGATGTCGGCCAACTCGCCGTGGGCTCACGGTCAGTATTGGCTTCTGCGCGACGGCGTTGAAGAGACGCGCAAGGAGTTCGAGGTTGACTGGGAGGACCTCCAGCGCCCGGGGTTCAGTCCGGACTACATCGAGGACCGTTACGAGCGGATCGATCTGGCCTATGAGCGGTCGGATTGGATCCCCACGGCCGCGGGGCAGGCCCTGATTCGCAACAACCAGCCGGTGCTGGCCTACGTCGCCGGCGAGCCGGTTGCGTTTACCAGCAAGGACCATAACTTCTGCCCCGGAGAGACGGTCGAGAAACAGATCATCGTCATCAACAACTTGCGGGAGACTGTGACGTGCGATTGCGAGTGGTCGCTCGGCCTGCCTGGCGCCATCGTCGGTGCGAAGAAGGTCACGGTCCCCACGGGCGAACAGAAACGCATTCCGCTGCGCTTCGAGCTGCCGGCGGGGCTCGAGCCCGGCACGTACGAAATCAGCATGACCGCCAGGTTCAGCAACAGCGAGACGCAGGAGGACTCCTTCGCCGTGCACGTGATGGCACGACCTGACGCCCCGCGCCCCGGCCCGAGCATCGCGCTGTTCGACCCGAAAGGCGAGACGGCGCAGCTCCTGGACGGGATGGGGGTTCGTTTCCAGGCCGTCCAGGTGGACGCCGATCTGACGGCGTACGACACCCTCATCGTGGGGAAGGGCGCGCTGACGGCCGATGGTCCCGCGCCGGACGTCACGGCCGTGCAGGATGGCCTGAAGGTGATCGTGTTCGAACAGACGTCGGAGGTTCTGGAGAAGCGGCTCGGCCTCCGCGTGACGGAATACGGGTTGCGCTGCGTCTTCAAGCGCGTGCCCGACCATGCGCTTCTGGCCGGCCTTGACGAGCAGCACCTGCGCGACTGGCGCGGCGCGGCGACGATCCTGCCGCCCCGGCTGGACTATGAGTCGGGCGCGCTCTTCAGCGGCGCGCCGACGGTCCGCTGGTGCGGCATTCCCGTCACGCGCGTATGGCGCTGCGGCAACCGGGGCAACGTCGCCTCCGTGCTGATTGAAAAGCCCGCGCGCGGCGACTTCATGCCGATCCTCGACGGCGGCTACAGCCTCCAGTACAGCCCGCTCATGGAATACCGCGAGGGCAAGGGCATGGTGCTCTTCTGCCAGATGGACGTGAACGGGCGCACCGAGGCGGAGCCCGCGGCGCAGAGGCTTGCACGCAACATCCTGGACTATGCCGCGACCTGGCAGCCGAGCCCGAGCCGCGAAGTCCTCTACGTCGGCGACGCCGTGGGGAAGGCGCACCTGGAAGCGGCCGGCTTCTCTCCCTCGCCCTACGAGGGCGGGCGGCTCGCAACCGATCAGGTGCTCGTGGTCGGACAGGAGGGAGGCCGTAAGTTGGCCGCACATAAGGCGGCCGTCGCCGAGTGGCTGAAAGCGGGCGGCAACCTGCTGGCACTCGGCCTGGATGAGCAGGAGGCCAACGCATTCCTGCCGCTCCAGGTCCGCATGAGGAACGGGGAGCACATCGCCGCGTACTTCGAACCCTTCGGCGTGGGCTCCCTTCTGGCGGGCGTGGCACCGGCTGACGTGCATAACCGCGCTCCCAGGGAGATGCCCCTCGTATCGGCCGGTGCAACGCCCATCGGCGACGGCGTGCTGGGCAAGACAGACGGCGCAAACGTGGTTTTCTGCCAGCTTCTGCCTTACGTGGTTAACCCCGCGCAGGCGGCCGTCACTTCCTTCAGCGTCGGCGACCAGGACGCCGTGGCCGGGCAGATGAGCGCGCTGGTGACGCTGGGCGCGATGACTGCACGGGGGACGTCGCTGGGACAGCGAGTCGAGGGCGGAGAGGCCGGCAAGACGTACACCTTCGCTGCCTTTGTGAAGGGAGTGGGCGGCCCGGTCCGCATGCGCCTCGAAGTCGAACGCTCCGGCAGCCCCTGGGACAGGGCCCTGCGCACCGAGGACTTCACGGTCGAGGAAGGGCAGTGGCAGGAGCTTCATGCGACCTTCGCAGTTGACACGCCATTCCCGGAGGGTTGGTTCGCGTACGTACGGTGCACGCAGCCGGGCGCCCGTTACATGGCTGACGCCTTCCGGCTGTATGAAGGCGACTACGTGCCCGGGACGGCCGCGGCGAGCGGCGGGCCCGACAACCTGTTCAAGAATGCGAGTTTCGAGGACGGAACCGACGCCTACCGGTTCAGTTGCCCCGTCGAGCAGCATAACCTCAAGCAAACGTACCGCCGCAGCTCCTTCCTTATCACGCGTCTGCTGTCGAACATGGGCGCGCGCGGTGCGAACCCCCTGCTGGAGCACTTCTCAGGCCCCCCCGGCGGGCGCGGAGCTGAGTCGGTGGTGAGGAACGGAAGCTTCAGCGCCGATGAGGACGGCAATGGCGTGGCGGACGAGTGGCTGTTCTCGTCAGGCACCAAGGGGGCTGTGGCCAGTCGCGAAAGGACGCAGGAGGGGGCCGTCAAGTGGGCCCAGGTCGTGGGCTGCCCGCCCGTCGAGGAGGGAGAGGAACCGCCGAGCGTGATGCTGGCCCAGCACGACGTGCCGGTTGAGGAGGATCAGTGGTACAGGGTTTCCTTCAACTCGCGGGGTGAGGGGCTGTCGGCCGACAGCGTCACTATGACCATCACGAACATGGCGACGTGGCGGTCCCTCTTCGAGTATCAGAGCTTCCAGCCTGGCGAGCAGTGGAAGCAGTTCACGTTCCTTGTGCAGGCGAACGATACGGTCGAGACCGGGACGCGCCTTCAGATCTGGTACAACGGCCCCGGCAAGCTGTGGCTTTCGGACGTGCGAATCGAGCCGATCGCGCCTCCCAGCAAGGGGCGGTGGCTGGCCGGCCTCTACCTGGACGTGCCCGAGGAGTGGGACGACCCGTACCGCTTCTTCCGTTGGTAGCGCGAGGGTATGCCTCGTCCGGGCGGCTGGCAGCAGAACAGCCTGCTTTCGCTGGGGCACGGGGGGCCGTGCCCCTATCTCCTGAGCCCCGTCGGAAGCCGGACGTCGGGGACAGGCTGAGCGGCTTGGCTCAAGTCCTGTGCGGTTCGGTACAGGGCCGCCGCCAGCACGCGTAGCCAAGCGCCGCTCCACAGACACATACACTCGGTGTCGCGGACCGCAGAAGACTCACGCCAAACCGCCTAGACGGCGCTTCCTCGTAGCGCAGGTCCAAGAGCCATTCGACTGTCAGCTTGTGGCATCACACCGCCCGGACATTCACCGGTCGGGGGAACGGCGTGGGAACGTAGCGGTGTCTGCCATCCGCCGATCAAGGCGCAGGGGACGCCCCGTAAATCCATTTCGCGTCGGCCGCATCGACGCCCTCGAGTGAGTGCAGGCCGGTGACGCACATGTATGGGTCTTCGGGGCCGGCACGCGCCCCAGGAAAGTTGCTGTAGTAAAGCCAACCAGAGCCGCTCGTGTGCGCGGACCAGTCGACGTCAAACGGTCCGAACCTGACGCGAGAGCCGCCTTCGTGACCGGCGGAAACCGACGGATGGTCCATGTCGAACACCGCCTTCCCGTCATCCCGGTACCACCAGTCGTATTCCATTTTCTCGGGAGTCATGGTCTGGTTGCGCAGGATGAAAGCCCCGTACTTCCCTTCCTTCCGCAGCAGTACTACAACGCCGTCGGGGACGGGAGTCGGGAAACCGCTGCTGGTGTAAGGCTCCCACTGATGGCTACAGGTCGCGAAGGTTATGAACCCGTAGTGCAGCCTGGTACTACTCCGCAAAGGAACGCAGCCGAAGAGGCGCGTCGAAGTAACGCTCCGGGTCGAGCCGCACTTCTGGCAAGTCTGCAACTCGTGGCGATGGCTCACGATGACACTCCGAGCCCTGGCTAACCAGACCGGCGCATGATGCGGACGGAGCAGGTAGAGCCCCCCCACTACTCCCGCCAACGCGACGAGCAAGGCGGCTACGGTGCGAGCTCTTGACTGCGGTCGGTGGTCCTTCATGGCTCTTCTTGCTTGCCGGGCGTAGCCGGCAGCAGATCACGGAGCACATCGGAGGCTCAGCACGCGATGGCCATGTGCGCTCCGGTTCTCGGATGTATGATACCGGACGGCGCTGCCTGACATATAGACCCCGCGACACGCGAGAGACCGCGTACAGTATAGCGTCAACTCGTCCGTGCTCAAATGACTCGAACGTGAAGCACGGGGGCGGCCCGCCCCTACGTCCCAGTCATATGCGACATCCACGAGAAGACAAAAGATGCCCTGTTCAACGGGCCGCTAGAGCAGGTTTTCGTTGTTGTAGCATTCGGCGCGCGTGCGGATGACGAACTCGCGCATGATGTCCTTGACGGTGCCATCGGTGCCGCGATAGCGAACGATGGCGTCCCCCTCGGCCCGGTGGATTTCCAGTTCGAGCTCCGGCCCGTACCTCTCCTTTGCGGCCTGCAGGGCGTCGCGGTTGCCCCAGTAGGGCACGGTCGCGCTGTCCAGCTCGAACTCGTGAGTGAGGGCCTGCGTGAACATGTTGGCCTGCGCCACGACGTGGCCCAGGCTGTTGACGAATACGCTCTCCCAGCCCTGCGCGTGGCTGCTGACGGCGTGGAAGGTGTAGATGTAAGCCCACGACTGGAGCAGCATGCCGCCCGGGAAGTAACTGGAGAAGAGCAGCAGCTCCATGCCCTGGTCGTAGTAGTGCTTGAAGAGGGGCTGGAAGTTCAGATCGTAGCAGATCGCCACGCCCAGCCGGCCGAAGTCCGCGTCGAAGCAGTCGGGTGTGCGCGTGCCCGGGGTGACGCCCTCCTTCAGCTCGCCCGGCGTGAGGAACGTCTTGTGGTAGACGAACACGGGCTCGCCCGCACGGTCGAAGATGACCGTCGAGTTATAGACGTCGCCGTCCTCACGCGTCAGTAGCGGCGCCGCCACGTATGCCGCGTAGGAGCGAGCCAGCTCGCCCAGACGCTGGTAGGTCTCGTTTCCTTCCTCCTCGATACTCGCCGGGTCGGCGAACATGCCGGGCACGTCGTTGCACAAGAAGACCTCGGGCAGCAGGAACAGGTCGGGCTCGTCCAGAGATCCCTGCTTCACCTTCTGCTCCGCCTCCCGTAGGCGATCCTCCTTGGATGAGCGGTCGCCGTGCACCAGGGAATTCATCGAGATCGTGCAGATGCGCGCTTTGCGGGACATCGCAAACCCTTTCAAAATGATCGGTCAAAGGAAGCGTCCACGTGCGCTTGCTGCTCCCGCCTCAAAGGTTCGCCTTCACTTCCCGGACGATCTCTTTCACCGCTTCGGCGAAGAGGCGTTTGCCCCATTCGGGGTCGGTGTTCTTGCGCGGATCCTGTCGAAACCGAACGGTGTGCTCGCGCGTCGGCTTTCCGTCGAACGTCTCCCCGTCCACGATGGCGAACTCCACGTTCTTGAGCTTGCCGCTCGCGGGCAGATTGGAAACGTCCACGCACTCCGGATAGTTGGCGGCGAGCAGGGAGGTCTCCTCGGCGCCGGCGTGCGCGATCGCCCCGGCGATCAGGGACTTCGGGAACCCCGGGTAGACCCACATCACGCGTCTCTTCTTGAGCCCGGCGTTGAACTCGGTGCACAGGCGCGTCAGCACGTCGCTTTGGTTCGTCGCGCCGTGTCCGTTGACGATCAGCACTCGCGAGAAGCCCATTCGGTCGAACAGGATGCTCAAGGTGTCCCGCACGACGGCGGCGAATACCTCCTCGCGGTAGTAGCCGCTGCCGATGGTGCTTCCCGGAAAGTCCATCCCTTCGATGAACTCGTCTCCCTTGAAGCCAATGGCCTTCAGCAGGGCGGGCGACCGTTCGCGCTCCGTCCCGATGAACAGCGGCGGGTAGTACGGGCACTCGAGTTCCTGCGCGAGCCTGCGTGCCATAGCGTGAGCCAGCAAATTGTCCGTGCCCATGGCCATGTGCGGCCCATGCCATTCGACCGGCCCGATGGGCAGGATCACCAGCCCATTCTTCTCCCGCGCCGCGGCGACTTCCTGCGGGAACATGTACGCCATGTTCCAGTCGCCATTCTCGATGGGACGCGCAGGGCGCCGGGCCTGCTCCTCCTCTGCCTGGCTTCTCTGTGTGCGATCTCTCGACTTGCTCATGCGAGTTGCTCCAATCTTCTACTGGTCGGCTCCGGTCTGCTGGACCCAGGTAGGCGAAGACCACGCGCGCTGGCCGTTCCGTTGCACAACGCGCACGTAGTAGAAATCCTCGCTACGCTCGGGCTCCCCCCGGGCTGTGTCGTCGCAGCTGAGGTTCAGCGTCAGGTGGCTGCTGGGCCAGCCTTGATGCACCTTCACCTTGGCCAGCGTTTCCAGATGCCGCCATTGCGCGCCGTTGTTGCTCCGGGGGACGTCCACCACGTATACCACGCTCGATCCCTTCAGGATCTCGGCCGGGGTCACGGCGAACTGCCGCGTGCGTTCGTCACACGTGAAGACGAACTCGATGGGCGCGCCCATCTTGCCCTCCAGCTCGAAGGCGAGCCCGTCGGCGGACGTTCTGGCGTGCTTGCGGATCGCCGGCTTGGGCGTGTTTGAGGTCCAGCGGCACCGAGAATCCGTGCGGCTGGTGATGCCCTTGGCGAGGCGATCTCTCGCCCTGCCGCGGAAGCAGGGAATCGCCTGAAGGATCCGGCCGTCCGCTACCTTCAGCGACCCTGTCCAGTCATGCGCGGCGTCCACGTCCCATCCCCACTCGACCATGAAACGGAAGCGGATCCCGTCGCCTGGGCTTGTATCCGGTCCTGAGGGTTCGTTGAAGCAGTGGAGGACGCGGTTGTTCTTCAGCACTTCCACGCGGTCCACCTTGTCCCAGGCCGCCACCTCGATCTCGATGGTCCTGTCCTGCGTCAGGGGAACGACGCTTCCCATCGGCTGCCCGTTGATGCGGAAGTCCAGGGCGATCCTGTCGCCGGTCACACCGTATATCCGCCGCTTTCGAAGGGATTCCCAGAGCGCCGGCCGGGACAGCTCCTGGGCGTAGGCGGCGATGAGGCCGTTGTCATACGCGCCCGGGTGGTCCCCATGCGAGTCGCTGGATGCCATTATGCCCAACCGGTAGCCTCGTGCCAGGCCGTCCTGAACGCTTCCGCCCGATGCGCCGGGCCCCATCCAGCTTCCGGGCGTCAGCAGCGGGCGTATGCCGTCCGGCTCTTCAGAGGAGCCGTGCAGGGAGTAGATCTCGACGAAGGGCGAGAGCCGATCGTCGTGGAAGTCCCAGTCCTTGCCGCAGATCCCCACGGGATAGCCTCCGTGGTGGGGGATCACCAGCGCCTCGACGTTCCTGAGGGCCTCGTAAAGCTCGGGCAGCGTGGGCGGCATCCTGATGGGCTGGTCGTAGTCCAGATAGTAGACGTTGTGATGGCCGTAGCGGTAGTTCGTCCATTCGTACGCCAGCAACGGGATGAACCGGCCGGGTTCCTCGTGGGACCGGCACAGATCCTGAACGTCGCCCCATCGGTCGTTGAGGATCTCCCGGTTCGGGCCCCGCGCGCGATAGTCGAAGTTGAAGACCTCCGGGTCGTAGGCATGGTCGGCCATCGCCCAGAAGTCCAGGTGCGACCTGGCGATCTGGAAGTTCTCCTCCGCGCTGCCGTTGCCGTCGCTCAGCGCGGTATGTGTGTGTATCTCGCCCCAGTAGAGCTTCTGTTCCGGCATCGCTTCGGCCCTCTGCTTCCCGTGATGGCTGATCCGCTTCGTGGCGGTGGGAAGCCCAAGTTTATCCAGCCGCGTCCAGGAAATCCAGCCGGGTCAGCGTTACAGGTTGCGCCCAGCGGCTGTCTGGCCCCCAGCAGAAACCCGCTCCGGCGCCCGAACGGGCAGTCTCCGGAAGTCCTGTTTGCAGGAGATCAGCCGGGCCCCTCGAAGCATCTTCGCGGCCTTGACTTTGGGGAGGCGGGTCGTAAGATAGCAGTTCCTGGGAGCGGGGGAGGGGACCTGCTGGACCCACGGAAGATAAGGTGAGGTTCGACTGCGGAGGAGAAGCAATGGGCATGTGGACATCGGAGAGGCGTCTTGCGGGTCAACTGCAACTGAGGCTGGAGCTTCTCGAGGCGCGGCTGTTGCTGGACGTCAACAGCCCGTTCGGCGATCCCGTCTTTACGGCGGTCGCCGGCGAACCGACGGTCGAGGCCGGAAGCCTGGGCGGCGAGTTCGACGCCAACGGGGACGCCTACACCGACCTGATCATCACGTATGACGACGGGGGCGACCCGCCGGCCGCGGCGTTCGTGCGGGCCATGCTCGGCCAGCCGGGCGGCACGTTCCAGGAGGCGGTGGTCGCGAACCTGCAAGGCCCCATCCGTAACATCGAGTTGGCCGATGTGGACAACGACGGTCGGCTGGACGTCGTCTCCCACTTCGAGACGTACTACGAGGGCCTGATAGACGTGTCCTTCAATGACACGGACGGCACGTTCAGCCACCAGATCCCTCGAATCCACATCGCGCTGAACTCCAGAATAGACGTGCTCGACATGAACGGCGACGGCAACATGGACATCCTGGTCTTCAATGCAGCGGACACGAGCGTGGACGTCTACCTGGGCACGGCCACGGCCGTCTTCGGCAGCGCCGTCAACACCGACTTCGGGACCGGCAAGGCGATCGCCCACTACACGAGTGACCTCAATGGAGACGACGTGCTGGACGTGATCCTCAGCTACTCCGTCGGCACGCCCGTTCCGACTGACAACGTGGTCGAGGTGCACCTGGGGCAGGCCGACGGCAGCTTCAACACCACGGCCGCCTGGCAGGACGCCGGCCAATGGACCAACTACGGCGTGCTGCACGAGCTGTCCGGCGACGGCTACCTGGACATGATCGGCTACCGGAGGGACGCCATGCAGCCTCTGGGCCCGGCCAGCATCGTGGTCTTCAGGAACGACGGGGACGGCACGTTCACCACGGCTTACTCGAAGGCCCTCAACGACGGCTACTCCATGCTTCCTTCCGTGGTGGACCTGGACAAGGACGGCTTCAATGACCTGGTGATCATGGACGGGTACCCATCTCCTCTCGGCGCCTCTGTCACGTTGCGTGTGGTCCACAACAACGGCAACGCCACCTTCAGCAACGTCCAGCAGCTCGTTGTACACGACCTGACCATCGCGACCGCCTCCAACGGTTTCGACATCGACAACGACGGCTGGCCCGACCTGGCTGCCCAGCGCGCCCAGTACTCCGGCTCGGACCTGACGGAATGCGAAGTAGACCTGTACTTCAACAACGGTTCCGGCACCTTTATTACCACGCCCGCGCAGGTCTGGCCGTCCGAGCTGCCGACCATCCCCATGGGGATGCCGTGGGACATCAACGGGGACAGCCTGTGGGACGTCGTGTTCTACCGGCAGCTCCGCGACCAGGATGACTACGTGACCGACGACGAGGTCTACGTGTTCATGAACACGGACGGTCGGGCCTTCGGAGCCGAGCAGATGACGGAGTTCGGTGCGAACACGACCGTGGACATGGTGCTGTTCGACTACGACGGGGACGGTAATGCAGATGTGCTGCCGTACTACGACGTGCAGCCGACGTCGAGCGACACGGCCGCGGGCTTCACGTTTTGGGGCGGTGTCGGCGACGGCACCTTCGCGTCGGCCTCAGCGCCCAATACGACGTCCGGGCGCATCCGCCCCGGCCAGCTCATATGTGACTTCGAGCAGGACCTGGACTTCGACTTGATCTTCATTGGCATCGATCCCACGGGGCTCCACTTGGTGCTGAACGAGGGGGGCGCGCCGGCGGACGTGCCACCTCAGATCACCCTGAACGAGCCCGCACCCGAAACGATCGTCAGCGCCGGCAGCACGTTCACCATCACCTGGACCGATTCAGACCCGGACGACAACGCCGTCATATACCTCTACTGGGACAACGACACGGCCTGGGGCAACGGCACTCAGGGCACGGACTGGGACATCATCACGACGAGCGTGTGGGAAGATGACGCCAACGAGTACCCGTGGACGGTGGATGCGCCGGCGGGCGGCGATTACTATTTCCGCGCTTTCATCTATGACGGCACCACTTCCATGGACGATTACACGTCGGTCCCCCTGCACGTGAATGCGGAAGGCTCGGTCACCATCGTGTGCGTTCAGCGGGAATACCATTACAACTTGCCCGCGCCCGGCGATGAGGACTTCGGATACCGCATCGAGGTCGAAGGGGACGAACTCACCCGGCTTGAGTTGACCACCCCGTGGGGGGGAGCCTTCGACTCGGCCGACTACGTGGGCCCTGTCTGGGACGGGGCCGACTACGGTTACGAGGTGTCGGGCTTCGAGTTCGATGCCTACCTGGAAGGCGGAGAACGCCATCTCGACGTCGCGTGGTGGGAGCTGTCGGCCGGGCAGTGGGCTTCGCTCGACACGGGCGACACCGATCTGACGGTCAGTTACACGGGCGGAAGCTGGGCGGCGACGGCCGACTTCACCGGAGTGCCCGTACCTGCCGAAGAGCCGCAGATCACGTATCCGACGCACCTGGAAACCGGCGTGCCACTCAGTCCGACCATCGAGTGGGAGCCGTGGACCTCGCCTGCGCCCACTGCGGGGGTATGGCTGGGCCTGGAGCGGACGGACACCGACGAGGAGGTCTACGGCGAACTGCTGGCGGCCGACGCCACGAGCTGGACTCCTCCCGAGGCGCTCGATCCGGCAACCGACTATACCTGCGCCCTGTTGTTTGCCAACTACGAACTGCCGACGCTCAACGGCGTGGACGTGGAGGTGGTGTCCTATACGGAGTCCGACATCCTGTTCACTACGCTCGCAGTTAACCCCATTTGGGAAGAGGTGGCGGGGCATACCTATGATGACGGCGTCGAGGTTATCATACTCGACATGGATCCGGGAAACGGCGTCGCGCCGTCCGACACAGTAGCCTGGTCCTGGGGCGAGTTCGTCTGGGGCCAGACGGACATCGTGGTCGACGCCGGCTAT
>Ga0114922_10002079_pt1 | contig 18895 bp, 15 predicted proteins | sample AartaG_FD_100975 | JGI IMG/M metagenome (GOLD analysis project Ga0114922, IMG submission 100975) | Deep subsurface microbial communities from Aarhus Bay to uncover new lineages of life (NeLLi) - Aarhus_00045 metaG | ecosystem: Environmental > Aquatic > Marine > Oceanic > Sediment | place...
CTCCCACCCTGTCGATAACCACCCCGACCAGCGGGCTCAGGGCCGCGATAAAGATCGAGTGGGTGGTGATAATCAACCCTGCAGACACCGGGTCCACTCCCAGGCCCTGGCGCATCACGTTCAACACAGGTGCGATTATCGCACCTGCCATCACGGTCAGGGTACAGGAGGCCAGGATTATCCAGAGAGTTATTTTGTGAGAATCATTCATATCTTGATGCTTCCAGCTACTTTCTTGACATCAGTTATTGCCTTGTGCAGACAAACATCGGCTAACCCTCAGAGCTGAGCTTGTCCACTCCGAGCTCAATTCCCCTTCCTGCAACAGTTCGAGCCAGAACGAGAAGTTTTATTCAAAAAAAGTGAGCGCAGAGAAGAATAGGCTTAAGATAAATATTATTAAATTGATAGCAAGAAGGTTTATCAGTTGCAGGCGTTTCAAGGAAAATAACGTATGGACACTAGCCCGGATTATTCATTAAATCCAGACCTTGACAGGGCTAATCACTTATTTTCAGTTTTTTATCAGCCACCGAGGGAGGGGGCGGCGGCTGTGCGACTAAAGTCGCACAGACCGTTGCGCAAGCGCAACGGCGCGCATTTCATGCGCCCGCCGCCCCCCAGGCCCCAGGGAAACATAACATCTTACTAATTTATGAATAATCCGAACTAGAAAAAGAGGTGCGCTTTAGAAGACGGCACCTCCTTATATCTCCCTTTAAGTACGAGAATAGGTTAGCCTGTTATCGAGCCAGGATATCATTTTTCTTTCTTTGACGATATATTCTCCTTAAAAAGTTCGCCGATACCTGCAATGCTGCCGAGTATGCCCGAGGATTCGAAAGGGAGGAATATTTTTGTGGCCTGTCCATCAGCGATTTTCTGCAAAGCCTCCAGATACTTGATAGCTATCAGGTCATTGGTGGGCTTCCCTTGATGTATTGCACCGAAAACAGTCTCTATCGCTTCTGCCTCTCCCTTGGCCACGGTCAGTTTCTGATACCTGTCAGCATCGGCTACTTTCTTGATCGCCTCCGCCTGGCCTTCCGCTTTCAGAATCGCCGACTGCTTGTGGCCCTCGGCCTCGAGGATTATCGCACGGCGCTCGCGCTCGGCTTTCATCTGGCGGTGCATCGCATCCGTAACGTCTGATGGGGGGTCTATCCTCTGAAGCTCGACCCGGGTAACCTTGCTGCCCCATTTATCAGTTGCATCGTCAAGGATTTCCCGCAATTTCGTGTTTATCAGCTCTCTCGAGGTAAGCGATTCGTCCAGGGCCAGATCACCGATCAGATTTCTCAGGTTAGTCTGGGCCAGCTTGGTGATCGCAGTGTAGAAATCGGCGACATTGTAAACTACCTGCAGCGGATCGGTAACCTCATAATAAATAACAGCATCGACATCTACCACAACGTTGTCTTTGGTTATCACTCCTTGCGGCGGAACATCGACCACCAGTTCGCGCATATCAACCTTGATCATTTTCTCCAGGAAGGGGATGATTAGAGTAAGCCCGCTGTCCGCGGTGCGCTGATATTTGCCCAGGCGCTCGATCAGGCCCTTTTCCCAGGGCCTGACAATTTTTACACCGGTCATCGCAACCACGAAAACTACAACTGCTACAATAATAAATAAAGTGATGTAGGATTCTTCCATTTTATCGATCCTCCTCAACTCTGGCTACTATAACGTGGGTACCCACAATTCCGACAACTTCGACTTTTTCGTTTTCCGCCAAATTTTCGCCTGTTTCCGACCGGGCTCTCCACTCTTCTTTTCCGATTCTGACTCTGCCTGAATCCTTGATATTGTCGACCTCTACCAGAACCACGCCTTGCTTGCCAATCGTTCGGTCGGCTCCGACTCCTGAAGGCTGTTCCTCTGTTACAGCCTGGGCGAATCTTCTCGAAACAACTACCAGGATACCTGATACAACCACAAATATTCCCCACTGCCAGGGTGCTCCGAGACCGAGAATTGCCGCCACACCTGCCAGCAAAGCCCCGATCCCGAACCAGAATATGAAAAATCCGCCGGTAAATATCTCACTGATAATAAACACTGCAGCAAGCGCCATCCAGAGCCACCAGTAGTTAGCCATAAATTCACCTCCTCTTCAATGGTGAAATGGAAGTATATCGAGTACGGGGTCATTCAACCTAATAACAAAGACAATACTGTGTCAAACGTCTCAAAACTAAGAAAAATCTATCAGAATCTGAATTGTGCATCAAGAAATCAATACGCAAAAAAAGCGGGCGTTCGTTCAAAGGCGACTTTTAGACAATCTCATGAAAGATTTTAAGGCTCATAAATCCTTCCCCCTTTCATTGCCCGCTCGAAAGTTTTCCTGTCCCATTTCAGCTCCAGGTCTCTGTCCAGAGGAATGCCGCTGATCTCGCCGTCATCGTCTACGCGGCCCAGCATCTCACCCCAGGCCCGGGTGAGCTGCACACACCACTTGTTGCGGAAATACTCCGGGTGCAGCCAGTTCCAGTAGCCGGTGAAAAAGCTGCCGTCGTAGATCACGTAGCGCAGGGTTCCGGAGTCCTTCCGCATGAACATCTCGATCGAGTAGACCCCGTCGCCTGCTTTCGCATCCCCGTGGGTGCCGTCATCGTACATTTGCACGGGGATATTCGCATAGCAGCCCTTTGCCTCCTTGATCGCCCATCTGTAGCGGGGTGCGTAGCTGAAATTGCCCTGAACGGCCAGGGGCGGCTCGAATTCAGGCAGGGTGCCGGAGTCGAAACTGATAAGGACCCGGATCATGTTATCCAGAAACGTGTTCGCCGGGATCTCGCCTGCGGGCTTGTCCGCAGGGTGGGCCGCCCTGCGGATCTCGTAGCGGTGGGGCACTGGTTTGTTAGCCCTGTGCTGTGCAGCATACGCTTGCCGCTCCACGCGGTCCAGGGAGTCTGTATTCACCCCGCTTTTGAACGGGGTGAAATCGCGCGGGCTTCCCACCCCTTCCAGCAGTACCCTGCGCCACTTGGTGTAGAACGCGGCCTGCCTGATCTCGGTCTGCTCGAACACCTGGTAGGCCTGAATCATCTGCGGGGTGTGGGCATAGCGCGAGAGGTTGATCCCTTGATCCAGTTCGCCCGCGCTGACAATATCGATATCCCTGCCGTCGATAGCTATCCTGTACCACCCCTGCTCCAGCCCTTTCAACGCGATAATATCGCGGTCGAAGGCATCGGGGTAATCCATCACTGTTTTCATCAGCCTGCCGGTGGAGGGATAGACCGGCAGGGGAAGGCGCTGTGCGGCACGGGTGAAAGAAACCGCGTCCGGGCCTGACTTGAGTTGCGTTACCCTGCAGTCGGTCTGTGAAAGAACTTCACCGCTTGCGGCATCGATCACGGTTTCGGCCACCAGAGAGGATGCGCCCATCGCCTCCAGGATCGAAAGCCCCATCTGAAGCTGGCCGTCCACGTTGGGATGCACGCTCTCGGCAGTGTACATGAAATTGCCGTCGTATTCGTCCAGCTTCTCTGCGGTCAGGGTCGAGGAATAGTTGAGATCGTAGAATTTCAGCCCCTCACCGGCAGCGAACCTGCCCAGCTCGTAGCTGAAACGCCGAAGAGTTTCCGGGTAGAGCAATGAGCGCATGCGCTCGAATTTTTCCACTTTGCCCCTGGTGATATGCGGCACGCAGCGAAGCTCGTACAGGGTCGGGGAAATCAGCATCAGCTCCGGGTTGGAATGCTCCCGCAGCAGCTCTATCTCGTCTTTGAGCCCTTTCAGGTAGACCTGAAGCAGCTCCGGGTCGAAAGGCCGGTAACCCCCGTCGTTCATGCCCAGCATGATAGTGGCTTTGGTGGGCTTGCAGAGTTGGATGTCGCGGCGCAGGCGGTCGACATTTTTTGCCTGGTCGCCGCCCCAGCCGAGATTGAAAAACTCGACATTCCAGGCGGGATAGCGGGTCAGCACGTAATTTTCGATCAGCCGCGGATAAACGCCGTAGTCTGTGATACTGTTACCCCAGATCAGCACCACGTCACTGTCCTGGATGAAAAAGTCAGGCCTGGCCAGAGAAGAGGAAATCGAAACCAGCAGAAAGAACAGAACGCGGTGAACTAGGCTTCTGAAAAGCATACCCGTCTCCCGGTTAAGAATGAATGATATTGGAAAGCGTAATATGTGTTCCGAAAATTTACGCAGAACTGCTGGCCAGAGACAGCCCCGCTATTTTCCCCCCGGCGGCAGGACAAAACCGCCTCAGGCTGTCTGGGCGCCGGAGGTGCGCTTGTCTCGGTCCAGCTCCAGCAGAGCCTTGCAGGAGGCCAGGACCATGTCCACTGTCACACCCTGCATGCAGTTGAAATGGCCCTGGGGGCAGCGCTGCGGCCCATGATCCGAGCACGGCCTGCATTCGAGACCCTTGACCTCGACCACCAGGCAGAAATCACTCAGCGGGGCGAAACCGAGATCGGGTGTGGTTGATCCGAATATAGCCACGGTTGGAATATCGAATGCCCAGGCGATATGCATGGGGGCGCTGTCTCCGGTCACCAGCAGGTCGGCCTTGCGCACCAGGGCGCTTAGCTCGCGAAGCTCTGTCAGCCCCACGAGGTCGAGAAGCCGGGATTTACATGCTACGAGCACCCGATCCGCCTGTTCGCGGTCGAGCGGGCTGCCGACTATGATCACCCGCGCCTGGTACATTTCCACCAGGAGGTCTATCAGTTGTGAGAAGCGCTCGGCGATCCATCTCTTGGTACCCCACACCGAGCCGGGCGAAACGACCACCAGGGGCCCGGAGCCTCTCGGCAGCCCTACCCCGAGCTGACCGAACACGTGGTTGGCCTCCTCTCCAGTGACAGGCATCACAGGGCGAGTTGAGACTTTCGCCGGATCGACACCGAAAGGTGTGAGCAGACTCAGGTTCCGTTCTGTTTCGTGAAATTCGCGTTTGCGGGGAACTCTCACGCTGTAAAGCGAGGGCCATGCGCTCTGTTCGAAACCCACCCTGACCGGTATCCCGGCCATTTTGAGCAAAAGGGCGCTGCGCGCACTTCGGTGGGCCGAGATAACAAGGTTGAATCGCTCTCTTCTTATTCTCAGAGCCGTTTGCAACATCCCGAACGTCCCGCGCTGGCTGCCATGCTTGTCATAAACGATCAGCCGGTCAAGGTAGGAGAGGCCTGCAAGAAGGCGCACCCCGGCAGGGGTGGTGCAAACAGCCAGATATGCCCCGGGAAAACGTTCATACACCGCACGGATCAGAGGCGTGGTGAGCACTATATCCCCGGGAAACGCGCTGTTGAAGATCAGAATCCTGTTATAGAAGTCCTGCACTCGCATCCTCTCGATTAGCCGTACACCAGGCTCATTTAGGTGTCATCAAGGCTACAGGCAGGATCATCTCCTCCGGTGAAATGCCGCCGTGAAGGAAACTGCCGTAGTAGCGGCTCTGATACTCGCGCAGCTTGGTGGGATAAACGAAATATGTATCCTCTATGGCAAATATATAGTGCACGTTCATACCCAGGTAAGGCAGCTTGGCCCTTGCGGGCTCGCGCACCAGGAAAGTCGCCTTCTGTTCCTCGCTGTTGATATTATCCCCGAACTTGTAGCGCAGATTGGTAGAGGCATCCCGTTTGGCGTAAACGGTCACGGGCCGGGTGCAGTGTACACTGCCGTGATCACTGGTGAGCACCACCGGGACCCCCTGCCGCGCAGCTTCCTGGAGCACACCGTAGAGGCTGGAATGCCGGAACCAGCTCAAAACCAGGTCGCGGTAGGCCTGTTCATTGGGAGCGATTTCGAGCAGGATCTCGGACTCGCTTCTGCCGTGGGTGAGGATATCGATAAAATTCACCACAATAGCGGTCACACCCCGCTGCATCAGGGACGGGATTTTTTTGACCAGCCGCTGACCTTCCTCCTTGGTAAACACTTTCTCATAGCGCAGTGAAAGGCTTTTGCCCACTGTCAGCCGTCCCAGGTGGGCTTCGAGAAGTTCTTTCTCATAGAGGTTGAGACTACCCTCATCGTCCGAGCCAACCTGCCAGTAATGGGGGAAACGCTCGATAATCTCGGCGGGAAATAGCCCGCTGAAAATAGCGTTTCTTGCGTAAGGAGTGGCTGTGGGCAGGATCGAAAAGTAGGTTTTTCTTTCGATATCGTAGAACTCCTCGATCAGCGGGGCAAGCTGAAACCACTGGTCCATTCGCATGCAGTCGACAATGATAAAGAGAACCGAGTCGAACTTGCGGATCACCGGCAGGAGAAACTCCTGGACCACATCCACGCTCAACAGAGGCCGCTGCCCTTTCGCAGCGGAAAGCCAGTTGAAATATTCCTGCATCACATAGTGGGAAAAATCCCGCCGCCACTGGCGTTTCAGCCCGTGGAGCAGGCCGGCCAGGCCCTCCTCGCCGGTTTCGTCAAGGCGGCTCTCCCACATGATCAGCTCTGTGTAAGTCTCGGCCCAGTCTTTCCAGGTAAAATATTCGCTTCTCTTTTCTTCAAGCTCCCGGAAACGGGAAACAAAGTCCTGGGCGGTGCGCTGGTGCCTGATTTTCGAGCCTTCCAGCAGGCGCTTGCATACAGAGAGAACCTGATTCGGGTTGACCGGTTTCACGATGTAATCATCAACCCGCTGGCCGATAGCCTGGTTCATCAGGTCCTCTTCCTCGCTCTTGGTCACCATCACCACCGGTACATTCGGCGCCACGTCCCTCAGCTCCCCTACTGTCTCGATTCCCCTTTTGCCGGGCATCTGCTCATCGAGCAGGATCAGGTCCACAGTGCCGCATTTCAGCATCTCCAGCGCGTCATCACCATTGGTGGCGGTTTCCACCTGATAGCCTTTCTGCTCCAGGAAAAGTATCTGGCTCTTGAGCAGCTCGATCTCGTCATCCACCCAGAGTATCTTTTTGGATAATTCGTTTGACATTGGTATTTACCTTTATCTAAATTTTATTTTGGGAAAATTCCCTTTTTGATTCTACATGAGATAATGTAACCTGAAATCGCGATTTTGGAAAACTGTATTTTTAACTTTCCAGCATTTATTTATATTAAGTCAATGTTAGAAATTATCCCCTGCGGTGTCAATGGACAGAGCGGCTGAAAACGCGAAAAACCCTGCGCGGCAGTTGCCGGTAGACGATCCCTCGATTCTGGTGGTTCGATTCAGTTCGATTGGGGATACCCTGCTTACCACACCGGTTTTGAGAGCCCTCAGGCAAAAGTGGCCTGGCTGCAGGATAAGCTTTCTCACCAAGGAACGCTTCGCCCCCCTTCTGCAAAAAAACCCCAACGTGGACGAGCTTCTCACCCTGAAAGAGGGCGCGGGCGTGCCTGAGCTTTACAGTCTCGGCCGCAGCCTGGCCCGCCGCAGGTGGCATATCCTGGCAGACTTTCACTCGAACCTGCGCAGCAGCCTGATCCGCAGACTCGTGCCGGCTGATTTCACGGCTGTCTACAGCAAATCCCGGCTTAAAAGGTCGCTGCTGATTTATACGAGGCTTGATCTTTACGGCCCTGAGCCGCCATCGGTTCCGGAGCGATACGCGGCCTGCCTGGCTCCTTACGGGGTCTGTCTTGATCAGGGCCCCTGCGAGCTTTATCTCGACGATTCAGACAAAAATCCAGTAGAAAAGCAGATCGCCTCCTGCTGGCCGGATTCGCCGGATTTTCTGGCTATTGCGCCCGGCGCCGCCTGGCCCACCAAGTGCTGGCCTGCGGAACGTTTCGCCCGCTCTGCTGCCGAGCTTGCCAGCCGACATGAGTTGAAAGTGATCCTGCTGGGAAGCGAAAAAGACCTCGATGTATGCGAACAGGTAGGAAAATATCTTGGGCAAAAAAACTGCCTGAACCTTGCGGGCAGGCTTAGCTTGCGGGGTTCGGCTGCAGCGGTATCGGCATCAAAGCTCCTGCTGAGCAATGACACAGGTCTGATGCATATCGCCACAGCAGTGGGCACGCCGGTGGTGGCCGTATTCGGCTGTACCACGCGGCATTTGGGGTATTTCCCCTACCGGGCAATGAAAGCAACGGTCGTTGAGACTGAGCTTTACTGCCGGCCCTGCACGCATAACGGAAGAAAGCGCTGTCCGCTGGGGCATTTCAGGTGTATGAGAGATATTTCAATCAAAAAGGTTGTAAAAGCAGTTGAAATTTTATTAAAATAATATTACTAGATACAAGTATTTTTATTTTAACTTTAGTTAAGTGGTGAAAATATAAAAAATGGCTAACCGATCAATTCTTGCTCCAATAACCCCAGAAGTATTGAGAAAAGCACGAGAAATCTCAGGTTATTCTATAAATATGATCGCAAATAAAGTAGGAGAATCTCCGGACAAAGTTGAAAATTGGGAGAACGGTGCCGAATTACCGCCACTAGCAAGATTAAAAAAATTATCAAATTATTATAAAAGGCCTCTTGCATATTTTTTCCTGCCCACACCTCCAAGAGAACTTCCTAATCCTGCTGATTTCAGATCCTTTCCAACTCAGCAAAAATATCCTTTATCACCAAGCACTAAATTTATTGTAAGAAAAGCTAGAAAATACCAAAAAATTGCAAGTAATTTGGTTGCTAATTTAGATATATCTCTTCCAATTTTAAGAAAAATCACAGAAGATAGTGATCCAGAAATACAGGCCAATGATTTAAGGGAAGATTTGGGTTGTACCGTCGATGACCAGATTGAATGGACAAATGAAAGCGAGGCTTACAAGAAATGGAGAAAATTAATAGAAAATAATAACATAATGGTATTGCAATTTCCAATTCCATTAGAAGAGGCAAGAGGGTTTACTTTATTGGGAACAATGTTTCCAACTATAGTAGTAAGTTCCAAAGATTCAATTAATGGTAAAATTTTTACTTTATTTCATGAATATGCTCATTTACTGTTTCGAGATGAAGGCATTTATTCAATCAGTGATTACTCAACAAGAAAAGAGACATTTTGCAATCATTTTTCTGGAGCTTTTTTAGTTCCAAAAAATGAATTTTTAAAAATGTTTGATTTTGATTTGAGATTATTTAACTCAATTGACTTTGATAGATATATCACAAGTTTAGCAAAGAAATTTAAAGTAAGCAGGTATGTAGTACTTAGGAGATTGGAAATTTTAGGGAGAATAACAAATAAACAGTATTCAGAAAAAGCCAAAAAATGGGAAGAGGAAGATAAAGGGAAAAAAGTTGGTTTTGGAAAGTCTACCTATGCTGAAAAAATTATAGCTCAAAAGGGAAATCTATATGTTTCACTTGTATTAAGGGCAAATAAACAAGGGATTATTAATCGAGGAACAGTTATAAGATATTTGGATGAGAAAGAAAAACATATATCAGCGTTAGAGGATTTAGTCTCTTATTAATTATTTTTCTAATGGCTAAGTTAATAAAGTATTGTATTGATACTAACAGTTTGATTGATTTTAGCCGAAATCAACCTTTCGATATTTTTAGGCAGTTGTGGGTTGAGATTGAAAAATTAATTGAAAACGAGAGATTAATAGCACCTTACCTAGTTAAAAAAAATAGAACGTGGAAACGATGAATTAGTCAATTGGGCGAGACTTAATAAAAAAATGTTTTTTGATATTGATAAAGAACAAATGGATATTTTACGAAAAATAATGGTTGATTTTCAGGATATGATAGATCCAACAGAACTATATGAAGATGCTGATCCTTGGGTAGTTACTTTAGCCAAACAACAAAATACTGAAAAGGTTGATTGCTACGTCGTTACTGAAGAGAAATTAAAAAATTCCCCCCCAAATATTACTTATGTCTGTAAACATTATGGTCTAAGATGTTTAAAAGGTTTTGATTTTATAAGAAATGAAAAATGGCAATTTTAAATTAAATTTAAGTTATAAATTTTCTACCGAAAAATCAACCTCTCAATCGCCTCCATCCCCACCCCTCTGCGTATCAGCGGCTGGATGAACCGCCTGTGCGTGGGATCGATATAGGCCTTGACTATCCGGCAGGTGCGGCCTGGAACCAGGGTGCTGGCCGGCGGTGAGGCGGGCAGAAAAACCGTGTCGCCCTTGATCGCCCGGACTTTCTCCTCTCCCTCCCCGGAAACAGTCACCTCGCCTTCCACCACGGTCAGAACCACGAATGTCGTCCCGCCGGTATCCACCCGGTAGGTGCTATTCAGATCCAGGATCTGTACACTGAAATAGCGGCAGCTTGCCATGTGGCTGATCCGGTTGCCTGCCTCGAAATAGGAAATCCCCTCGATCCTGTCCTGGCTTTTTTCGTGGAAATCGATCACGTCCATGCCCTTGTCGATATGAAGGGGGCGTGGTTTGCCGTCCGGGCCCACACGTCCCCAGTCGTTGAGGCGATAGGTCATATCCGAGTTCTGCTCGATTTCAAGGATAATCGTGCCCTGGCAGATCGCGTGCACCACGCCGGTAGGCATGAAAATGAAATCGCCGGTCTGCACCGGATAACGGCGGACCATTTTTTCAACACCCGCGCTTGTTTCGAGCGCCTCGCGGAAAACCTCCGGCGTTGTACCAGGCGCCAGGCCCCGGATAATCGAGGCTCCCGGTTCGGCGTACACCACGTACCAGCACTCGGTCTTGCCGTATTCTTCATCGTGTTCCATGGCGTAGGAGTCCGGCGGGTGAACCTGAAGGGAGAGAAGCTGGTTCGAGTCGATAAATTTAGTCAGCAGCGGGAAAGGCTCACTGGAAGATGGAATCCTGCCAATAAGCTCTTTCGGGCGATTCCTGTAAAGCTCGTCGAATTTCGTTCCGGCCAGAGGCCCGTTGATCACGTGGGTGATATCGTTGCGATATACGGAAAGCTCCCAGCTTTCGCCGATCAATTCACCGGTCGGGAGCTTTTTGTTCAACACTTTTTCCATCAGGCGTCCGCCCCAGATTTTGTCCTTGAATATCGGGGCGAGAAGCATCGGGTAAAGCGATCTGTCACTCATTTATTCTCCAGCTCTTTCAATGACTTTTCTTTATTTTCCTTCTTTTTCCATTGGTGAACTGGTCAAGCTCTGAACAGCATCAAGAAGTTCGGCGCAGCCTTCCCCTGTGCGGGCCGAGGTAACAATCACCTGGTCATCGGCTACTGATCCGCCGAGCGCGGCGAGCAGGTTTTCACACCTTTTCCTGCGCTGGCTGCGGCTGAGCTTGTCCGCCTTGGTCAGGGCGAGCAGAAGGGGAATCTTTCTTTGGGCCAGGTAAAGAAGCAGTTGATGGTCGAGATCGGAAATCTCGCGGCGGATGTCCAGAAGAAAGACCACCCCGCGCAAACCCCGGCTGCTTTCCAGATAGCGATCGACAGTTCGCCTCCAGAGTTCTTTCACTTTCAGCGGCAGTTTCGCGTAACCATACCCCGGGAGGTCTACCAGGTAAAAATGACCGTTGATCTCGAAAAAGTTTATTTTGCGGGTCTTTCCGGGGGTTGAGCTGGTCGGCGCAAGTTTCTTTCGGCCGAGCACGCGGTTAATCAGGGATGACTTTCCCACATTGCTCCGGCCGGTAAATGCCACCTGCGGGAGATCGTCGGGAAATTTTTCCGCGGGCTTTCCATAGGTACCCGCCGGTTGGATCGAAAGTATTTTCATGAGATCAAGGTTTTTGTCATATTTACTAACCGGCGGGTAACATCTTCTTCACTCACCAGCATATCAGTGCCGATATGGCTGCACGTTGGGGGATTCTCCGTTTCTGGCGGCGATAAAACCCTCCGATGCAGCTCTTGCCGGTACAGGTCCAGCCAGGGCGATTTTCAGCACTTCATCGATCGTCTCGACAAAACTGACCTCGATCCCTTCCCTGACCTCCCTGGGAAGATCGTCCAGATCTTTCTTGTTCTGCAAGGGCCAGATCACCCTCTTAACCCCGGCGCGCAGTGCGGCGACTGTTTTTTCGTTCAGCCCGCCGACAGGTAGTACTCTTCCGCGCAGGGTTATCTCGCCGGTCATCGCTACGTCCCGTCTCACCGGGATACCAGCCATCGCACTGACCACTGCGGTTGCGATCGCCACTCCGGCCGAGGGGCCGTCCTTGGGAGTGGCTCCCTCGGGCACGTGAACGTGAAGGTCGATTTTTTGGTAGAAATCGGGTTCGAGTCCAAACTCCGCGTACCTTGACCGCACGTATGACAAAGCCGCCTCGGCAGACTCTTTCATCACCTCGCCCAACTTGCCGGTTAACATCAGCTTGCCCTTGCCGGCCACTGGGGCGACTTCGATATGAAGGACCGATCCTCCGGCGCCGGTCCAGGCCAGGCCGTTGGCAAGACCCACCTGGTCGACGGTTTCAAGCTCGGTGTCCACGAACCTGGGCACTCCCAGATATTTCTTTAATCTACCTGGGGTAACCCTTATCGGCAGCTTTACCTTTTTACGGGAGGCTATCCTGCGTGCGGCCTTCCGGCAGATTGCGCCCAGCTCGCGTTCGAGGTTTCTGACTCCCGCCTCACGAGTATAGTTTTCAATAATCATGTTCAGCGCCTGTTGGGATATCTCCAGCTGTTGGGGCTTAAGACCGTGGGCTTTGACCTGTTTGGGGAGAAGGAATTTTCTGGCGATCTCGATTTTTTCGTTGTGAAGGTAGCCAGGCAGGGCAATGATTTCCATCCGGTCCTTGAGCGGATCCGGGACATTTTGGGCATAGTTTGCAGTGGTGATAAACATCACCTTGGAAAGGTCGTAGTCTACCTCCAGGTAATGATCCACGAACTGGCTGTTCTGCTCCGGATCGAGCACCTCGAGCAGCGCTGAGCTCGGGTCTCCCCGGAAATCGCTGGACATCTTGTCGATCTCATCGATCAGGATCACCGGGTTAATTACGCCGGCGCGTTTCATCGCCTGGATGATCTTTCCCGGCATGGCCCCGATATATGTGCGGCGGTGCCCCCGGATTTCCGCCTCATCCCGGACTCCACCCACTGAAAGGCGCACGAGCTTGCGGCCCAGGGCACGGGCCACCGATTTTCCGAGCGAGGTCTTGCCTACTCCCGGAGGCCCGACAAAGCAGAGAATCGGCCCCTTGAGTTCGCCGACCAGCTTGGAGACCGCGATAAATTCGACAATCCTCTCCTTGGGTTTAACCAGGCCGTGGTGGTCCTCATCAAGGGTCCTGGCCACCCTGTCCACGGAAAGCTCATCCCCGGTGGATTCCCTCCAGGGCAGTGAAAGGATCCAGTCCAGGTAATTGCGGATAACAGTAGCCTCCGGACTCATCATGCTCATCCGCGCAAGCTTGCTGATTTCCTTTTCCGCCTTCTTGCCAACATCGGCCGGAAGATTCTTCTTCCTGGTCTGCCCTTTAAGTTCCTCTATTTCGTCGTAGCCATCCTCTTCCTGGCCCAGTTCCTTGTGAATTGCTTTGAGTTGTTCCTGAAGGTAGAATTCGCGCTGATTCTTGAATATCTGCTTTTTCACGCTGTTGTCGATTTTACGTTCGAGGCGAAGGATCTCCATCTCGGCTCTCAGATACTGGCAGACCAGTTGGAAATGCCTCAACAGGGAATCGCTCTCGAGCAAATCCTGTTTGTAATCCATTCGGATAAGCACGTGTCCCCCGATTATGTATCCCAGGCGCAGGGGGCTGTCCACATTCTGGGTTGCAGTAAGCAGCTCGTCGGGAAGGCGGGGATTGAGCTTGACATATTCATCGAAAAGGCTTATCGCCTTGCGGGTCAGGGCCTCGAGTTCCTTTGATTCCGTTTTGTAAAACGGCAGTATCTCGAAACGTGCCCGCTGGTAATTCTTTCCTGCCAGGAAACGCCTGACCCTTACCTTTTCCAGGCCTTCGGTGAGGATTTTCAGGGTACCATCAGGCAGGCGTACGGTTTGAAGGATTCTGGCGATCACTCCGACCCTGTAGAGATCGGCACCAGAGGGCTCCTCGTTTTCGCCGTCTCTCTGGGCGAGCAAAAGGATAAGCCTGTCTGCCAGCATGGCCGACTCGATTCCAGACACGGAACTGGGCCGGCCCACCATCAGCGGAATCACCATGTAAGGGAAAACCACCACATCCCTGAGCGGCAGTACCGGCAATATATCCGGAGTATGAAAAATCTCTTCGTCTTTGACAAATGTAATCAATTTTCTCTCGGTCATTTTAGCTAAACAACTCTCCTTTTCCTGGTCTTAAGTAAAAAAAACCACGCAGCCTCCTCCCCGGCGTGGATTCAGGCCTGCTTGGATTGGAAACACAACTTTGAAATCTGCTAGAAAATATACACAGGATCACTCCTGAATGTTCTACCGCCCCTCCATCCTGCGTTCCTTACGAGGAATGGCGCGGATCAGTAGAAAAGGATTATCTTTGACTGTGTTAGAGAGTTCCTTTAAGTTTTCACTGACGTGGTTCAGGTTGTCGAGAATCCGCATCAAGCCGCCGGCGTTATTCTGTAACAGCTGGTCTACATCTTCCACCGTGCTGTCGATTTCGGCCATGGTGATGATTGCCTGGGCCATGGTCTCGCGGGTATCCAGCAGCACGTATTCGATAAGAGAATCTTTGCCCGCCACCATGCCGTCGATACTGTGAAGCAGGGTATCGAGAGTGCCGACAGTGCGATTCGCGCTTGCCAGCAGGGTGGTAAAGTCCTCTGAGCCTTCCCGGATTACCGCGGCGACCCCTGAGATAATCGAGTCGATCCGAGCGACATTCTCAGGTTTGAGCAACTGGTTAACCCGGCTCAATATCATCTGAAGGGTGTCCCCGACAACCCCCACATGCTCCATCACCTCATCCATGGTGGTCAGCTCCTTGCTGGGAATCAGGTTTCCGGGTGAAAGCAATGGGGCGGGCTCCTGGCTCTGCTCCAGCTCGAGGTGCTGCTCGCTGGTGATAGAGATAGAACTCAGGTAGGCAGTTGTACTTTCCTTGATCTTCAACCCTTTTTTGACTTCAAGAGTGAGCTCGATGAAATTTTTCCCTTCCTGGAGAAACTTCAGGCTGCCCACCTTTCCTACCAGCATACCTCCCATTCTCACCGGGGAACCGACCTCGAGCCCTCCGACATAATTGAGCCGGACCCGGTAGTAATCCATCTCTTTCCAGAACTTTGAACCGGTAACAGCGATTATGAAAGCGGCAAAAACGATCAGGGCGATAAAAATCCAGATTCCTGCCTTGATTTCTGAGGCACGGTAGCGAGATTTTCTGGGCATTTATCATTCATCCACGAAAAAGTTACACTGCCGGATCAAAACGAATCGGAGGTCAGGGCGCGCGCATAGCGGCCGATTTCCTCTTCACCGTACTCCTCGGGCCGGCGGTCGATAAATTGTTTCACCCGCGGGTGGTCCGAGGCTTTGAATTCTTCCTGTGTGCCGCGGAAAATCACATTGCCGCCGTGGAGCATGATAACCCTGTCGGCAATAGTATACATAGAGGCCATCTCGTGGGTAACAACGACAATTGTCATTTTCAGAGCTTTTTTCAGCTTGAGAATCAACTGGTCGAGTCCTGCAGCAATAATTGGATCCAGGCCGGCTGAGGGTTCATCGCAGAAAAGTATCTCCGGATCCATGGAGATCGCCCGGGCGAATGCCGCGCGTTTTTTCATCCCGCCGCTCAACTCGCTCGGCATGAAACTCTCATAACCGGCAAGATCTACCATGTCCAGCTTGATCTTGGTCATGATCTGGATCGTGGACTCCTCGAGTTTCGTATGCTCGCGCAGGGGCAGAGCCACATTGTCTCCGACCGATATCGAGTTAAACAGCGCCGAACTCTGGAAGACCACGCCTACCTTTCGCAGGAGTTTGGACAGCTCATCATCACCAAGCCGGGTGATATCCTGCCCCTTGACAATAATCTTGCCTGACTCAGGCTTTCTCAGGCCGATAATGTGGCGCAGCAGGGTGCTTTTTCCACAACCGCTTCCCCCAAGGATTACCGTGGTCTCTTCCCGGCGAATATTGAGACTCACACCGTTGAGAACTACCCGGCTATCGAAAGCGACAACCAGGTCCTCAACCCGTATAATATGATCTTCCCTTTTCGCTGAATCCACTGCCGGCCTACCAGATGTAGTAGAAAATGAATGTGAAAAAAGCATCCGCCAGAATGATCAGAAATATCGAAACCACCACACTCTGAGTGGTGTTGCGCCCCACGCCCTCAGCGCCGCCCTCGACCTTGAATCCCATGTAACAGCCTGTGATCCCCACCAGAAAAGCGAAGACGAAACTTTTTATCAGCCCGGTTACAATGTCCTTGAAAACCAGGGCGAAAATCGTTCGGGTTATATAGCGGGTAAATCCCAAATCGAGGCTAAAAACCGCTATCGCAACCCCGCCTCCGATACCGATAAAGTCTGCGATAATCGTAAGGCAGGGAACCATCACGGCCAGAGCAATCAGCTTGGGCACTACCAGGAACTTGATTGGATGGAAACCCATCGACTGGAGCGCCTCGATCTCCTCGCCCACTTTCATCGTGCCGATCTCGGCCGCAATGCCGGAACCCGAACGCCCGGCGACAATTATCGCAGTCATCAAAGGCCCGAGTTCACGGGTCTGGGCCACGGCCACAAGGTCTGCGGTGAAAATGGTCGCCCCGAACTGCTCGAGCTGGGATGCGCTCTGCATGGCAAGGATCATCCCGATGGAAAGGGAGATCAGCACCACGATCGGCACAGCGCTGACTCCCACCTTGACCATCTCGTCGAAAGTACTGCCGACACGAAGGCCTTTGCCCACCACTGGAGCCACGAACGTCCAATAAAGGCTGTCCACGATCAGGCGGTAAATAAAATAGATCCGTTCAAGAAAATCCAGAACCCTACGGCCAATCCAGCCGAAAAACAGCTCCATCACACCCTGTCTGTCTGATGAACTTTCCGCCATAGCGTGGAATCCCCTGCCTTCGCCGCCGAGCGCTGCTGAAGGATAGGGTTATTCAAAGGAAAAGATGTCTTGCTTTTCCCAGCCCGGACTGCGATAGGCTAGAGTGGGGAAACTTTCAGCGCTTCTTCCTCGGTTTCGTAAATTTCAAATACACGATCCAGCCTTGCCAGCTCGAAAACTTCCCGTACCGTCGTTTTGAGACATGCAATGCGGAAACAGCCATTGTAGTTTCCGGTGAGCTGAAGGCCTTCAACCAGGGTGGCGACCCCGCTTGAATCCATATAATCGACATCCTTGAGGTTGACAACAATAAGGGGCACCTTTTTCTTACTCAACTGCGTAATAGCCTTGCGCATCTCGGGGCTGGAATAAAGGTCCACATCGCCGGATACGGAAATTACAGCAATGTTCTTGTCATGTTGTACTATTACTTGCAATTTTTTTCTCCCTGGCATCTGAAAGGTATTTCACAAGCCGCAAAACCGTGCCTGAATTCTGGCTGGTCTTATAATTCACCCTGTCCATAATCGAGTGGATCAACATTACCCCCAGTCCGCCGGGGCGCACCGGGCCTGTCCGTTCCAGTTCCCGGTTCCTCTTCCCCACACATTTCCGAAGTTTCTCCACGTCTATTTCATCACCAAAATCCCTTAGAATAATCTCGATTTTATCATCATATAGTCGCACACGGATTACAATATGCCCGGTTTCCGAGCCTTGGTAGCAGTGGCGTATGATATTCGTGCAGCCTTCATCCACCGCAAGGGTGACCGCATGGATCTCGCTCTCTGAAAAACCCACCATTTCACAGGCCTGGGCGATTGTCTTACGCACAAGCTGCATCATTCTGGGATTGCTTGGGACCTTGATGTCGAAACTTTCTTTCATTTTGAGCGCCAGGTAAAAACCATGATCGTAATATCATCGAACTGGCTTTCCTCGCCGGCATGCCTGGTCACTGCCTCCACGAGTTGCGAGACCAGATCTCCAGGAGTAAGCCATGAACCGCGAATAATCTTCTCCATTTTTTCCACGGTAAACCTTTCTCCTTTACGGTTCTTGGCGTCAAGAATCCCATCGGAGAAAAACACGAGAGTATCGCCTCGTCTCAAATAGAGGCTTGCTTCCTCAAATTCGGCCTTTTGTTTAATACCCAGGGGTATTCCCTTGCTACCGTCAAGTCTGAGCAGCTCGTCTGTGGAGCGGTGATATAGAATCGGTGGGATATGCCCGCCGTTGACATATCTCAGTTCACCGTGATGTGTATCGAGAGTGAGATAGATCATGGTGACAAACATGCCATGCTGGCTTCTCTCGGCAAGCATCTCGTTCAGGATTATCACTGTCGGGCCGGGGTCTTCGGCCTGGTGGGCCTGAAAGCGAAAATCACTGATCAGCCGGGCCATGTAGAGCGCTGCCGGCATTCCCTTGCCAGATACATCCCCGATTGTCAGTCCGAGAAGGCCTGGCCGAAGTTCGATACAGTCGTAAAGGTCACCGCCGACCATGCTTGCCGGGAGATTTATCGCCGCTATTTCGTATTTATCGTCTTCCTTGTGAGAAAAACTTCGCGGAAGAAATCCCTGCTGAATAGCCGAGGCCATTTCCAGTTGCTGCTCGACTTTCTGGTTTTTCAGCAAACGCTTGTGCATCTGCGCATTCTGCACTGACACCGCTACCCCCCGGCAAAAAGTCTCGAAAAGCTTGAGATCTTCCTCGGTAAATTTCTTTCCATCCTTGCGGTTGATTACCTCAACCACTCCCAGTATTTTGTCCTGGACGACCATCGGTGCACAGAGAATCGACCTGGTCACGAACCCGGTTTCCTTGTCAACACCGGAGTAAAATCTTTTATCCTTGGTAACATCAGAAACCACAACAGATTTTTGGTTTTGCGCCACCCAGCCGGCAATACCCTGTCCAAGTTCGAGAGTGAAACTCCGTTCGAGCTTCCTGCCTACTTTGCCCAGCGCCCTACGGCATTCGAGAAGCCTGTTTTCCTCATTGTAGAGCATTACACTGCTCGCCTCTGAAACCATCACCCGCTGGCTGAACTCGAGCACCCGTCGGATCAG
>Ga0114922_10002080_pt1 | contig 18885 bp, 13 predicted proteins | sample AartaG_FD_100975 | JGI IMG/M metagenome (GOLD analysis project Ga0114922, IMG submission 100975) | Deep subsurface microbial communities from Aarhus Bay to uncover new lineages of life (NeLLi) - Aarhus_00045 metaG | ecosystem: Environmental > Aquatic > Marine > Oceanic > Sediment | place...
AGAGACCGACCCGAACAATCCCGATAGCGACGGCGACACCATGCCTGACGGTCAGGAGGTGCTACGCGGCACCGACCCGAATCTCGCTGAATGGGTGCCCGGCCCGGCGCTCTCCATTTTCGGGCTTGCGCTGCTGTCCGTCGCCTTCCTCGGCACAGTGGGTTATCGCCTGCTGTCGGCGCGACGAAAGTGACGAACAGGGCCGCTGGAAACGCTAATCCGCAACGACCTCGGCCTCAATCCCACGCAACGCGTTCTGTACCTGCTTGCTGCGCGACGTCTCATGCGCACTAACCAAGAATAGCCTTGAGATCCTCCTGCGGCGTTGAGATTGGCGTGAGGTTGAACTTCTCCACAAGGACGTTCAACACAGCCGGCGTCACGAACGCGGGAAGGCTCGGACCCAGCCGCATGTTCTTTATCCCCAAATGTAACAACGTAAGCAGGATACATACCGCCTTCTGCTCGTACCAGGATATTATCAGCGAAAGAGGCAGCCCGTTGACGTCCGTGCCGAAAGCTTTCGCGAGCGCCACAGCTATCTGTATGGCGGAGTAGGCGTCGTTGCACTGACCGCAGTCAAGCAGACGCGGAATGCCGCCGATGTCGCCGAAATCCAGCTTGTTGAAACGGTACTTGCCGCACGCCAGCGTCAGAATGGCACAGTCCTGCGGGACGGCCTGGGCAAACTCCGTGTAGTAGTTGCGTCCGGGTTTAGCCCCATCGCATCCTCCTATCAGGAAGAAGTGTCTGAGCGCGCCCGCGTTGACCGCCTCGACCACTTTGTCCGCCACGCCGAGAACGGCGTCACGCGCGAAGCCTACCAGGATTGTCTTGTCCGGACCGTCTTCCGTGAACCCCTCAGCAGCCAGCGCCGCATCGATCACCGGCTTGAAATTGCGGTCGCTTATGTGAGCAACACCCGGCCACGCGACCAGGCCGCAGGTGAATATCCTGGAGTTGTAGGAGTCTTTCGGCTTCTGCACGCAGTTCGTCGTCATGAGAATCGCCCCGGGAAACGCGTCAAACTCCTTCTGCTGATCCTGCCACGCGCCGCCGTAGTTGCCGACAAGATGCTTGTACTTCTTGAGCCCGGGATAGCCGTGGGCGGGAAGCATCTCGCCATGAGTGTAGACGTTTATTCCCGTGCCCTCGGTCTGTTTGAGCAGCTCCTCCAAGTCCTTGAGGTCGTGGCCGGAGACGACAATCGCCTTTCCCTTAACCGGCTCGATGCGTACCGGCGTCGGGACCGGATGACCGTAAGCGCCTGTGTTGGCCGCATCCAACAGTTCCATGACCCTGAGATTGACTTCACCGCATTCAAGCGCCATGGCCACCAGTTCGTCTGCGGTCGGGTCGTCTTTCGCGAGGAAATCCAACGCCTCGTGGAAGAACGCGTATACCTTGTCATCCTCCTTACCGAGTATCTGGGCGTGGTCGGCATATGCGGCCGTACCCTTGAGGCCATACGTGAGAAGTTCCTGAAGTCCGGTCACATCATCGCCGAGCGCCTCCTTGCGTTTCGTGATGCCTACCTCTTCACCCTGTCTGATAAGCCCCTCCAAGTCGCCTGCGGGAGCCCACGCGGCGGGTCCTGCGAGCGTGTCCGGCGAACGCCCGGCCTTCTCGCACGCCTCCTCATACAAACGTTTGGCCTTATCGCGCAGCTCGGCCGCTTTGAGCAGCGAGCACTGCAGCCGCTCTGGATCAAAATTCACGTTCGTCACGGTTGAAAAGAGCGCTTCAACGGTGAAGATGTCAATCTCGCGGTCCACAACGCCCAGCTCTCTGGCCCTGTGCGCGTACATCGAGATCCCTTTGGTCGCGTGGACCAGCAGATCCTGCAGCACTGCGGTCTCGGCGTCCTTTCCGCACACGCCACGTACGGTGCAACCGGTTCCCTTAGCTGTTTGTTCGCACTGATAGCAAAACATCATCCTACCTCCTTATCCTCTCTTCCTAACGCAAAACCACCTTCACTCTGCCCGCAACATGATGAGAAGCATCTTGAACCGCTGCTCCGCCTTGACGGCGTGCGGGATGTTAGCGGGCATAACGACCAGTTGCCCCGCTTCTGCGGGAACCGTCTCGCCGCCGATTGTCAGCACCGCCTCACCGTCGATAATCTGCACGATGGCGTCGTACGGTGTCGTATGCTCGCTCAAACCCTGTCCCTCGTCGAACGCGAAGAGGGTGAGGGTACCCGCGCTGTTCTCGGCGACCGTGCGGCTGACGACCGCGCCGTCCACATACTCAACCAGACCGGCAACGTTCAACGCCTCTGCCGTCGGTACTCGACCATCACTTTTTCGGTTTCTGTCGGTCATTGTCGTTCCCCAAACCGGTTCTAGACAAAACCCCTTATCAGCCAATCGAACCGTCCACGTTCTTACCCCGTGCGCATCCCTTGAAGATAGATTCAGAGGATAGCCCCGACCTTATTTCTTCTCCTTATCCGGGAGAAGACTTCCGATTTCCCCGAGACATTGTTCGGCGTAGGGACACCACTCTGCGCAACCCAGATCCAGGCGCGGGTTCCTGGACTTGTAACCGCAATTAGAACATTTGCGGGAACTGTCGTCCTTGAAGAACTCCACCGGCTTGTTGCACGCCGGGCACGGTACCTTAAATATGTCTTCCGCCTTCCAGTACCGCATATCCTGTCCCGGGCACTTCATCTCGCCTGCTCCCCGTCACCTTGTACTCTGCAGCTCTCCAGGATATCCCCCTTGACTCCGATCTTTGTCAAACAGAGCGGTATATCCTTTCCGGAATCCTGCACCGCGCCCTGTACGAGATGCACCAGACCGTAGCAGCACGGCACCTGCATGTACGCTACTTCGACCTCGCGGATGTCGTTCTGGAGAAATATCTGCGCCAGCTTCTTGCGGTACAGATCGACATCATCCAGCTTCGGGCAGCCCACCACCAGCGTTCTTCCGGCCAGGAACCTGCCGTGAAAGTCCGCGAACGCGAACGGCGTACAGTCAGCCGCGATCAGCAGTCTGGCACCATCGAAATACGGCGCCTGTACCGGAACCAGCCGAAGTTGCACCGGCCAGTTGATAAGCATGGAGGGCCCCCGCGCGGTAGTCTCGGCATCCGGCGCTGCCACCGCAGTATCGTTACGAAGTAGCCGTGCCGCTGCACCGGGACACCCGGCGAAAGGCGGATCGTCCGCCTCGGCCGAAGTCTCAGGCACCGCCGGGGCCTCCTTCTCGCCCCTTTGGGTGAGGTGACGCTCGGTAGCTTCGAGGTCGAACTCGTCCGCTTGGCGCTCCTCGATCGTTATTGCCTCCTGCGGGCACTCGCCCAGACAATCACCCAACCCATCACAGTACACCTCGCTCACGAGCCGCGCTTTCCCGTCGATTATCTCGAGAGCGCCTTCTGCACAGGCCGGAACACACTGGCCGCACCCGTCGCACTTTTCCTCATCAATCTTGACTATCTTTCTGAGCGCCATTAGGTTGCCTCTTGCACCGCTCCGGCCATCGAGCGATACACGTCTGTGAGTTCTGACAGATTTGTTCCGGCGAGGTAATCACCTACTTGCCGGTCAACTGTCTCCAAAAGGTCTCCGAAAATGCACTGTCCATCACAAATCGGCGTCCCGAGAAGACACTTGTTCGGCACGAGCGGACCCTCTATTGCCTCGTACACATCGAGCAACCGGACCTCATCGCCCTGTCTCTGCAGCATGAAACCGCCTTTCGGCCCACGCATCGAGGTGACGAGTCCCGCTTTCGCCAAACGCTGAAGCACCTTGGATAGATGCGCCTCTGACGCGTGCAACTGGGAGGCGATCCGTCTGGTCGAAACCTCTTTTCCCGGATTCGCCGCCAGCATTACTGCAGCGTGCAGAGCCAGCGAGGCTGCATCCGATATTCTCAACATGTTTGCCATAGAATCGAGCTCCTTTCCTGGTATTTCGGTACTACTATACCATATTATCCGATGGATGTCAAGTAAAAAATCCGCTCATTTGGGGATAGGGCGAATCTAGAGAGTAAGTGTCTGATATTAGTGGGTTTACGTGCAGCCATCCCGGCGCGTCCAGGTAAGACAGGGAGGTTTCGGCGGACGCAGCCGCGGGCTGTGGAGCATGCCGCTTGCAGCGTCTTCGTTGACAGCGCAATAAGGTTGTGGTATTCTGGAGAAGTCGGGAAAGAGGGGGTTAAGGTTCCAGTCAAGATCCCCGTTTTCCCAAGTTTGTCGACGTTAACTGCCTGGGGGGGAGTAGCGTCGAAGCGCTACCGAGATCCTGTGTCTTGTTGAGGGGGAAGTATGAGTCGCTTCCATCCGAAGTGCGCGTTCCTTAAGCAGTACGATTGTGCCTGCCATACGTCAAATCACCGGACTGAGACTACCACGAGGGTGGACTGTTTCTGTCTTTGGGGAAGTGTGGGTATATGAACTTGGAGGATGGAGCCATACAGAGATACGCGCTGCTATTTGCACTGGCTTTGGCAGTGTGTGGAGTGGCCTACCCCCAGGAAGGTGCGCAATGGCAACCGCTGTCTGCTGACGCTGCCCCGTCCGAGGCTTTCGTGTGGCGAACAGAGCCAATCGCGAACGGCCTCCGAGTGTACTGTACGCTCGATGGATTAATGACCCGAGACATCAAGGAAGAGGGGCGCGCTTTTACGAGACTCTCCATCGACGGATTGGGTGTATCCGGCGAGATTGGCACGCCTGAGATGCCTGCGTGGCGGCGGTTCATAGAGGTTCCGTATGATGCTACTGACGTGCAGCTGGTCATCGGGCGCAGGGAAGCCCAGACCATTGACGCTCCATCGGTCGGCATTGCTCATCCGGTTTACCCGGTCCAACCTCCTCGGGTGAAGCTGCCTCGACATGGCCCAGAGGAACCCTTCGCATGGAATCAGACGTTTTACGCTAGCAAGGCCAGTGTCAGATCTGCTGAGGTGGAACTGGCTCCCGTCGGAGTACTTCGAGGTCGTCGGCTCTATATGGTGACGGTCCATCCATTCGATTACAGTCCTGCCAACCATCGCCTCACCGTGAGGAAATCAGTTAGATTTGAGGTGACGTGGAAATCCGCCAAAGGAGAGGGCGCGGTGCGCGGTGCGCGTTACCGGTCGCCCTTGTTTGATAGTATTGTGGACGAGTTTGTTCTGAATGGTGAGCCGGACAGGTCTAAGGGTCTCCCTCCGCTTCCCATCGGTTACCTGATTATCACGGATCCCGCATACGCTGCCAACGCCGACCTTGCCGACTTTGTCGACTGGAAAACCGAGCGCGGCTTTCATACAACGCTTGTCACTACCGGCGACGCCGGCACAACCACCACGAGCATCAAGGCCTATATCCAAAATGCGTATGAGAATTGGCCAGTACCGCCGAGTTTTGTGTTGCTGGTAGGAGACACCGGTCAGATTCCGCATTGGGTGGGGACGCAAACGGACAACCCTGCCACAGACCTTTACTACACGACGGTCGACGGAACGGAGTGGAGCACACCCGACATGGGGATCGGGCGGTTTGCCGTATCCTCAGCCGCTGAACTTGCCAATGTTATTCAGAAGACCCTGGACTACGAGCAGGGACTATGGCCGGGCGGGTACGAGGGCTGGGAGCAGCACGCCGCGTTCATGGCGGGGAACGACAACCACACAATTACCGAAGGAACGCATAACGCGGTCATCTCCAACCATTTCGATCCTGCAGGATATGCCAGCGATAAGCTCTACGATTGGTGGTACAATGCCAGCACGGGCGACGTGTCTGCAGCCATTAACGCCGGCCGGTCGCTGGCGGTATACTCGGGACACGGCGCTGAAACCTCCTGGGCAGACGGTCCCCCCTTCAGTCAGGCCAACGTGCGTGCGCTTATCAACGAGGTTCATCCGTTGGTACTGAGCTTCTCGTGTCTTACTGGGGATTATTCCTATTCAGAGTGTTTCGGGGAGACCTGGCTGCGTGACGAGAGCGGGAGCCTGGCGTTCTACGGATCGTCGGTTACTTCGTACTGGGACGAGGACGACGTCCTCGAACAGGGCGTCTTCGACGGCGCATTTGATAACGATATGACCTGGATTGCGCGCATGTGCGTATACGGCCTGCAGAGCGTCTACATGCACTACGGAGCGACCGCCACGGTCCACCGCTACTATGAGCAGTACAACCTCCTCGGCGATCCGTCTGTCGACCTATACATGAACATTGCCGGAATGCTCACCGTCTCCCATCCGAGCGCCGTTCGTGCCGGCACCTCGACCTTTTCCGTTCACGTGGCTCAAGACGATGCCCTCGTCGCCTTGTCGCGCAATGGCGTTCTCCATGGCACGGCACTGAGTTCTGGCGGATCTGCCGTCGCGAATCTCTCGCCGCCTGTGTTCACGGGTAACGTTCTGGTCACGGTCACGCGTCACAACTACAAGCCTTACCAGGATAGCGTTCCCGTCACGGCAGGTGCGGACGGCATTATCTGGCTTGGGAGTCCGGGTTACACCTGCCCGGACATCGTGACCATTGTGGTGATAGATTCGGATCTTGGCTCGACCGGCACGCAGGACGTTACATTGACTACTGACAGCGGCGACTCCGAAACTGTAACCATGCTTCCGACTGGCACTTACGGCGTGTTTTCCGGGAGCATCGCAACGGCACCTGGCAGCGGCCCTGACGAGGACGGCACCCTCCAAGGGCTTCACGAAGACGTGATCACCGCTACGTACGAGGATCAGAACAACGGGACGGGCAGTCCGGAAACCAAGACTGACACGGCGATCGTGGACATTCAGGGTCCGGAAATATCCGATGTAGAGGTGCAAGTGAGCTCGAGGAGCCTTAGCTCAGCTCGCGTTACGTTCGACACGGATGAACCGAGCACCGCAGCGGTCCTGTGCGGCGAGATCGCTGGCGGGTCTTACGACATAGTTGTTGAAAGCACGGTACTGACGACAAGTCACGCGCTCGGTCTGACCGGACTTTCGCCGGACACGACGTACTACGTCGAGGTCGATGCCTGGGACGCTGTCGGTAATCAGGACACGGACGCGTTTTGCCGCTCTTTCAGCATACCCGATTGTCCCTGGTCCGACAGCGACGGTGACGGTTTGCCCGACTGCTGGGAAACCGAATACGAGCTCGACCCGAACGATGGCACGGGCGATAACGGCGCAGATGGCGATCCGGACGACGACGGGTTGACGAACGCTCTGGAGTACCAATACCACACTGACCCAACAGACGCCGACACTGACGACGATGGATTGAGCGATGGGGATGAGGTGCACACGCATGATACCGACCCGAATGACGCCGACACTGACGACGACGGCCTGCTTGACGGAGTGGAGACGAATACGGGCATCTATGTGAGCCTAACCGACACCGGTACCGACCCGAATGATGCCGATAGCGACGATGACGGTTTGCCGGACGGCTGGGAGGTGGACAACGGATTAGACCCGACGGACGCGACCGGCGACAATGGCGACACCGGCGACCCGGACGAGGATGGACTCACGAACGCCGAGGAGTTAACGCACAGTACCGACCCGTGGGATCCTGACTCGGATGATGACGGCTTGCTCGACGGAGTGGAGACGGATACGGGCATCTACGTAAGCCCAAACGACACCGGTACCGACCCGTCGGACGCGGACTCGGACGACGATGGCCTCCTTGACGGAGTGGAGACGAATACCGGCGTCTATGTCGATGAAACCGACACCGGGACGGATCCCAACGACCGTGATACGGACAACGACGGGCTGAACGACTCTGTGGAGACGGGCACGGGCGTCTATGTTGACGAAACCGACACGGGGACGGATCCCAACGACCCTGATACGGACGATGACGGCCTGAACGATGGCGACGAAGTCGCAGCCGGTACAGATCCTAACGATCCTGAGAGCCACCCGCGCTGGTACGTTGACGGGAGTAACAGCTCCGGTATCGAAGACGGAACATCCTGGAGCACGGCCTTCACCACCATCCAGGCCGGCATAGACGCCGCATTCGATAGTCCTGGGTGGGGCGCGCAGGTCTGGGTTGCGGAAGGTGTATATAGCGAGGAGCGCGACAACGAAACTGGTTCGGTCATTATGAAAGGAGGTGTGCAAATCTATGGTGGGTTTGCCGGGACTGAGACAGCCCGCGACCAGCGCGACTGGGAGACGCACGTCACAATCATTGATGGTTCCGTTGCGCGCTCAGGCCAGCCCGCCTACCACGTGGTCATAGGGGTGAACGACGCGACACTTGATGGATTCACGATTACAGGCAGCAATGCTAATGGCACAGGGTGGGATGGCATGGGTGGCGGGATGTACAACTACTGCAGCTCGCCACAGGTGACCAACTGCATCTTCACGGGCAATTCGGCTCACGGCGGAGGGGCGATGTACAGCTACGCCGGCTCGCCACAGGTGACCAACTGTACATTCTATGGCAACTTCGCCGAGTCCACGGGCGGCGCAATGCACAACAGCTCCGGCTCGCCGCAGGTAACCAACTGCACATTCTACGCCAACTCCGCCGAATCCCTTGGCGGTGCGTTGGTGAACTATGACTGCTTCGCGACCGTGACCAACTGTACCTTTACTGCCAACTCGGCAGGCGACCGGGGAGGCGCGATGTGGAACCAATGGCGCTCCACCACCATAACTAACTGCATATTGTGGAACGATACGCCCGATGAGCTTTACATTACCGGGGCCGAACAGACAATTACTTACTGTGACGTGGACGGAGGTTATGAAGGCGAGGGCAACATCGACCTGAATCCGTTGTTCGTTGACGCGGCAAGCGCTGATTACCGCCTGTCCACACGCTCACCCTGCATAGACACGGGTTGCCACGTCGCTGATTTGACGGAGGATTTTGAGGGCGATGCCAGAGGGCATGACGGCGACGGTCTGGGTGCAGGGACTACAGGCGATGGCTCGGACTATGATATCGGCGCCGATGAGTGCACGCTCGTTGCTACTGACAGCGACGGTGACGGTTTGCCTGATGACGTGGAAACCAATACCGGCGTATTTGTTGCCGAGAACGACACCGGCACCGACCCAAACGACCCTGATACAGATGACGATGGTCTGAACGACGGCGACGAGGTTGACGTGTACGGTACTGACCCGAACGACGGCGACTCCGACGATGATAGTCTGCCTGACCTTTGGGAAGTCGAGAACGAGCTCAATCCTAACGATGGTACCGGCGATAACGGCGCCGACGGCGACCCGGATGACGACGGTTTCAGCAACCTGGAGGAACACGACGGCGGCAGCGATCCGCAGGACGAGAACTCGGTGCCAGACACCACGGTAACAGCGGAGTTCACCGCGACCCCGACCAGCGGTAACTCGCCGTTGACAGTCCAGTTCACGGACCAGTCCGCGGGCGGGGTAACGAGCTGGGCATGGGATTTCGGCGATGGCGGTACCAGCACCGAGCAGAGTCCATCGTACACCTACAACACCGCCGGCTCATTCGACGTCAGCCTCACGGTCACAGGTCCGGGCGGGTCGGACACCGAGACCAAGGTGAGGTATGTTCGCGTTACGACACAGCAGCAGGTGGTGTCTCATTTCATTGCCAGTCCGACAAGTGGAAACAGACCTCTGGGGGTGTATTTCACGGATCAATCTGCGGGTCCGATCACCAGTTGGGAATGGGATTTCGGCGATGGGTACACGAGCACCGCTCAAAACCCGTCACATACGTACTACTTTACGGGCAACTTCACTGCCAGCCTTACTGTGACCGGAGCCAGCGGCTCCGATACCATGACCGCCGTTATTAACGTCGATCAGGCGCTACCGGCTGACGGTCTTAAGTACAAGGTGGTCATAGATGACATAAAGGTGATATACACGAAGCCTACATGTTTCGCCTGCTACAACGAGCTGAGCGACACGCTGCTGGTGGCGGTATGGGGCGACGAACCGGGAGCGCTGACTGTGAAAGCCGGTGAGGATGCCTCGGCCAACTGGGGATCGGCCTGCGATATCTATATTGACGCGCCGGATGCTTCCCTCAAGAAGATCAACCTCAAGGGTAGAGAGGAGATGGACCTGTACGTCTGCGGGCAGGTGGATTATGTGAAGAACTTCATCCTGAAGTACGGGTTCGTGGGCAATACGGGAGGTTATGGCGAGGCGTTTGGTCTTGGCAGCGCCGCGGACGATCCACCGAAGAACGTTTTGATCAAGTGGGGAGCTACGACGGCGTCTGTGCTTGGCCTATCGTACCCTGATGCCCCGTTCGACCTCACGCCAGAGCGGAAATCAGAGCCTTTCGTCGAATTCGAGCTTGCTGATTACGATTACGATTACGATTATGATTACGATGAAGATGAGGAAGGTGACGAGACGAAGGCGGCGTACACGTTCGAGTACGGAGACGTAAAGGTGCTTTACAGCCTGCCGGGTTGCGAGGCGTTCTACAACGACACCGACGGGACTTTGACGATCCAGGTTACTGAAAGTGACGGTAACCTGACGGTGAAGTGCGGGGAAGAGGCGTACCTCGAGTGGGATGATCGGTGCGATGTCTACATCGATGCGCCGGCGGCCTCGATCAACACGATAAACCTGAAGGGGAGGCTTGAAACGCAGTTGCACGTGTGCGGCGAGGTCTCTTACGTGAAGAACTTCAAGCTGAAATACGGATGCGTGGGCGACACGGACTTCTACGGTGAGGATTACGGTCTGGGGTGCACGTCGCTCGCCTTGCCGAACAAGATCAAGATAAAGTGGGGATGGACTACTGCGCCACTGCTCGGCGTTTCTTACTAGCGAGCGTGCGGTGGCGGGACGTTCGTCAGCGCCGTTGCCGAACCGCTCGTGCAGCAGAGCACATAGCTGCAGTGATGTCGCAGCCCGTTATCTCTCTTTCTCACGCGACATTGGGATAGACATCTCGAGCGGCAGTTTGGTATAATGTGGTCGTCCGAGGAAGACCTGTTTCAGGCAGGATTATCTCACCACTTGACGTGCCGGAGTGGCGGAATTGGCAGACGCACGGGACTCAAAATCCCGCGGTCCTTTGGACTGTGAGGGTTCAACTCCCTCCTCCGGCACCATTTCCGGATTGTGATCGCGTTGCGTCGAAGGGCAGCCGCAAGACTATTACCATTCGTGTGCGTCCGTCGAGTTCTACTTCGACTTCGTGAAACCGATCTGGCGGCTTTTCGGGGGCTTCTCAGGTGCCATCAACTCGCGGATAGCTTCGAACACTACCTTGAACTGCTTGTCATACTTGCTTTCGAGCGCTTTGATTTTCCGAGCCAACTCCGCATGTGATGCGAGCATCCGGCGAAGCGTAACGAATGCCCTCATGATTTCGATATTCACTTGAATAGCGCGTGGACTGTTGAGGACGCTGGACAGCATTGCAACTCCCTGTTCCGTAAAGGCATAGGGTGAGGAACGTCTACCGCCCCAGTAACTTGACATCACAAATTGTGACTTCAAGATCTCGAGCTCCTTCTTGCTGAGCTGGAACATGAAATCACGAGGGAACCGGCCAATGTGTCGCTTAACAGCCTGATTCAGGGCCCGGGTCTCCACACCATATAGTGCCGCCAGGTCGGCAGCGTGCAGGCTGCTACTGTTGTCCGAGTTGAGGGAACCACTTGCGCATGACTTGCGGGTTCACTTGGTACGCCTTTTGCATTAGCTTAGCGGCCTCTTCCGGCTTCCCGCCTTTATGATATATCCTGGCGAGGTTAACGTAGGCCTCAACGATATCAGGATCGTTCGGGTTGAGTTGTATTGCCTCCAGATAGAGGCGCGCGGCCTCCTCCTGCTCGCCCTTGCCGGCGCGCATGGCGGCGAGGTCGAGGCGAAGGTACGCGTTGTTAGGATCCAGCCTTAGTGTCTCGCCGAACTCGTTCAGCGCTTTTTCCTCCTCGCCCTGACCCTGATATGCCACTGCCAGGTTGTAGTGGACGCGGGAACTGTCCGGGGCGTACTCGAGCGTACTTGTGAATAGAGAGATGTTATCGTGCCAGTCTGTATTGCGGCGCATAGTCAGCGCGGTGAAACAGAGCAGGATTATCGCGAGACATCCCACCGATAACGCACGGAGGTGTCTCGGCGCTAATCGTATCCGCTCGCTCGTCAGGATCCGGTCCACCCGGGCTACCACGAAGGCGATAAACCCTATTGACGGCAGGTACAGCCAGTGCTCGGCGATAGCGGCGTTCAGCGGGTAGACGCCCGATACCGGCAGCCATGCTATGAGGAACCAGAGCAGGGCGAAAACAATGGCGGGACTTTGCCGCCACCTTTTCCAGGCGAATATGCACGCGCCTGCGAGGCATGCTATGGTGAAGATGACTGCAAGAGGCGATACCTTCTCAATCCCGCGCTCCATGTGAAGACCGGCCGGCACGAACAAAAGCCGTATGTATGTCGCGAACGCCTGGGATCCTTTGAGAATACGTTCTCCGAAGGGTAGGGGATCTGTCGTCGTGATGCCGAACTTCAGGGATGTCTCTCTCAGAACCGCGTACGCCACCATGCAGATGAACAGACCTATGATGATAGCGAGAGCCTTACGATTCCTTCGTTCCCGGAAGACAAGCGCGCAAGCAAGCACGAGAAAGGGCAGGATTATTGCCGATTCTTTCGACAAGAGCGCGGCTATGTAGCAGAGAATCGCTCCCGCCACGCACAGAACGTCCTGCGCGCGACGCTGTCCGGAATCGTTCTCGGCGGACCCTCCCGAAACCCGCCAGTACAGAAGAAAGGAGGATAGCAAGAACAGGTTCGTCAGCATATCGCCGCGTCCCGACACGTACGTTACGGCCTGCGTGTGTATCGGGTGCACGACAAAGAGCAACGAAGCGGCCAACGCGGCGCCAGCCTTCTGGAACACGGCTTTCACGAGAAAGAAGACCAGCAGGGCGACACCGATGTGCATCAGCATGTTGGTCCTGTGAAAGCCGCGCGCGGCACCGTGCCCTACAACCTGATTTGCGGCTTTTGAGCCGGTTGCCCTTTCGCCCCATAACTTATAGTCCAACATGAACGAGAGCGTGAGAACGGGCCGGTAGAAGTTGCCTTGACTTCGCCCAACATGGTGGAAGTCTGACTTGAAAATCTCCGGAATGTAGCTGGGGCTGGTGATGTGTTTGTTGAATTGGACGGAGCTGACATCGTCCCATACGAACTCGTTACGCAGCGAGTTGGAATATGCTATTAGACCGAGCAGTATAATGAGGAAGACGGCGAGTTTCACGCTGACCAAAGCGCCTCGTTGCTCCGAACTAACGCTGGCTTTTCTCACGGGCCGCGGAGTGTTAGTTCCACGTCCTTGCCTGTCTTGAGCCACCTAATAACGATCCCGACGGGTCTTCCCGAGCTGCTCTCGAGCAGTTTCTTGAATCTATACCCGTCGAACTCCTGGCCAACCTTCACTTGTCGAGTTTCCGTCAGGCCCGTTTGAAGGTAGGTGACCTTCACGGAGGCGATCACTTCGCCAGCCCCTGGACCTTCCTCTGCAGTGAAGAACCATTGCAGCTCGACCCGAGGTTTCATAAGCTCTTCCTGCGCCCGCCCTTGAAGGTCTAACGTACGCGGGTGTGTGGGATTGATTTCAATCACCATGCTGCACGCCAGTAGGCAGGTCTGATACTCCTCCCTGTTAAACAGGTTGTTTGCGTTGCCGTATATTCTTGAAGTGATCTGGTCTATCATCATCTTGCCGTCCTCTGTCGAGCCGTGTTCGGTGCGGAACGTTCTCAACTTTCCTCGGAGCTGCTGGATTCCGCTCTGCAACTCGCCCGGGTCGCCGCCGCCGCCGAGGGAGCTAATGTCGCTGAGAATCGCCTGCCCCTCAGCTCTGATCTCCTCCGGGGTCGCCGGTTTGTCCTCGTCGTCCTTGGGTTCCGGCGGCGGGCATCCCGCTACAAGTAGAGCTACGACGACTATCGGCAAGATGGCAAGTTTGAAGCTTTTCATGATGAGCCTCCTAGCGTGCGAAACGCCCATACCAGTCACGAGTTCGTTTCACTATACGAGATATGAATACCGTATTACATCGTATCACGTTCCTCATCGTTTTGCAACAGGATTCGCGCGCCGGGGCTAGAACCTGTACACGAGAGTCGTCCGGAACGTCATGTCGTTCTTCTCGACACCCGAAACCTCGGGATCGTTGTCATATTCATTGACAAGACTTACCCTTAAGTCCAGCGATTCGCTGAGCGGCGTTGCGAGCGCTGTGGTGGACACGAGCCGGAACGACCCGAAATCGCTGATGCTGGGGTAGACGGTGAGTTCCTGGCTGAAGAGCGATTGATCGAACACTTTCTGCGTCCAGAGCCCGTGCAGCAGCACAATGGCTTCGGTATGCTGGTCCTCACCGTCGTACCACTCCGCGGTCACACCGACACCGGCCTCGCCGATCAGTTTGGTTCTTTCCGTGTCTATCCACTTATAACCCGGGCCAACCGCAGCGTTCAGCCTGAAATCGAGCTCTTCTATTTCATCGTGCTCGACATTGACCGTTCCGAAAATGTATGCCTTGGCCGACCTGTACCGCCTGTATGTTGCTTCGGCAAACGCCCGGTTCCTCTCTGTATCGTCGCCACGTTCCGCATAGTCGTAGGAGGCTTTTAAGGACAGCTCCCTGACGTCAATTTTGCGCAGAGCCTCAACCTTACCGTATAGGTCGAGTGTCTCGGTGTTACCTTCTCTTATTTGAAGCCCAGCCTCGACATTGCCGGTCCACGGCACACTTGCGGCACTTTCCTCATCGCTCTGATCCCCTGTTGAGGCTGCTCCATCTGTCTCAGCCTGAGCCAGGACGAGCGGTTCATGGAGGCCGTCCATCGCCAATTCCAGATGGCTGACCGCCGGGTGGAGCGTGTCAGGCGCGGATCGCAAGGCCTCGCTGCTGTCCGAACCCTCTGCCGGATGGTTGCTCCCAATCATAAGTGCAACCACAACAATTCCAAGAGGATGAAACTTGAATGACATTTTCAAGAACCTTTCTTTCGACTCTGCTAATCCGAGTCTTGCCAGAGCTCCTCCCACACCTTGCGCGGCTTTCCCCCCTCACCGGCCTGTCGGCCTTCCGCCGATCGATCGGCGAAAGTGAAGTCATCGCACAAGTTACCCTTTTCCGAGTCACCGACCCATTCAGTGCTCGGTATTCTGCATTTGTTGTGAGCGTGTTCATCGTAAAACTTGCAGTTCAAGCAGCAACGGCTGTAAGCATGGCATTTTTCGCACACATCAATCCGCGACAGGCGTTTCTCCTCGCGCCACTCCGTTCCGCATCGGTAACATCTCTTCATCTACGCCGTCTCCATACCTGTGCCCGTGCTACGCTCTTGCCGTGACGAGAATCCAGGTTCCGAGCAGGATAAACCCGATGCCGGCGACTATTTTGAGCACTTGCGGTGACACGAACCGGCTGAATTGTGACCCGATGACAACCGCAAGCAGACATGCGAGCACCAGCGCGCACGACGCCCCTACGAACACCGCAGCCTTATTCAACCCCTCTTGAGAGGCGAGTATTAGTGTGGCTATCTGGGTCTTGTCTCCGAGTTCCGCGAGAAATATGCTCACGAAAACCGTCGAAAGCATTTTGAAGTTCATGTTCCACTCCCCGTTTCAGTGCAATCCGTTGGAACCATGGAATAGCGTGGCCGACGCACCGACGATCGACGCAGAGGCGGCGCTTGACACCTCCCTGCAGTCCGAGCCTAGCAGATGGCGTTCGCCTATGTCAACCGTCAGATCAAACCGCTGCCGGTGCGGGTTCGGTGCGGACGACGCGCACCATTTCGGGGGAAAAGTCCAGCATGAAACCACGTTTAGGTATCGTTTTGATCAGTGTGTGGTTCTCAGGCAGGAGGTCCCGGGTTCGCTTCAGAATCTCACTCTTGTGCTGGTGCATCTGGTTGTTTTCGACGAATACGTCCGGCCCCCACAACACGGAATAGACTTCATCGTATGTGACGCACTCTTGAGGTTTGTCGGCGAGCAACCTGATCAACCTGTACGGGCGCTCCGGCAACTGGACCCGGTTACCTCGTATAACTATGCTGCCCGGCTGGCGGTCGTCGATCAGAAGCTCGAACGGTTCGACATCGCTCCGAGACGCATCTTGGGACGGCTCCGGAAATTCATCCTTCAGAAGGAGCGCTATACTCTTGCCGACAATAGGGGAGAGCGTCTCGACAGGCGCCTCCGCTATGGACTGCGGCGTTGTGAGTCGAGCGGCAAAGAGACCGGCGATCCCCGCGCGGTCAAGACCGTCAATCCCCAGCCTGGCGATTTCCAATGTTTCCGACGTTACTCCAAACCGCAGCCGGTCGGACAGCTCGCGCATCTCCTCGCACAGACGTTCGGTCTGACCGCAGGTTTTGGCTATCTCGATCGCCGAGTCCGCCAGCCAGCTTATGTACTCGGCGGCCGCTACTATCTGCCCCGCCATAGTCGAGAACTCCTCCTCGATCTCATTAACAGGGACCATCTCCGCCCACCGTCTCAGGAAGAGGGCTATCTTTATCGCTTTCATCTCGTCGAACAGAGGTGGCGCCGAGGAGTTCAACAGCCTGTTTATGGGAGTATCAACTGTCCAGTCGGCGCTGTGTCGTTCGTTGCGCAGCCGCTCGAGATAGCCCGCGCATTCGTATTCGTGCGAGGACATGCTTACGTGCAGCATACGGCCGTCCCTCGTCATAGCCAACGCGAGGACCAGGTCTATATCCTCCCAGTACCGGTCGCTCGACTTCTTCACCCAATCCGCGATGCCGTGTCCGGTATCTATGCATATACCGCAGGTAGTCACCGCTCGCCCGAACGGGTTGACGGACAGGCGTCCCTGCTGATCCCGTTCCATTGCGTCAGCCCTGACAAGGTCGTCGATCGAGACGTTAACGTTGCTGCAAAACTCCTCGTCGCCGTACTTCCTCCCCCAAACCCGACGTCCGGTTAGCGTCGATCGCAGCACGTTGACAATCTCCGTGCCCGTCGAAGCTGCTCCGGAAGCCGCCAACTTCAGCACGTGGTCCTCGAGCCTGCCGTTAGCCAGTTGCGGTTCGAGCGGTTTACACTCCCCTTCAACGTATCGCCGCCATAGGACCTCGCGATCGTAGGGCGTCGCCGCCACGAGAATTGCGCGACCGAAGTCACGCTCCAGCGCGAGCCTGCCCGCGCGACCCGCCATGTTCTCGTACTCCGCCTGACTGATTGAACTTATCCAGGGCGTGCCGAACCGGTCGTCGTACTTCCACCTGTCGGCCTCTATGAAAACGTTTTTCGCCGGCAGGTTCATCCCCATCGCCAACGTGCTGGTTGCGACGATGACGCGGATCTCGCCAAGTTTGAAATACTTCTCCACGGCCCTTCGTTCCGCCGCCGACAGGTCCGCGTTGTGAAACGCCACGCCGTGGTCGAGACACTCGACCAGGAGCCGTTTAGACCGTGTCGGTTCCATGCCGCGCAGTTCCTCGATAGCCTCCTGAACCGGTTCGCAGGGTAGGGATTCCGCGATCTCCTGCGCGCCGCGTCGCGATTCGGCCTTACCTTTCACGAATACCAGATTCTGTTCACCGCGCTCGGCGAGCGCAACCACGCTGGCCTGCAGGTTGCCCCACGGGGTCCCGTCATCCGACCGGGCCATTTTCTCGCGGCCTTCCTCACGATCGTTATACGTGCGGTACTTGAACGTGCCGCCGTAGAGGACGCCCTGCCGCAGCTCGACCGGTCGCTTGTGCCACGCGAGGAACTTCGCGCCCAACCATTCGGCTATCGCCTCGCCGTCCGCGAGTACCGCCGACAGACCTATTAGCTGCGGGCGTTTCTCCCTTATCAGAATCTGCGTGAGCAGCAGCTCCAGGGTCTGACCGCGCTTCTCCTCCGCGAGCATCTCCAACTCGTCAATTATCACCAGGTCAACCTCCTCGAGCCGTTCCGGTCGCCGGGCAAAAAGCTGCGCCATCTTCTCGTACACAACTATCGCGAGGGAGAAATCACCTCGCTCAAGGTTGGCGTCGTACTCGCGGAAATCGCGGGAGGATACGATAACCTTTATCCCGTATGAATCGTATTTCTCGCTGAAATCCAGATATTTTTCCTCCGCAAGCGCTTTGAGCGGCACGAGGTATATCGCCTTTTTCCGGTTCAACGCCGCCATAACGGCCGCCATCTCGCCGATGAAGGTCTTGCCGGCGCTCGTGGGCGCCTGAATCACCATGCTCGACCCGGAGAACAGGCCGTATTTCTTCACAGCTATCTCCTGTAACGGCAGAAGGTTATGGCTTTCGCAGGATACCCAGCTCTGTATGAGTTCCACGGGGATACCGTAACGAACAAGGTCTGTCATGTTCATTTTCTCGTCCTCCAGGACTATTCCCGCTGCAAGCAGGATCAAATGTCAGGGTGCTACAGGTTCCCTATATTATACTGAAAAGATGTTCAGTTGTCAAGAGGTTTTTTCGCCTGCGACATCGGCGGCCGAGCACCAGCTCGGCAACGGTTCCCTCTCCCGACGGGAGAGGGTTAGGGTGAGGGTTTCAGAGTTGACTGGTGGGGCAGACATTCCTGTCTGCCAAACAATCATGCAGGGGCCAAATGTGGCTGCGCTGCTTGCTCCGCCAAGATCAGGTAGGGCGGGCGTCTCGCCCGGCCTAACTGTGATTCTGAGTGCAACGCCGAATGTCGATGTAGGGGCGGGTCTGAGACCCGCCCGCAGAGAGGTTTCGGTAAAAACCGGGCAGGTCTGAGACCTGCCCCTACGGGCAAACCGTTGTGGATCGCTTGGTGGGCGTGCCATTCTGCTTGGCTCCGTTGACTTGGCCGGATCGCTCTGCTAGCATCAGGGCATGGACAAGTTCGAGCTTATTTCCGAATTCAAACCGAGGGGGGACCAGCCCCAGGCGAT
>Ga0114922_10002081_pt1 | contig 18884 bp, 17 predicted proteins | sample AartaG_FD_100975 | JGI IMG/M metagenome (GOLD analysis project Ga0114922, IMG submission 100975) | Deep subsurface microbial communities from Aarhus Bay to uncover new lineages of life (NeLLi) - Aarhus_00045 metaG | ecosystem: Environmental > Aquatic > Marine > Oceanic > Sediment | place...
GACAACATCCGAACGACGCTCGGGAGGTATACCCTCCAAGATCATATCCACACCGGCCGCAGCCGCTGCGATCCAGCGCAAACGAGGCAGGCGCTCGAAAAGGCCCGGAGGGAGTTTCCAGCCGATCAGTATTTCCGCATCGTGTGTTTCAAAAGGGATGGGATCGCGAACATCGAAGGAATCGATATCCAGGCTGGATTCGAACTCCTTGAGATAATCACGGTAGCGTTCATGTCGATGGTGAACGATCAGGAGTTTCGTCTTTTCCAAAATAGCTGCCCCCCTGCTTCAACAGAGTTCTCAGCCGCTGTCTGTAGACTCGCTTTGGGCTCTCGGTCTGAATCCGGCGTAAGTCACTCCGATGCCGATCTCGCGGTCGTCATCCGGATTACCGAAATCGCAGGGCCTCCAAATAGGGCGGGTGCGTAGGATAAGGTGCCGTGCGACTTCCTCGTCGACAGATCCTACTGCGAATTCCACATCGTGCCACTCGTTATCCTTCAAGACAACGGAATCGAGCACATCGCCGCCTGTAATCAGCTCAACCGTGACTGGATTGTCGGCTATATCCGGCTTGTTGCTCTTGATTTCTGCGAAGAGCTTGCCGGTCCCTGCAGGTTGGAGGATTACGAAGCCGGCGGATTCCTGAGTCCAGGCGAAGCATATATCTTCGCCCTTCTCGATATCCCACCAGCCTTTGTGCAGATAGTGAGGCGAGCGTTTTTCGCTGAAATCGACGGCCTCGGGGATTCCCGCTTTGGACAGGTCACCGCTGCCGGTCTTCTGAGCCCAGGTTCCGTCGAAAGGAATAATGCCGTGCGCCTCGCCTTCGGATACGATTGTGAACTCGTACATCTGGTTGTGGAAATCGCAGGGATTCTGCCAGTAGGGGATATCCGGCTCGGGGAAGAGAGCTACCGTGAGGAAGAAGGTGCCTTTGTGTAGTTGGAGGCGGTCGACGGTGTAGTCGACGTATCCCGGCCCCTCAAACGGCTCCAAAGGGTAATCTTCGATCCAGACGTTGCCTGTGCCGAAGATGTAAGTACCGTCAATGCGATGGAAATTGATGCCGACGACGGGATTTTCGATTCTTTCGAAGGCGAAATAATGGATGCGGATAGTGACGTTGCGCTCGTTTTTCTCGAAGTGCCAGCACGGCTCGCCGTCGGCGCCGAACATCTCGACCTTGGTGATGCGCGCCTCGCCGCTGCCCCAGCTTTCGTCGAGCACCTTGAATTCCGCCTTTTTCCGATCCGACATCGTCGAGGGCTTGCCGTCGATCCGCTTTCTGAGAGATTTCTCCTGACGGCGAAGGCTCCACATTTCGTATTCCCTGGTCACCTTCTTGGCATCGCCCCTCAGCCTGATCTTCCCCTCGTCGAGCCAGATAACCTCGTCGCAGAAGCGTTGGATAACGGGCATCACGTGGCTGACGAAAAGGATAGTCTTGCCGATCTCACGGAAATAGATGATGCGATCGAGGCTCTTGCGTTGGAAGTAAAGGTCGCCGACAGCCAGCGCCTCGTCAATGATGAGGATGTCGGGATCGACATGCGAGGCCACGGCGAAGCCGAGGCGGGCATACATGCCGGATGAATAGGTGCGGACGGGCATGTCGATGTAGCGGTCGAGCTCGGCGAAATCGATGATGTCGGGCATCAACTCGTCGATCTCCTCGTCGCTGAGGCCGAATATTTGTGCATTCATGCGGATGTTTTGCCGTCCGCTGAACTCCGGGTGAAAACCGGCGCCCAGCTCGAGCAGGGCGGCAACGGTGCCGTTTACCTTGATTTCGCCGTCGGTCGGGATCGACGTGCCGGCAATCAGCTTCAGAAGAGTGCTTTTACCCGAGCCGTTGGGGCCTATCAGGCCGAGGGCCTGCCCCTTCTTGAGCTTCATCGAGACATCCTTAAGCGCCCAGAAAGGGTAGTGGTAGACGCGCTTGCCGAAGGTTACCCACTCGATTATGCGCGCGCGCTGGCCGGGATAAAGGCGGTAAAGCTTGCTGACATCGCGGACGTCGATAGCGATGCCTTCCGGCGCGTTTTCTGCTTCGGTCTTCTCCTCATCCCGCGGTTTCATCTCTTCAAACATCAAATCATGTCCGGAATATCGTTGTGCAACGACTTATAGATTTTTATGCCGATATAGAATATGAGCGCCGAAAGTGCGGCGAAAACCATAACTTCGTTGAACTCCGGTACGGTTTCCATGTAAAAGGCTTCGCGGTACCATTTGGACAAGTAGTACCAGGGATTCAGAGTGTACGAAAGCCAGAGCCATTCCGGCATGAGCAGCTTGCCGTCGTGGAAAACGATGGATGAAGGGTAAACGATCGGTGTGAGCCAGAACCAGGCCATCATCACCACGGCCAGTATCTGCCCCATGTCGCGCAGGAAGACGTTGAGTGTCGCCATGCTGAATGCTATACCGAGGCTGAAAACGATCTGCAGGGCAATGATGCCCGGCAGCAGCAAGAAATGCGCCGTCGGCCGCCATCCCCCGAAGACAAAAATGATGAGTGTGAAAATCGAGAAGCTGATAGCCAGCGTTATCAGGCTGGAGCATAGTTCCTGAATTATGAGCGTTTCTTCGGGGAAGTTTATCTTTTTGATAAGGTTGGAATTGCTCACGAAAACGTTAGTGACGCGCATTAGGTATTCCTGAAAAGCGATCCAGGGCAGCAGTCCGGCGCATAAAAAAATGGTGTAGTCGAGCGGGCCTCCGCCCAGCCCGACCAGCTGGCCGCGGTTAATCAGGCTGAAGATTATCGAAAAAACGAGAATCTGGGAGAGCGGATGGATGACCGTCCAGAAAATGCCCATCAATGAACCGACGTAGCGGCCACGCAGGTCACGGGCGACGAAAGCCCAGATCAGGTGCTGATTATCGAGAATCCGTTTTAGCATTATCTCTTAAAAACGATGAACGATAGTGACAGTCCAGACAACGGCGATGATGGTATCCGATGGCCTTTTCTCCGTCAACGAGCCGTGACACGAAAGAGGAACAAAGAAACGCACTCGGTTTCAATCAGCTCGAAGTGCAGCATGCGCGATCGTATGCTACGATTGATCGACTGACAGAGGATTTCTCATGAAGGTACTCACTATCCTGCTCGCTTTGTTTTTCAACACGGTGCAACTCGACCCGGCGACCGTGGCGGAGCGTGTTCAGCTCGTATACGACAACGCCGCGGCCCTGCGCTGTGAGTTCGTTCAGCTTTACCGCAGCGGCACAACCGGCAAGGTGACCGAAGCCGGCGGCGAGCTGCGCATCAAGAAGCCCGGCAAAATGCGCTGGGACTACCAGACTCCCGAGAAAAAACTATATGTCTCCAACGGCGAGACCGTCTACTGGTACCTGCCCGAGGATCGCCAAGCCACAAGAATGAGCCTTGAGGAGGCCGACCAGCAACAAACGCAGATTCTTTTTCTCACCGGCCGCGGCGATCTCCTGCGAGATTTTGAGGTTTCCCAGGAGCAGGTTGAAGAGGCGCTCTACGAGGAATCGTTTTTCATTCGCCTAGTACCGAAGAGGGAGGAGGAATTCGATTATCTGGTGCTCGAGATCAATCCCAGCGACTTCTTCGTCGAGCGCATGATCGTTTTCGACACTTTTGGAAACAGCACTGATTACCGCTTCATCAATATCCGCCCGGCTGAATTATCGGATTCCGAATTCGAATTCACCGTCCCCCGAGGAGTAGAAGTATTCGAGGGCAAATGAGCTTAGATCGGCCCATGCACAGGTTAGCGAGTCATCTGGAAGTTGTCCGCCTTTTTCTATTACCCACCTTGCTGGCCTTGATTTTTTCACTCTCCGTTTATGCTCAGGAAGAGCTTATATCAATTGAAATCAGGGGTACCGTCACTACGGACGCCGGCGAAAAACTCGCAAGTGGCGAGCTGGAACTGCGATTCACCAGAATCATCGAGGACGAGAGCGGGCTTACTCAACAGATAGATGAGAGAGTAGCCGTTACTACCGACGAGCAAGGATTCTACTCTCTGAAATTGAACATCTCTCCTGCCTGGACCAACTTCGTGCTGCGAATCAATGCGTCGAGATTGGACAGTATCCATTACCAGCAACCGCACGAGCGCACTCTCACGGAACTGATAGTGACGGGAATCGAGAGTGGAACTTTCGAATTCGAGGTGAATTGGCTGATCGAAAGCCGGCCGCGTTGGACTGAGTTGCGCAGCAGAATAGACCGATTCGGCGAGAACAGCACTCAAGGCCGCCTCCTGCGCGACTTCGGCCTGCCGGAGCACGAGCAGGAAATAAGAGTCGACGGCAGAATTATTAACATCTGGTTTTACTACACCCAGGGTTTCGCAATCCGTTTCATCGATGGAGTGCGCGATAAGGAATTCCGCTTCCGACCGAGAAATCCGCCCCAGAGATTAAATTGATTGACCTTGTTGATCACAGATTACTATAAATTAGCATTGTGACCTGGCAGCCACGCGGAGTAAGGAATGCGCCGTAACAAGATATTCGCGCTGATAAAGAACAAGCTTGCGCAAACCGAGAAACAGATTCTTGGGGAAATGAGCAGCGACATTCCTGTCGTCAGGGAAATGGGCTCATACATCACCGAAAGCGGAGGAAAGCGCATCCGCCCCGCCTTACTGAGCCTGAGTGGCCTCGCTTGCGGTTATCAAGGAGACAAGGACATTCGTTACGGCGTTGTGTTCGAGTTTGTTCATACTGCCACTCTGATACACGACGATATAATCGATGAGTCTGAGCTGCGCCGAGGACGCCGAGTGATGCACGACATCTACGGAACGACAATTTCCATCCTCTTCGGCGATTATCTCTACAACACAGCCATGGAAATGGCTTTGCGCGACGACGATCTCAGGATCATCAGGTTGATCTGTCGCGCCACCAACAGGATGATCGAGGGAGAAATCATCCAGGAGAAACGCAATTATATCGTCGAGCTCAGCATTGATGATTACATGGACCTCATCACTCGCAAAACAGCCGATCTGTTCTCTTCGTGCGCCCTTGCCGGCGCGATACTCGCAGATGCAGGCGAGGAGGTCGAAAATGCCATGGCAAATTACGGCCTCAACCTGGGCATCGCTTTTCAGATAGTCGACGATTATTTCGACTACAGCGCAACCAGAGAGCGAATCGGCAAGCCCGTCGGCAGCGACCTCAACGAGGGCAAGATCACGTATCCGTTGCTGGTTCTCTTTGAGCGGGCGGGAGAGGAAGCGATAAAGATCGTTAAGGCGGCTTTTACCCGCAGAAGCGTGAATGAGGATAAATTGCAGAGATTGATTGCGATGATGCGGAAACACAACGCGTTGGAAGAGACTATCGACGTAGCCCGCTTCTACGCTGAGAAGGCGAGAGAAGCGCTTGAGCCGCTTCCGCCATCGGATTACCTCGAAGCTCTTCTTGAGTTGCCGCGCTATGTTGTTGAGCGCTCCAAATAGCTATTTAAACCGGACCTCTTCTATTTGCAGCTTTGACCATCTCGTAATCGGAGAACATGTCGATTTCGATAGTCACGCCGAAAATGAGTGCCTGCTTTAGATAACATAGGTGTGAGAGTCGATATGGCGGGGCAAGATAGGCTCGCTTTGTGCCAGCGACAAGAGGAAAAGCCCATTCCTTCGCTGTGATATACTTCGACTTCATCCAAAGCAGGATCCGAAATGATATCAGCCTTGATTGTCGACGACCAGGAAGCAGTCGCCAGAACACTGATGAGTTACCTCGAGATGGAGGGTTACCACGCGTGGGCGGTCGAAAACGGCGCTGCTGCTCTTGCTTCGCTAAAGAAAAGCACGCCTTCGGTGGTTTTTCTGGATCTTATGCTTCCGGATATGGACGGTATAGCCCTGTTGTCAAAGATCAAGAACAATAATTCGGCCACGAAGGTTATCGCAATGTCCGGCGACGAGGCATTACTAGAAAGAGCTTCATCTTGCTCTGATGCGGTTTTAGCCAAGCCCCTCAAATCGGTCGAAATCAAAAAAGCGTTGGAAAAAGCTGCTGTGATTATTTAGGTGACCAAAGATGCCCGAGCCCATAATCCTTGTCGTAGATGATGAGAAAAACATCCTCACATCACTCAAAACCGCCCTTTCTCTTGAGAACTTCAGCGTGCTGCTGGCAGGATCGGGAGAGCTCGCCCTGAAACGCCTCGAAGATGACGATGTAGATCTTGCGCTTCTCGACGTGAAGATGCCCGGCATTGATGGAATCGAGACGCTTCGCCGCATAAAGGATAGGTGGCCTCAGATCCCGGTAGTGATGATGAGCGGTCACGGGACGATACAAACTGCCCTCGAGGCGGTCAGGCTTGGTGCGGTCGATTTTGTCGAGAAACCTTTGTCGACAGAAAGGCTGATAGTCACTATCCGCAACGCGCTGAAGCTGGAGACGCTGAAGCGTGAAAACCTGGACCTGCGCGCAGATCTCGGCGAGCAGCTTGAGATTATCGGCTCCAGCACAGCACTGGCGGAAGTGCTCGAAAAAGTGGGAGTTACCGCTCCCGCCGAGAGCCGCGTGATGATCCGTGGAGAAAACGGTACCGGCAAGGAATTGATCGCGCGGACCATCCACGCCGCCAGCCCGCGTGCCTCTCGCCCGTTTGTCAAAGTCAACTGCGCCGCTGTGCCTGCGGAGTTGATCGAAAGCGAGCTGTTCGGTCACGTAAAAGGCGCTTTCACGGGCGCAATTGCTCCGCGGAAGGGCAAGTTCGAGCTGGCCGACAGCGGCACCGTTTTCCTCGATGAAATCGGCGACATGAAGCTCGAGATGCAGAGCAAGCTGCTTAGAGTGCTTCAGGAAGGCGAATTCGAGCGCGTCGGCGGGGAGAAAACCATCACCGTCGATGTCAGGGTGATTTCAGCCACAAACCGCGATCTTGAAAAACTTGTTGCGGATGAGGTTTTTCGTCAGGATCTATATTACCGCCTGGCAGTGATACCTATAACCGTTCCACCATTGAGAGACCGCCTGGAAGACATTCCGGAACTGGTGGAGTTTTTTACAGTAAGGGTCTGCAGTAAGAACAACCGCCGCCATGTAACTTTTGACGATGAGGCAATGAATATGCTTCGGATGCACCCCTGGCCGGGAAATGTGAGGGAGTTGCAGAATATTGTCGAGCGGATAATCATTCTGACTAAGGGCGACCGGATAGGCCCTCAGGATGTCGCTGCGGCGCTGCCAGTCTCGATTCAGGCCGGTGAAATGGGTCTGATTTCCCTCGGTAAACCACTGAGGGAGATGGTAGCGGAATTCGAGAAGATGGCGATCGAGAAAGCGATCAAGCTCAATTCAGGGCAGGTGAGCAATACGGCCAGGCAACTCGGCCTGGAGAGGAGCCATCTGTACAAGAAAATGAGGGCTTATGGAATCAAGCCCCGCTGATCTGCTGAATCCCTTAAGCTGATAGTCCCGTCTATTTTGGCCATTGGGCGAATTCGCCGTCGCGCATGGTGATCTCCCGCGTGAATTCATCGATCGGGAACTCTCCTTCAAAGGCGTGGTCGCCCTCGCCATCGGATCCGCGGCTGGTGAGGTTGTAGTGTTTTCCATCGTCCTCGGTGTTGTATACGAACTCGTTGTGCCAGCCGTCCAGGACAAACCAGATGTTATTGCTCTGCGCTTCCTGAAGAATTTCGTTGAGATCATGGATATTCTCAGCAATGGGATATCTGGTGGTGTCGGCGTTATATGCGCCGAGATGCAGCGCAAGGGTGTGCATGTTGGCCATTGACTGCTTCTGACGGGAGCGATCAAGCGTATTAAGGTAGTAGGGAACACCGATAACGGCGAGGATGCCGATGATCGCTATCACAATTAGAAGCTCGATCAGAGTAAAGCCTGAGTCGCTGTTTCTCCCAAACACGTCTTCAATCCCCACCTCTCTCTGCTATTTCGTTGATTCCACTAACTGCGCCCGTCCGCGTTCGAGATTCAAGGGCTGATGTATTTTCAGCTTTTATGCTCTACTTTTCGCAAGCTTCATACCAACTTTACATGTGTTCTCGCTTAGATGGTCAATCCACTGCAAATATCAGAATACAAATCATTTATTTGATATTTGATGTTGGGGACAATTGATTTGCTATGTGTGAATCATAGAAACGTTACATTCTATGTCCGGAGCAGATTGACAAAAATTGTCACTTTCGAAGGCGCAGACACTTGTTTTCGATGGAGGCGAAGACCCGGATTTATTATTAAACGATTCTACTTACCATTGAACTCTTCGATTTGTTCCTGCAAGACTCGCTTGCGCAACTCTTTCTTGAGGACCTTACCGGTGGCCGTGCGAGGCAGTTCCGTTTCAAACGAGAATATCCTGGGCACTTTATAGCGGGCGAGGTGATCCATGCAGTATTTTTTAAGCTCTTTCTCGGTAGCGTGCTGGCCCTCTTTGAGCACTACGAAGGCTTTTGGCATTTCTCCGCGGGCTGCGTCGGGCACACCTATAACCGCGGCATCGGCGATCGCAGGATGCTTGTACAGAATTTCCTCGACCTCTCTGGGGTAGATGTTGCAGCCACGGTAGATCAGCATGTCTTTCTTGCGCTCGACTATGAAGATATAGCCGTCGTCGTCGATGTGGGCGATGTCGCCGGTGTAAAGCCAGCCATCACGCATAGTCGCAGCGGTTTCCTCCGGCTGATTGTAATAGCCCATCATCACGTTTGGGCCTCTCACCAGAATCTCGCCGTCGTACCCGCGAGGAGCCTCTTTGCCATCCTCATCGACAATCTTTACCTCCACATCGTCGACAGGCAGTCCAACGGAACCGGCTTTATGAAGGCCGTCGATGGGATTAACGCTGACGACGGGCGAGGCCTCGCTCAAGCCGTATCCTTCAACCAGCGGCCGCCTGAATTTGCTTTCGAAGTTGTGGAGGATCTCAACCGGCAGGGGGGCGCCACCGCTGATGTAAAGCCTGACGGGATTCAACCATCTGGTTATGGGATTGAGCTTTGCGCCAAGCAAAGCGTTGTACACGCTGGGGACGCCAATCATAATGGTGGGACGATAACGTTTGATCGCCGCCCTGATCTCCACGCGGTCGATTCTATCCACCAGCACTATCGGCACGCCAAACTGTATCGGGAGGATCATACAAACCAATTCGGTAAAGGTGTGGAACATCGGCAGGAAGAGTAGAATCTTGTCGTTACGGTTGATCTTCAGGACAGTGGTACAGCTTGTAGAATTGGCGACCAGGTTGCGGTGGCTGAGCATTGCTCCCTTCGGGTGGCCGGTCGTTCCGGAGGTGTACATTATCACTGCGAGCTCTTCCGGACTCAATTCCCGCGTGGGCGAAGGTCTTTCGGAGGACATGGACTTGAATGAGCTGATACGGATGTAATTCTTGTCGGTGTCTGCAAAATCCAGCTCGTTGATCTTTTCATCGTCGCCGATGAACAGGATGTTCTTCACTGTTGTGAGCTTGTTCTCGATTCCCTTGATCTCGGAGGTGTAGTATTTCGGCGATGTTATCAGCGTGTGAACGCCGCAATCCTCAAGCATGTATTTGATTTCGTGGCCTTTGAGGAAGTTGTTGATGGGCACCACCGGCGCACCGATCCTGTGCAGAGCGTAATAGGCAAAGAGATATTCGGGGCGATTATCGAGCAGGATGGCCACCTTGGATCCCGTCTCGATGCCGATACCAAGCAGGCCGTTGCTGAAGTTATTGACTATCGATTCGCACTCTCGATACGAGTACTTTTTCCCCTTGTAGATAACCATGGGCTTGCGTGGGACCCGCTCCGCGGCCTGTGTCAGGAGATCGCCAATTTTCATCTCTTTTTCTCCGTTTTTTTTAGAATCAGAGTCGAGCAAAAGATAGCACTTTTTCCTTAAAAAGGCAAAATAATCAGTAGTGTAGCGGCGGCTCTCGAATCGCCTTGACCAATGCAGCCGCCTTGCTCTAGCATGGATATATCGATCAGAACAGCGCAGGGGGGGATCATGAGTAATCCGGAGTCCGAAAACTGTATCAGAATCCGTCCGTATCCCAAAGTTATCTTCTTTTATCCGTCGGTTCTGCTGGCGATCGTATACTCGATTATGAGCCTGTTTGGCTTCGACACTACGGGCAACCAGCTTCTCAACATGATCTTCATGGCCGTGTTCAGCATCAACGTGCTGATCTTCGCATTCGACTTTTCCGTCTTGATGACGATCATCTGGCTGATTGTAGTCGCCTTGGGAACGGTTGTGATCTTCCTTTGGAACTCGCTTGCAGACGGCGGCGTCTTCGGCGCCATTGCCGGCGTGCTTGGTAGTATCCAGCTGGGAATGAACAGCCACTTCTATTATTACTTCAGTATCTTCTTCTTGATCGTGTACCTGCTCGTCTGGATTAAGACGCGTTTTAACTACTGGGACATCCGTCACAACGAGCTGTTTCACAAGCACGGTTTCCTTGCCGACACGCAGCGTATCAATGCACCAAATCTCAGCTACAAGCGCGAGATAAAGGACGTATTCGAATATCTGCTGCTTCGCGGCGGCCGGTTGAAGCTGATCCCGCAGAATCACGAACCGTACGTGATAGATACAGTGCTCAACATCAAGAAGAAGGATGCCAAGGTGGGGGAGATCCTCTCGAAGATGAAGGTGACGGTGGATCAGGGATCATAACTTTGCAGGACTAAGGTTCAGGCTGTTAGGTTAATTGAGCGCAATTCTGTTGTCATGCTGTTCTTTCTCACGATCGACTGCTTTCTCTGATCAATCCCGACTGATTATTGTTCCAGATCCCCCGGCGCCAGTGACCAAATAGCTTTGGCATCAACCCAGTAGATATCTCCGTCATCGGATGAAAAAAATAAGTATTTCCCGTCGGAAGAAAGACTAGGTATGTGATTGTGTCCATCATTGATCTTCTCGCCAAGGTTGTAGCCCTGGCTCCAATGGCCTCCATTCTTCCGAGAGCTTACATAGATATCAGACCGATCGAATCCTCCTGGTCGCGCGGAATCGAAGACCAGCATACCGCCATCGTGTGAGATACAACCATGCGCATCGAATTGTTCTGAATTGATCTCGCCCTTCAATTTCTCCGGAATGGAAAATTCGCCGTTTTCATATGTCATCATGGCGATATCCCTGCTGGTTTCCTCACTTGCAGGAGTACAGAAATAGAAAGTCTGGAAATCCGCTGTTGTTAAACAATACGCGTCAACGAGAAAACGGGGTTCTCTCCAACTGTCTCCTTTCCTCTCGACCAGCCATGTGCCTGACTGGAGACCCGCATCTTCGGGACATTGCCTAAAAAAGAGCATGAATTTGCCGTCGGGCGTGATGAATGGAGCAAAATCTCGATAGACACCCGAAAAGGGGGCTATTTCAGGCTCCGCCCACGTGCCGTTTTGCTCAAGCACCATCCAAATTGCCCAGTTAGAGCTAATATCCATAGTCTCGGAGCGTGCAAAATAGATCTCTCTGCCATCTGGCATACAAGTTATACCCATCTCGTGATGGTCTTCCGTTGATACTATTTCACGTGCAAAGATTTCTGGTTCATCCCCAGGTGGTTTCTGGCCAAGATAGGGCTCTGAAAGGTCGGTTGTTTCTTTGGTGTTCTCGCCACATCCTGAGAGAAGCAAGAGGAGTGAGATCATCAATAATTGCCGCATAGCTACCTCCACCCTTCCACATGCATAAGTTGGATAGTGAATATAGTGTTGATATGTAAAGATTTCAAGGTGACGAAGGATTGACTGCCGCGAATGCTATTCACCAGACACATACAATAGAGTCAATTTATTGGGCGATGCTTTTTTCGATTATTTGGAAATCACTCTTGCCGATCTCAGTGATGCCGTTTCTCAGAGCCAATGTACGGTGCTTCTCTGGGTACTGCGCGAAGACGTCGAGCTTCGAGTAAAGCGGGCGGGCGTCGAGACGATTCCCGGCAAGAACGACCAGCGTCTTGCATGAGATGCGCGCGCTCAATTCGTTATCGCCCACGGGCCAGCGGGGGCTGTCGTCTTCACGGGCCGTGCCGATGATTTCCAGAATCGCCCCGAATTCCGCCTTGCGTTTGATGTAAAGGGCCACTTTGTCGCCGGGTTTGAGCTTCTGCAGGGTGCGCATCATCCGCCGGCGCACTCCCACGGTATCCAGGCGGTCGTTTTCCAAATCGTTTACGAAGTTTTCATTCTCGGCGCTGACAAGCCAGTAGCTCCGGCCTCCGTCATCCTGCTTGTCCTTGCTGGGTGCTGCTTTCCCCTTTTTCCAGCGACGCAGACCGTAGCGCCCGCTGTCAACGCGGAGGAAATCGCTGTTGGCTCCGTTTTTCTTTATGTCCACCGAGATGCGGGCACCCATAGTCCACTCAGGAGTTTTACCATGGCTCTCGAGGTAACGCTTCTGGATGGCGAGCTCGGTGATCTTCTTGAAGTGCATCGGCACTTTCATCTCCTCGAGCACAAGCCTGGCGGCTTCGAGGAAGGTCATCGTTCCTTTGCGAGCAACCATTATCTGTAATCCAAGAGCGATAAAAGAGTTAACCGGTCTTATGCAACCGGTTGTTTCAATTCAGGTTGCCATAGAGATGGTAATCTCAGCAGGACATTACACTATATATTGCAGAAACCGCTGTTGGCAAGCGTTTTCGGGTCAGTCCCACCAACCCTTTGCTTTACCCTGGTTGATATAGCGTTCGGCTTCGACCGCCGCCAATGTACCTTCGCCGACGCTGACGCTGACCTGCTTGCAGATGTTCGGCTTGACATCGCCGATCGCGTAGAGGCCGGGTATCGATGTTTCCATCTTTGTGTTTGTAACGATGTAAGCTTCATCGTCCAGTTCGACTGCGTCCTTGACGAGGAAGGAGTTGGGCACGAAGCCGATGAGAATAAACACCGCTCCGACATCCAGACGGGAAATCTCGTCCGTTTTTACGTTTTTGATATTCAGGTGCGTGACCTTCTGATCGCCGCAAACTTCATCTACTACGGAATCCCACACGAATTCGATTTTGGGATTGGCAAAGGCCTCATTCTGGAGACTTATCTTTGCGCGCAACTCATCCCTGCGGTGGATGATGTGGATTTTCGATCCAAAGCGCGTAAGGAACATTCCCTCCTCGACAGCTGCATCGCCGCCCCCGACAACTGCTATGACTTCATCCCTGAAAAAGGCGCCGTCGCAGATGGCGCAGTAGCTCACTCCCGCCCCGGCAAACTCCTTCTCGCCCTTGACGTCCAGTTTGCGGTTCTCGCCGCCGGGAGCCATGATCACCACTTTCGCCTTGTATTGCCCCCGGTCGGAACGTACGTGCTTCAGGTTGTCCTCGCAGCAACTGATCTCCTCCACGTTTTCCTGACGGATTTCGCAGCCGTGTGCCTTGGCGTGATTGGCGAACCTTTCAGCAAGTTCCGCACCGGGAATGCTCTCGAATCCGGGATAATTCTCGATGCGGTGGGTATTGTTCAACTGGCCGCCCGGTATCATTTTCTCGAGCAGAAGAGTTTTCAGCGTAGCTCGTGATGCGTACATCCCCGCCGTCAATCCGGCCGGGCCGCCGCCGATGATGACAACATCGTAATACTGCACGTTTTCCGATTCGCTCACCTGGTCACTCCATGAAGATAATAAATCAGGATACTATTTCAGAGGCGAAAACAACCTCAATCCCGGCCTCCAGAAATTCCCTCGCGGCGATCCTCAAAGCCTCCAGGGTTTCCTCGCTCGGGTGGCCGATAGCGACGGCAACGCCCCTCTCTTTTGCCAGCCGGATCAGCTTTCGAAGCATCTCGAGGCGGTAGTTTACATCACTATTATCTATCTCATCCAGAAATACGGCGCGCTCAGCACTCGGGATGTTGAGCATCCGGGCAGTTTGGAATCCGAGAGTCTGGGCCGAAGTCCGGCTGTCGATGAAATATAGATTCCTCTTACCGATGGACGCCAGAACGAGGTTCACGACGCGCCCATCGGCCATCGCGCGCGAGCCCATGTGATTGTTCACACCGCTCGCGTGCGGCACTGACTCGAGATACGCCTCTGTTCTCGCTGAAATCAAAGCGTCCTCAAGATCGACAAGTATCGCTCCCCGGCCAGGATTGTTCTCGGGGTAGTCGTTGGGCTCCATCGGCATGTGGATCATTGTCTCAACACCCAACTGATGCGCGCGCACGGCTATTTCCGTTGAAAAAGCCTGATTCGGAATAATTGAGAGAGTAAGCTTCAGGCCCTCGATGTCCATGAAGCGACGGGCCATCTCGCTGTCGAATCCGAAGTCGTCAATGATTATGGCCACCCGTGGAGGAGTCAGTAATACTGTCTTGACGCTGTCGATTTTCTTGAGGCTGATCCCTCGGCCTTCCGGAGAGTCGGTGAAAATAAGCCGATGGCTGACCTCTCCGTCCAGAGAAACGTCAACCGACAACGATTCGCCGAAGTACGAATAATCGCCGCTCATCTCGCCGAGCTTTATACGGCTTCGCAAGGCATCAATAGCATCAGAAGGGTTAAGACCGTTCTGCACGCTGATTACCCAGTGGGGAATCTTCGAACCGATAGCTTCGTCCCGGGGCGGACTCTGCCAGAATTCCCGAATCAGCAAAGGCGGGCCATTCAATTCCATCGCCGACATTTCGCTGTAGAGGTGGCTGTCAAGCTCGAGCTGCCGCTCCGATAAAAGCTGCCAGCGGGTTCCAAGAAAAGCCTGGGCATCCAGGAAATATCGTTGTGCTATCTGGGTTTGCGGTGGCACAAACAGCAACCTGTGCGACAAACGTTCCCCGATATAGGCCTCCACAACCAGGGGGAGCTCTTCATCCTCGGGAGACCAACGGACCATCGGCATGGCCTTGGCTTCTTCAATCGCGGCGGAAAGGCGGCTGCGCGCATGGGGGATATCGAAACCTTCAGGCAGGCGTATGCGCCAGTTCAGCGCATACCAGGAGTTGGAATTGTCGCCAAGCAGCTCTTTGCTTTCCGAGACAGACCGGGATTCCGGCCGAATCCCAAGCTGAATAATAACGCCCCTTAAGGCGCTGTTAAGAGTGCCGCGCCGGGCTTCAAATTGTCCAAGCGGATCACTGAACAGCAAATGCTGAGATATCAGCAACAAAGCCACCACCCAGAGGGCGGCGGCTCCCATTACCCAGGATATTATTTTCGCTCGGCCGATAGGTGAGGGCATGATCAGGCTAAGTTATCAACTGGCCAAGGAAAGCGCTACTTGTTGTGACGCGTCCGCTGCACGTGCCAGTTCAAGAGCCTTTTCCAGGATTCTATCGCTTTCTTCGTCATCGGTTGTTTTGGGGATCTCGTGGTCCGGCTCGATCCCGCTCTGGCTGATATTGATATCTCCCGGGCCGATAACCCTCGCATACGAAATGTTCAGCAAGGCGCCTTCCTCAAGTTCCAGCTTTTTCTGAACCGTACCGATTCCCAATGTGGTTCGCCCCACGACTTCAACATAATCCTGCGCTGAAAGGGCCGCAGCAAAAAACTCAGCTGCTCTACCCGTCGTTTCATCGCTTAGCAGATAGATATTGAAGTCGAAAGCAAATTCGTCGGCCGTGTATTCGGTGGACGAAGTTTTTGTGTTCAGCGATACCAGCAATCCCTCTTTGACAAACAGATCGGCAACGTGCACGGCTTCTTCGAGGTTCCCGTTGAGGTTGCCGCGGATGTCGATGATCAAATTGGAGACGTACGCGCCCCTGAATTCCGCGCAGGCCGACTGCACCGCCTCGAGAGTCCCGAGTTCAAAAGAGGGGATATGGATGTACCCGGCCTCGTCCTTCACCTCCCAGCGCACTTTCCGCGGCTGGAGAATTTTTCGTTCGACATCGAATGTCAGGAACTGGCGCATGTTGGCGCGCACGATGCTAAAGCTTGCGGAACTGTCGGGTTCTCCCTTCATCAACAGCTCGATCATCATAATCGGGAGCTCCCGCGTCGACAGACCATCGATCGCCCTGATAAGGTCCCCGACGAAAACACCCGAGTTGTCCGCCGGCGATTGCGGCCGGATGAAAACCACTTGCGCATAGCCGTTAAGGGGATTTTTCACCACTTCTATACCCGTCGAAGCTCTACGCTTGGGTAGCTCCTCCTGGTATTGCCGGTACTCCTCAGCGGTTAGATAGCTACTCTCCGAGTCGAGCATCTTGGCCATGCCCTTGAGCGCTCCGTCGAAAATCATCGTGGTCCTGACCGGCTCGACATAGTCGCTGCGGATGTGGCTCATTACCTCAATGAAGATGTCCAGCTTCTTGTAGATATCTTCGCGCTCGTCGACCTGGCTGAGAAGCGCGCCGAAGGTTACGGCGGCCACCAGCACGGCCGAGCTGAGCACCATTACAAATCTGACTTTACGATTCAGCACGTTGCAGCCTCTCTATACATTTACACTATTGTAATACTTAACTGCTTTGATTTTCCATCCTGCCGGCAGCATATCAATTTCTACGCCGCCTCAACCATGCCAGCGGATCCAGGGCATCGGCATGCCGCCTGATCTCGAAATGCAGTATCGTACCCTTGAGCGAGCCGGTTTGTCCGATTGTCCCCACCTGTTGCCCGGCCGCCACCTGATCCCCCAAATTCACACTGAACTGGTCCAGGTGCGCATAGATGCTATAGTAATTATTGCCGTGATCAAGGAAAACGATGTTCCCCCGCCCATCGGTCCAATCGCGAAACACCACCTTGCCGTCGAAAACCGCTATCACCGGGGTCCCCAGTGGGGCTTTTATGTCTATTCCATCGTTTTCGAGAACCACATCGTAGACCTGATCGCGGATCTGACCGAATGTGGCGATGACTTCGCCTGGACAGGGCCATGACAGGCGACCACGGGCGTTGGCGAAATTTAATGCCGACGCCTGGGATTCGGCGCTGGTAATTTCTTTAATCAACTTCTGAAGTTTGCTTCGTGCTGCCATCTTGTCTTCCAACGCCTTGTCGTAAATACCTCTTTTCGAACGAATCTGATCCAGCATCCGTTGCTGGTCGGCTTCGGTCTTGAGAGCCTCCTGCGTGTGCTCTTTCTCGCTTTCCCTCAGTTGCTCCAGATCCGATATCGCCGTGCGGAGGTTCTCCTGCTGCGCCCGCAAAGTTTCGATGTCCGCTTTGTATTTCTCGACGAATCCCATTTCCCGTCCGGCTATCGCTGCCAAGTAGCTCTGCGCAAGGCCGACTTCCTCCGGCTTGGGCACGGACAGTAATGCGCGCAGAAGCCCCTGCCGGCCGCTGATGTACAGCCGGCGTATGATCGATCCGAGCTGTCCCTGTCGCGACCTGAGGGATTCGGAGATGACGGCGGTTTCCTTATCCAATTCAGCTATTCTCTCCTCGGTCGAGACGATCTCAAGCCCGAGCCGCTCTACTTCTTTAGTATGGATACGGAACTCTATTCGGAGCCGCTCGATTGTTCTGATCGTGCTGTCTTCATCACTCTGGAGATTGGTAATATCCTGCCGCAGACGCTTTATCTCCAGATCGATACGGCGCAGTTGATGTTCTCGGTCCTGCCTGGTCTGGATCGCCGATGCCGGATAAAGAGAGAAACCGGCGACGAGCGCTAACAAAATCAAAACCGTCATCGCCAGCCGCCGGATCACTTGCAGTTTTACTCCCAGGGCGGTCGTGGGACAGACCGCTTTCTCACAGCACTTTTCAATAAGTGTAGAATCCCTTGCCCGTCTTTCTCCCGAGGTAACCGGCGTCCACATGCTTGCGAAGCAGGGGGCAGGGGCGGTATTTGCTGTCGCCCAGCCCATCGTAAAGGACTTCCATGATGAACAGGCAGGTGTCCAGGCCGATAAGGTCGGCCAGCGCCAGCGGGCCCAGCGGGTGGGCCATGCCGAGCTTCATCACACCGTCGATCGCCTCCGCCGTGCCCACGCCCTCCATCAGGCAGTATACGGCTTCGTTGATCATCGGCATCAGGATCCTGTTGGAGATGAAGCCCGGGTAGTCGTTGGCCTCGATCGGTACTTTGCCGAGTTTTTCGGCGAGATCCTTCGTCACGTCGAATGTTTCGTCGCTGGTGGCCAGGCCGCGAATCACCTCGACCAGTTTGAGCACAGGCACGGGATTCATGAAGTGCATGCCGATCACGCGGCTTGAATCCTCGACATTACCGGCAATCTTGGTGATCGAGATCGTGGACGTGTTGCTGGCCAAGATGATGTCGGGGCGGCAGATCTCGTCGAGCTTTTTGAACAATTCGGCTTTGACGTCGTATTTCTCGATCACCGCCTCGACGACGAAATCGGCGTCCTTGAGCGCACCAAAGTCGGCACTTGTGGCTATCCGTTCGAGGGCAGCCTGCTTCACATCCGCGCTGAATTTCTCCTTATCGACACCGCGCTGAAGATTCTTATCGATTTCTTTCACGCTCTTCTCGAGAATCCCGTCGCTGACGTCGTTGAGGATCACATCGTAACCGGCGAAAGCGGCGACGTGAGCGATGCCGCCACCCATCTGGCCAGCGCCGATCACGCCTATTTTCTTGATTTTCATATCAACGCCTCCGTATTTCGTTTGCCAGCTTAACGTTCGACAGCCAGGGCCACCGCGTTGCCGCCACCCAGGCATAGCGCCGCCACGCCCTTTCCGGCTCCGCGGTCCATCATTGCGTAGATAAGAGTTGTCAGGATACGTGCTCCCGTGCAGCCGATCGGATGCCCGAGAGCCACTGCTCCGCCGTTGACATTAACCCTCTCGAAATCGATACCCATCTCCCCGCAGCAGGCTACAGCCTGCACGCTGAAGGCCTCATTGAGCTCCATCAGCTCGACGTCGTCAATTGTCCAGTTGATCTTTTCGAGCAGCATCTTCACCGCGGGCACCGGAGCCATCATCACCATCTCGGGCGCAACGCCGCTGACCGCGTAACC
>Ga0114922_10002082_pt1 | contig 18880 bp, 12 predicted proteins | sample AartaG_FD_100975 | JGI IMG/M metagenome (GOLD analysis project Ga0114922, IMG submission 100975) | Deep subsurface microbial communities from Aarhus Bay to uncover new lineages of life (NeLLi) - Aarhus_00045 metaG | ecosystem: Environmental > Aquatic > Marine > Oceanic > Sediment | place...
CGGGGCTCAATCATTATTATGCACCCGTAACCCAGGGTTCACGCCGACCTAAAAGTGTCGGCGCCTGACCGGAGGTCAGGTTCACCCTGGGCTAACAATAAGGCGTCCCTCCGGGACTCAAGATCAGATCTCGGGGAGGAACAATTGCGCCACATCCTGATGTCTCCGTGCCGCACACGCAGGATTGCCCCTTGCACGCGAAACACGTACCTTTCTTCAGAAAGGTTTCCCCCAGCACAAGGGCCGCCTAAAGAAGGCGGTGCGACGAACGAAGACGTTCGTCGAGGTAGACGGAATGGCGGACCGTCTCCGAAAAAACGGGACGCTTCTGCCGGCGAAGCGAAGGCTTGAACCAAGATTTCTTATCGCACCCGATCCGGAGCAGCTACGGAGTTTCTGCGACGGGGGAAGGCGAACTGCCGAGCTTCACCACTTTGTATTCGTCTGTCGTTGCCGCGCGACGGGGATCGGCCGGGACAGTCGTCTTGCGCCCGTCCTCGGTCTCGAACGTGATGTCGTAGGGTGCTGAGTTGTTGACGCCGTCTGTTCTGGTCCGGTGGCGGGGCGTGGCTTTGTACTCTACCAGTACGAGCGTGGCGAAGCCTTCGGCGTCGGTTTTTGCTGTATAGGTCTTCGGCAGCCCGGCGGGGGTTTGACTTGTGGCGGTGAGCCGGGCGCCTGGCACGGGCTTGCGGCTGTCGGCATCAATGAGTTGGAAGCGCCGCGTCCAGCGCAGCGTCACACTGCTTGGCCGATCGCCGAACGAGACCTTGTCGGGCCGGAAGCGGCAATCCTCCAAGATCACGTCGGCGGGGCCATTGATGAGGATGTCGCCCGATTTGCCGGAGAAGACGGTGCGGTCGATCACAAGGGGTGTGTCTGTGGTGCGGCCGATCCACGCTCCCCAGTTTCCGACTGCGAGGAAGTTGCACCGGGTGATTGTTACGTTGCCGGCGCTGATGTTGTCATAAGAGATGGCATTGGTGTCGCCGCCGTAGCTCATTACGCGGTCGAGCACTCCGCTCGCCCGCCGGCCGGAGAAGATGGTACTTGACGATCCGGACATGTAGGAGAGGCGTACGTTGTGCATTACGACCTCCCCTTCGCCGAGAATGCCGTATCCCTGAGGGCACAGCCCCGCGATCACGGAGCGGTCGACAGTGGAGATCTCGGCGTTGTATGCTTTGAGTGAGCCGGCGGGTCGGACGAAGATCATACAGTCGCCGCAGACGCGCGTCTTGAACTCAAGCGTTTCGGTGAGGCCCTCGCCTTTTGGATCGCCGATTATCAGTTCACCCTCTATGCTGATATTCCCACGGCAAACGGCCGTCTTGCGCTTGGGATCATAGCTGAAGGTCCCTTCCTCACCGATCTGATCGGCGATACTCGCGAGGGTATTGCCGGGTCCCTTCAGAATGATGCTCCCCATTTCGAGGAAGGCGGTCGGCACCGTCGGCAGCGCTTGGGGCGGTTCGGCTTCATCGAACAGGCCGCGGATAGTTGGGAGCATCATGTAGATGATGGCCGCGAGTGCGATCGCGATGGTGATTTTCTTCATGGTCTCTTCCGATCAGTCGGCTGCAAAAGCATAGAATTCGCCGTTGTAAGAGCCGAAGAACAGCATAGCCTTGCCGTCGACGTCCGCCACGGCCGGCGACGACCAGATGCTGTCGGTCCGCTCGATGTGTGACCATTGTACGTGGCCCACAAATTCTTTCCACAATTGCCGGCCGGTGCGCGCGTCGAACATGTAGAGGTTATCGTCGAGCGAGTGAATGAAAACAACGGGTTCGCCGCCGGCGGTCGCGAGTGCCGCAGAGGCGCAGATGTCGGTGCCGGTTCTTTTATACCACAATACCTTAGACGAGCGTGCGTCGACACAATAGAGACGCCGGTCGTAGGCTCCGTAGAAAACAACCGTGCGGCCGTCGACGGTCCCCACGGCCGGGGTGGAGTCGATGAAGTTGTTTGCCCTTCGCTGCCAGATTATGTCACCGGTGCGGCCGTCGAGGGCGTACATAGTGTGAAACCGGGTGCCGATGAAAATATAGGGTTCACCGTCGATGCTCGCCATGGCCGGCGATGAGTACGACAGGTCGATGAGGATGCTCTTGTTATCCCAGATTTCCTCGCCGGTGAGCGCGTCGAGGCACGAAAGGGCGCCGTCGGTGCTCAAAGCGATGACGGTGGCGTGGCCGTCGATTGTGCAAAGGATTGGCGAGGTGACCGGGCTTTTGCTGAGCTTCTTCTGCCAGATGATCTTGCCTGTGCCCGCATGGAAAACTATCACCTTTCCGTCCTGGACGTTGCGCGGGCCGAGCTGGTCGTTTACGTGAACGCCGGCGACGAGTACCGGCGTGTCGCCGATGTATCCGAACGCGGGCGAGCCCATAATCGAAGGAGCGACGGTGTCGGACCACTCCAGCACCTCCCGCGCCCAGACCTTGCCGCCGGTAAGGGCGTCGAGCGCATAAATCTTGCGATCGGTGGCGGCAACGAACACGATAACGCGCCCATCGACCTCACCGACGGCCGGTGTCGCGAAAACGCAATCGCCTGCGCTTACCCGCCACACTCGCTCTCCGCTCTTCGCGTCGAGGGCGTAGATGCTTCGGTCGTAGGATCCCACAAACAACAGCCATCGGTCTTTTACCTTGCACACGACGGGCGACGACCACACAGTGGCCTGCTTGCGGTATGTCCAGGTGTGCTTGCCGCCTGTGAAAGTCCACACCTTTTTCATGTCCGTGCTGGGAAAGTCGACGTTCGTCCGGCCCGAGTGGCGGCTGTCGTGGCCGAACATTCTCCACTCGCCTGCGTGGGCGGCGTCTGACGTGACCGGAAGCGACGTGCGCTCTATTGTCTGCTCTACGGGGGTGATCGCGGTATGTGCGAGCAGCCGCGCCCGCGCTATGCCGATCAGTGCGAAAGCACCCACAACCAGCGCCGCGGGGAACGCATATCTGGCCAATGGGCTCTTGCGGCTCGGTTGAACCGGGATAACGGTCTCGGCCTGCTCGGGCGGCAGGGGGACTGGAACAACGGCGTAGGAAAGTGCATTGACCGGGCAGACCTCGAGGCACAAGCCGCATCGTATGCAACTGGTATCGTCAATGACCGATCCATCTACCGAGATGGCCTGCATCGGGCAGGCCGCGGCGCATTTGCCGCAGTTCACGCAGGCGTCGGCGTCGTGCTTGATCTGCCAGTGAGATGCCTTGCTGCAGAGCCCGAGAACCGCCCCCTCGGGGCACACGTAGCGGCACCAGGCGAGGGGCACAATTATCGCGCCGACGATCACGGCAAAAACGGAGATCATCGAGCCGAAGTCGTCGATTGTGCAATAAAACACGCACCCGGGCATATTGAAATACGTGCCGACCAAAAACATAGCCGTGACGGCGCCAAGCGATACATAACGCACATACACCAGCCTGCGGTGCTCGCGGGGATCGGCCACGTGAAACATCATCACCAAGACCATCGCGGCGGCGCTGTAGACCATTATGCTCTGCGTGATGACGTAGGTGGACGGCTTGAGGTATTGGTAGCCGACAATTATGGCGGCAAAAAGAACGGCGAGGATACCGTACCTGACGGCGGTGAACCTTTGCCTCACGTTGAACGGCTGTGTGGGCGCGATAAACTGCTGCCACGTCCGGCAGTTCTCGCAGTGTGTAGACGGATCGGTTTGGGAACGCGACTGGCAATGCATGCATTCGGACGCGGCCGGCAGTTGCTCGCGCCGCCATCTGTTCCACTTGCCGAATATTCGCCTCCCGATACCGGCGAAGATTTCCTGGAAGAAGCCCAGCGGGCACACCCATCCGCAAAACACCCGGCCGAACTGCAACGTATACCCGACGACGATCGTGAACAGGATGAGCATTCCCATCGCGTAGAGGTTGTCGCGACTGATGAACTGCGAGCCGCGCAGGACGTTGCGAAGCATGCAGAAGCAGGGATGGATTCCGAACGCGAAGGCCATCGCGGAGAGGATTTGCACTATCCTGCGGGCCAGTTGCCGGTTCTTGAGCCTTTTGAAAAGGACCACGGCGGCGGCGAGGAAAACGAACATCAGCAGGAACGGCAAGAGGTCGATCGAGGTGTCTTCGATCGAGAGAATGGGGCGCCCTTCATAGATCTTGAAGGATCGGAAGTTGATGCCCAGGATTTCGTCCATCGTTCTGTCCTTGCGGTTACTCCGCGGATTCGCGGCGAAACACGTGTACTACCTCGGGGGCGAACTCCGCATAGACATGCGTGGCTCCCTGGCCCAGCATCTGCGTTATTTCCGCTCGCGGAACGGTTGCCACGAGGCGGTTCTCGTTCACTCGGAAGGTGACCGTAGCCAGGCCGGCCTGGTTTTCAATGCGCTCGATGTCTCCTCTCAGCACGTTCATATGATCGCCGTCGGGTGCCGATACTCCGAGGCGCACCTCCTCGGGCGGAATCGTTACGCCCACAGGCCCCGTGAGGCGCGAGCTGGCCCGAAGGCTGAAGCCGTCGCAATTGATTTGCACCACCTCGTTTTCGGTTTTCACGGCTTCGCCGAGGAGGATATTGGGCGCCCGCACAAACTCGGCGGCGAAATCGCTCACAGGGTAGCGAAAGACCTCTGCTGCCTCGCCTACCTGCACAAGACTGCCGTTGCTCAGCAGCGCGATCCTGTCGGCCAGGCGGCGGGCGATATTGTGGTCGTGCGTCACGTGGAGAGTTGTAGTGCCCAACTGATCGTGCAGCTTGCGGATTTCTTCGAGCAGGGTGTCTTTTGAGGCCTGGTCGAGCGGCGAGAGCGGCTCATCAAGGAGGAGGATGTCGGGCTCGATGGCCAGTGCCCGCGCCAGGGCTACCTTCTGCATTTCGCCGCCGCTGAGGGCCGTGACGTCCCGAGCCAGAAGGTAACCGATGCCAAGGAGGCCGGCGAGAAACTCTACCCGCGCCCTTCGCTCGCGGCGGGGCGTGCGGCGCATCTTCAGGCCGTATTCGATGTTTTGCGCGACCGCGAGGTTCGGAAAGAGCATCGATTTCTGGTACACGAAACCTATGCTCCTGCGATAGGGCGGAACCGTGGCCATATCTTCCCCGGCGATGCGGACGGTGCCCGAGTAGGAGCGGTGAATGCCGGCCACCGTCTCCAGCAGGAGCGTTTTTCCGCAGCCCGTGGGGCCGAGAATTACGAGGTATTCCTTCGGCTGCGCGCAAAGGCAGATGTCTTTGAGCGAAAAATCACCCCACGCTCGGCTCAGATGCTGGATTTGTATCATAGGGTCTTAACGCCGCTCTAGTGAACAGACTGGCGGGCGACCACGTGCGCATCACGCGCAGCGCGACGAATGCCCACAGGCACACGACCACTAGAAGCACGCTCAGCGGGCGGGCTTCCGAGAGGCCGTATTGGGTGAAAATATCGTGAATCAGCACCGGCGCCGTAGCCGGCTTGTAGGCGATCACGGTCAGCGATCCGAATTCGCTGATCGCCCGCGCCCAGCTCAGGATGCAGCCGTAGAAAATGCCTTTCGATGCGAGCGGCAATGTTATCGTGAGGAACGCCCTGATCGGATGTGCGCCCAGCGTTTGGGCGGCGTATTCGAGCCGTTCATCCACGGCTTGGAAAGCGGTCATCGCGCCGCGAATGAGGAAAGGACTGCTCACGAAAATCTGCGCGGCGCAGATTCCCCACACAGAGCCCGCAATTTCTATTCCGAAGTAGTTGTAAAGAAACTGCCCGGCGGAAGTCTTGGGGCCGAGCATAGTGAGCAGCGCAATGCCCACCACGGGCTGCGGGATCAGAATCGGGATATCGATCAGCGTGTCGGCGATGCCCCGCCCTCGAAATCGCCAGCGAACCATTACATAAGCCAGCGGCACTCCGAGCAGCACGATAACCGCCGTCGAAATCGAGGACGACACCACGCTCAGGCGGATGGCGTCTTGCACGTAGTCCGCACTGATCGACTTGGTGAGGTCCTGGAAGGACGTCATAGTGCTCATCTGGAGCATGGGCAGCAATGTAGCCGCGAAGAGAAGAAATCCGAGCACGTAACAAATTGCGGCCAACAGCCCCGCCCTCCGCAGCACCAGCCAGCGTATGCCTGTATAGAACAATGAAGCCAGCGCGAACACCGGCAGCGAAAACGGAGCGAACAACGCAAATGAGAAGGCGAATATGAAGAGGTAGCCGATCGCTCCGGGGACGTGATACAGCGCCGCGTACAGGATCACAAAGAGCGCAAGCAGAAGGGGCTGGCGCGCGAGTATGAAAAACAGCACAAAAAGCGTGAGGTAGCCCAGAACATAGAAATTGAGGTCCATCCGTTTTGAAGGCCGGACGGAATACATTCCCATGAAGAGTGCGAACAGGTTCGACAGATAAAGGCAGAGCTGGCCGACCGGGCGGAGGACCCCGCGGAGGGTTAGGGCCTGCACGGCAAGCAGGGCGATTGCGAGCGCTCCAAACTTGATGACTTCGCGGCGGTTCATGGCTGCTCCAAAGGCTTGGTAAGGCTGATCAATTCGCGAGGGACGTTGTTGCCTTTCCGCAGTGCGGGCGTGATAACCGGCTGGTATTCGGCGGCCATGATCTTCGCCCCCTTGTCGGAGAGCGCGAATCTGACGAACAGCAAAGCCGCCTCCGGCGAGCGGCTTGTGTTCGGGATTGTGAGCCCGTACGCGATCGGCGCGCCGGTCCACCTTGTTGTGTGGCCTTTCCTATCCTTGACCTCGATCTCGGCCTTGGCGTAGTGCGCCCGTAACTCCGGGTTGCCGAGATTGATCTTGTCGGGCAATTGCACGTACTGAAGGTGGTGCTGTTCGGCCACCGACTTGTAGGTGAAGAGATAATCGATGCCGCCGGTCGCCTCGAGCAATGCGATGATCTGATTGGCGTCGGGCCGTACATTGCGCGGGTCGCGGGCATCGTCGAGGGCCTTGTAGAGATCACCGTCGAACTTGTAGAAGCCGGAAGCGAGTCTCCAGCACAGCAGTGTGCGGAATCCGCTGGGGTCGAGGTTGGGGTCGGAATGGGCGTATTGGATATCGGGCCGAAGGAGGATCTTATACCAGTTGTCGGCGGTGATCTCGTCTCCGCCTTTGCTCATTCCGGTGTATGCCAGCACCATCTCGTTGCGGGCGAAAAGCAACTGCCAGTCGGCGTGCTCGGGGAGCATGAGTCTGTCCAGCACCCGGTAATCTGCTGCGGCAAGGATGTCGCACCGGCGCCGGATGTCCGACACAAGCCGGGTCATGTGAACGCTTCCGCCGCTTTCGTGCTCCACCTTTATGTTGGGATGTTCTTTCTCAAACTCCTCTATGAGAGCCTTCATGGGCAGATTCAAAGAATCAGCGTGAAAGATCATCATTTCGGTTTGCTTTTTTCCGCAGCCGGCTGCGAACAGGCCCAGGATCACGACCGAGGCGACGAATCTGGTGAGAGTCTTCATGGGGCAAATCCGATCATATTATGGCCTTTGCTTCCGACAAGAGGGCGCGCAGCCTGCGCACCCACACGCTGTGCATCAGAAGTGCAAAAAGCATGCCAACTGATGCGACCAAGGCACTGCTCTTGAATTCCCTTATGGGATAAAGCTATTCTGATAGAAGAAGACCGATGCCAAGCGGCGGTTTATGCCAAAATGGCAAGGGAAAGCGGCGCTGTGTCGATTTGACACAGCGCCGCAGCCGTTCGACTGCGGGAAATCGCAACGATGCACCTGCATCCGCATGATGAAAATGCTGCGGTTCACGCCAGCGAGCAAAGGTCAGTACACAAAAAAGGCGACGGCTCGCGAGGGCTCCGACGAGGGAGGGAGGAAGCTCGTCGGGAGATCGAGAGCCGCGCCAAAAAAACTGTTTCTCATGATTTCTGTAATGTCGTGTCGAACACGCGGCCTGATGGCTCACGCATCCTCACCTCTTCCTATTTTACAACACCTCGTGGGAAATGTCAACATGTTTTTTTGGAAAAAATCGGGCTTTCCCCGAGGCACTCGATTTTGAGAGCCTGCTGCTGGGATATCCCCCTACGCTAATTGGCACACCAGTTCGGTCGGGTCCACGAACTCCAGACCGAAAGTCTGGGCCACGGCCTTGTTTGTGATTCGTTTGTTGCACATATTCAGGCCACTGAGGATGACGGTGTTTTCGGCCGCTGCCCGGGCCCAGCCTTTGTCGGCGATCTCCAGGGCGTATCCAGTTGTGGCGTTCGTGAGAGCGATCGTGGAGGTGCGGGCCACGGCCCCGGGCATGTTCGTAACGCCATAGTGAAGCACACCGTGCTCGATGAACGTGGGCTCGCCATGAGAAGTGGGGCGGCTGGTGGCTATGCACCCTCCCTGATCGACGGCCACGTCGACAATAACGGCGCCGCGGTTCATCGACTTGACCATTTCTTCCGTGACGATCACCGGAGCGCGTGCCCCTTCAACAAGGACGGCCCCCACAACGAGGTCGGCGCAGGGGATTCTCTGGCGCAGATTGTGCGTGTTGCAAAAGAGGGTTGTAACGTTCTTCGGCATCACATCGTCGAGGTAGCGAAGCCTCTTGAGGTCGATATCCAGGATGGTCACCCTCGCGCCGAGGCCGGCGGCCACCTTGGCGGCGTTGGTACCGACCGTTCCGCCTCCGATTATGATGACCTGTGCAGGCGCCACACCGGGCACGCCGCCCAGGAGTATCCCGCGGCCCATCATCGGCCGTTCGAGGTACTTGGCGCCTTCCTGCACGGCCATCTTGCCCGCCACTTCGCTCATCGGGGTCAGCGCAGGATGGTTGCCGTCCGGGGTGTGCATGGTCTCGTACGCTATCGCGACCGCTCCGGAGTCTCGCACGGCCTTCGTGAGCTCTTCAGACGCCGCAAAGTGGAAATAGGCATAGATGACCTGGCCGTCGCGGAGGAGGGGATACTCTTCGGGCTGAGGCTCCTTCACCTTCATTATCATCCCGGCGCGCTCGTAGACCTGCGCCGGGTCGGCGGCGATTCGGGCGCCCGCGGCTTCGTATTCCTTGTCGGTTATGCCGCTCCCCTCGCCCGCGGAGGCTTGCACCACCGCCTCATGGCCTCGCCTCACGAGCTGTTCGACACCGTCGGGAGCTATCCCCACGCGAAATTCGTATGGCTTGATCTCTTTAGGTATTCCGATTACCATAGGTTGTTTCCCAATGTCCGGAGTCCAGTGGTTACTTGCCCCAAGGTGAAATGGCTAATAGTACAGGTCGCTGTCGTCATCCTGCTGCTCCTCTTGCTCCCAGCGGCGCCTGGTGCGGCGACGGCGCACGCGATAGACGGCGTAAGCAAAGATCACAAAAAGCGCCAGGGCTGTAAAGATCGAGAAGAAATTCCAGATCATCGCCAGCAGAGGATACTTCCGGCGCACGTAGCGTGCCCATCGGACTTCAAAATCACGGGCGCCGATGACTTCGGCCAGGGCCTCATCGAAGGTGAATCCCCGGTCCATCCTGTCGACGATTCGCTTTATTGATTCCGCACCGTATTCGTCGAGAAGAAACCTGACCGTGCTTTCTCCCTGCTGATAGGCCAGTTCGCGCTCAACCTTCGTACGCGGAAAACGGTACGCGAGCTCAGCCAGAGGCAACAAGCTGTCGGTGTTTGCTGCACGGACCAGCAGTTTCGGATCGCCTAGTGTCAGTCTGCCCATGGCGCGGCAGGCTACCCCTTCGTTGAACCACAAGGGCACTCGCCGGCCGGTGCGGGCTGTCAGGCGTCCGAAAGCCACGTGGATCATCTCGTGCTTCAGCGTAACCTTAAAGCTGTTGTTGCCGTAGAGGTCGGCCTCAGAGCAGTCGATCACTATCTGGTTTCTGTCCGGATACGCAACGCCCAGTGTATCGAGTTGTGTAGTACCTGTGGCACGGCGGTAGCCTTGCCTTGTGGCGTAAAGGTGAATGGTGACCGTTCGGTTGGTCGTCATGCCGAGGGTGTCGAGTGCGTTCTTATTTGCCCCGGGGAAAAGCTCGAGCGCGAGCTCGGCCCACTTTTCGGCTCCCTTTGCATAGTGTATCACAACGTTGGGGCCTTCGGCCATGCCCACGAGGTCTTCGGCGTGCGCCGCACTGTGCAGCGCGGGCGCCGCGAGAGCGGCCACAACTGATATGACTGCGAAGTGTGTGGTCCCTGTTGTCATCGTGCTCCGCCGCGAGTTGCGTCAGCCAAGAGATTTGAAAACGTGTTGAGTAATGACCGCCGTGTCGAGGGGCGTTAGCCGCCGGTCTTCGATGAGCCCCTTGAGGTCCTCGGAATCGAACCAGTGCCAGCGCGCCGTGAAGGTGTCTTCGGCCTCTTGCGACGGCTCCGCCACCACCTTGCAGCGTCCGAAGAAGCCGAGGAAGTTCCGGCGGTCGTCCACGCCGTTCGACGACACCGCCTGGAAAGATATGAGGCTGCCGTCGAGAAGCCGACTGGGGCCGTCTTCGTAGTGCGCGACGTTATCGGTTATCTCTACCTCGTAGCCGGTTTCTTCCTTCACTTCTCGAAGAATGGCGTCTTCGATGGTTTCCCCGCAGTTGATTCCTCCCCCGGGCAGGCCCCACTTGCCGGGATTGACCCTCGTGCCTTTTCGCAATACGAGCAGCACCTCGCGGCGCCTGTTGTTGCGGCGCGTAACGATCCCGTTCACCACCGGACGAGGTTGGCATGCTCTGTCGAGCGTGCATGTGAATTTCTTCTCCTCATTGAGCGGGCATCCGCCCGGCTGATGAAGCTGGTAGGTTGGGGGGCACCCGCTGGGGAAAAACGGGCACCAGGATTGCGTCAGTTTCTGACCTTCTTCTACTTTTCGCATAATGATCCTCTCGTTACTCCTTATGACGGCTTGATTACCGCTTTCAACACTTCGCGGTTCTCCGTCGCACCGAGAGCATCGTTGGCCTCCTCAAGGTTGAAGGTGCGGCTGACCAGACGGTCGAAGGGATAGCGTTTGCTCAGGACTACCTCGACCGCCTGTCGGAAGTGACTGGTGTCACTCACCCATACTCCGCGAATTACCAGGTTACGAATCGAAACGTCTTCGTAGAATCTCACTGGTGTTTCGCCGACCGGCACAGCGATCCCGGGCATGGTGTACGTTCCGCCTCGGCAGCACATTCGAATGCCGTCGGTGATGGCGGGCGCGTAGCCCGAGCAGTCGATCACTACGTCGGCCCCGCGGCCGTGCGTGAGGTCTTTCACAAAGTCCAGCCGATGGCTGGGCGAGGTTTCCGTGGCGTGCAAGACGTGCGTGGCCCCGAATTCTGCGGCGAGGTCCAGACGCGATTGTTCAACGTCGACGGCCGCCACCTGGGCTGCCCCTCGATTCAACACAAACGCAAGCGCAAACAGCCCCAGCGAGCCGGCCCCCACGATCACCACCGTGTCGCCCTGGCGGATATCGCACTGCTCCACGGCGTGTGCGGCGGTCGCCCCCGAGCAACTCGCCGATACAAGCAGATCGGGAGATGCCCCCTCCGGCAGCTTCAAAACATTTGTCTTCGCATCGAGCACCATGTGGGTGGCGTAGCCGCCTTTGAGGTGCGGGGGTTCCTTGCACGAGATCGAAATGCCGTAGACTTTCCTGCCGGGGCAGAGGTAAGGCTGCTTCTTGACCACGCAGAAAAAGCATTCGCCGCAGACCACGCCTCGGTCCCATCCGACCAGGTCGCCCGGCCTCAGTTGAAGGCCGTTGATGTCGGTTTTCTGCCCCCCAATCTGCTCCACGTGGCCCAGCGCTTCGTGGCCGAGAATGATGGGAGTGGGCGTTCGCGGGTCGTGCCCCCGCCAGATGTGAACGTCTGATCCGCACACGCCCGCGGCCGCGATCCTGACGAGGACCTCGCCGTCGCTCAACTCGGGCAAGGGATACTCCGTCATCTCAAGAGGCTTGTTGAAGGCTCTGAGCACCATTGCGTGCGCAGCCTGTGTCATCGGGTGGCTCTCCTCAGCTTGCTCCGGGATGTATTAAGCATGGATAGGGCGGCTCCGTGATTCAGGGAACTTCGGGCGAGCTGCCGCCACGCCCAAACATCCTATAAATTGTACCGAGCAAGGCTGAATAGTCAAGGATGAAGAACAATCTATGAAGCGAGGATCGAGAAGATCAGGGGATGAAGATCGGTGTAGTCCTCGGCGGCGTCCCGGGTGGTTGCGTGCCTCTCCTCCGCGTCAGTATTTTCGGCAGGAAGGGAAAAAAATTCAGGGCAATGTTGAGAATACCGGCATTCTTCTTCATTTGCACCGCCTTGCGCCCTCGGTGTCCTTGTGGGGTGCAACAAAACATCATGGTTCCCGGGAATCGACGGCAACGGCCGCCTAGGAAGGCGGCGCGACGAACGCGGACGTTTGTCGAGGTACACGCGCCGGCGCCGCTGTCATGGGAAACGGCATGGTTCTGACGACGAGGACGATTTGATTCCAGCCCGAAGGGCGATAGTCTGTAGCCACGGGCGTAAGCCCGTGGAAAGCGATCGCCCCCAGCCGCAGAGCCCCCCGCAGGGGGCGGCAGAACGGCTGCCTGAGAGGGCAGGACCGCTTAAGAAAGCGGGGCGACGACGAGGACGAGGACGATTTCGAAGACGACGAGGACGAGAGGAAATGTTGCGCACCAACCAAATACCATATTTCATTGTCGCACCCGTCTTTGTGGTGAGGCCCGGATTTTGCTTTCGGTTGGTACACTTTCGGGATATAATGATTACAGACTTGCCACACGGAGCAATACAATGACCAAGCGAAAGATTAAATACCTGGCCGCCGCCATCATAATAATCATAGCAGCGGGGCTCTACTACGGAGCGGCGCTGTTTGTAGGGCCTGCCCCTTATGAACCGCCCCCGGGTCTCGACAAGGCCTTCCGCACGTTTCTCTCCGAGCTCGAAAGCGCCAGAAAACTCCAAGCCGAAGGCAGGCTGGACGAAGCGGAGCGGGCTTTCTTGCAGGTCCTCGCCGACCATGAAAACAACCCGACCATCGCGCATTCCATCTTCGAGCCACGGTTCGACCTGGCCCGCCTTTACGGACAACAGCAGAAGCCGACGAAAGCCGAAGAGCAATACAAGATCATCATCGAGGGGCCAACATCGCCCAATGCGGTGGTGCGGGCACGAATGGATCTCTACAAATTGAAAGCGGACAAAGACGACGACGGCCTGCGCGAGCTGCGCGCGATGCTTGAAGACTTCAAGGGCGAACCTGAAGTGGCCGGGCAGATATGCGTGAGGCTTGCCCAAGCGCTCATGGCCAGAGAACGATACGGCGAGGTTGCGAACATCACCTGTGAGAGGCTCTCATCAAACAAGATCAACGAGGTGAGCGTGACCAGCCGCCTGCAGAGACAGGCAAACGAGGCCCTGGACGCGATGGCCGACCGCGTAGCCGGCCCGACGCAAGCCGCGGAAGTGTACGTGGAGCACGTCGAAAAACATCCCGCTCTGTCCACGATGTGCTGGTCGTGGCTCGAAAAGGCCGGCCTGTTCTTCATGAAAGCCGGGGAGTACGGTCGGGCCCGCAACGCATTCAACAAGATCGTCCGCGATTACCCGGGCGAGGGTGGAGGTCAGGCCGGGGTGGGCAGGACCAGGGTCGAGGATCTCGACGAGGCCGAACGGAAGGCGGCAACCCGCCTCACCGAGGAAGGGACCGAAGCTCGGCTCAAGAGCGGCGAGAAGATACAGGTGATCCGCGGAGAGATAACACAGCCGACCGAGTGGTCGCCGCACAACGGCACCTACGTGATCGTGGGGAAGGTGGCCGTTCGGAAGGGCGCCGAACTGGTGATCGATCCGGGGACGCGGGTGGAGTTTACCCTTCACGCGGCGCTCGTGGTCTATGGAAGGATTGCCGCGAAAGGATCGGCGGAGAAACCGGTCGTCTTTACATCAGCAGCCAGGCAGCCTTCGTTTTTCGACTGGAACGGCCTGCAGATGGTGGAAAGCACCGGCGGCGTGCTGGAGCACGTGGTGATCAGCCACGCTCAGAAAGGCCTGACCTGCACTCAGGCCCGCCCTCGGCTCAGCAGTGCAACCGTTACGGCGTGCGGGTTGGCCGCGGTCGAGGCCACCGAATCGTCGCCCGTAATCGTGGAGACACAGATCGTGGAAAACGCCGGCGCCGGGCTCGTGTTCATACGGTCCGGCGGCAGCGTTGAGGGTGGGCGGGTCTCCAAAAACGGACAGGTCGGCATCAGCGCGAGAAAAGCCTCGCAGCCAACAATCGCGGGTACGGTGGTCGACGGCAACGGGGTCGCGGGGGTGGAATGCCTTGACGGCAGCAAGCTGAGCATGCAGAAGGTGATCGTGTCGGACAACCTCGGGCCGGGCATTCGCGTGACGATGTACTCCGAGCCCTCAATCGCCGTCAGTGAGATCGCCCGGAACGCCGGCGCCGGCATCGTGTGGTGGAACGGCTCCGGAGGGAAGATCACGGGGAGCAGAATAATCGGCAACCGCGGCGGCGTGAATTGCAGCGTGTTCTCGTCGCCCGTCATCGAGAAGTGCGCGTTCGAAGCGAATGATCTTTACGCAGTCAGGTGCGAGTCGGCCAGCGACCCGCAGATAAAGGACTGCCGGTTCGCATCGCTGAATGGGCCGGGAGTTTTGATCCTCGACATCTGCGAGCCGAATGTCGAGGGAAACAGTTTTCCACCTCGGGGCATTGCCATCAGGCACGAAGGGGACCGCGACCTAAACGTTTCCGACAACGTCTGGCCGCCCGGCGTCGAACTGCCCGGGCTGGTTGAGGCCACAGGGAAGGGTAAGGTGATCCTGCCTTAGGCGCCGTGCCCGCCGACAGCCTCGTCTTCCTGAGGGCTATGTATTACTCGACCACAATGATGTCGTGGATTTCGAGCCGTCGGACTTGGAGCTTCACGACCCCTTTGCTGAACCTGAACGACACCTTTCTGCCTGCCGGCTGAAGGGTGATCTTTTTCGGACGCCTCGGCAACCGGATACTCACCGCAAGCGGGCCGACCGGCGGAATCTCGTCGAAGACACTGATGCTGCGGTCGTGGTGCGGCCCTGCGGTATTGACGAGGTTGATCGCCAGCTTTCCGTCGATGCGATTGACTGCAACGTCCACGTACTTCGATCCCGTCACTTCAACCATCGGATCCGGGAAAAGTTCTCGGGCGAGGGCGTCGAGGAACCTTCGCGCTGTGGCCGTGGCGCCGACCACGTAGGGCTCGCCGAAATTGAAGTACGTTGCCGCGATGCGCCCCTTGCCGTAGGGGGCGATAGAGGCCGCGATCTCAAACTTGCCCTTGGCTTCATTCCGCGGATACAACCTGCCGAATACTCTGGCGCCGGGCCTCAGGCCCACCCCTTGCGACAGCGTTTTCACGCAGGCCATGCACCCATCGTGCTCGAGGTACCTGGTACTGTCCTCGGCCTTGCCGATGAACCGCACGCGGAGTTCCTTCTTGAACATCGCTGCGGCCCTCGGGCCGATCAGGAGCAAGCTGCCGCCCGTGCGAACGTACTCCAGCAGCTCGCGCTTGAATCTCGGGTCAAGATATTCCCATTCAGGAACCACCAGCAGCGGGTACTCGTCCATTCTTCCGGCGAGGTGATGCTCCATAAGCACCTCAACGGAATGCTGCGACTCAAGCAGGCTCTCGAGTATCCCGTTCATCTCGATCAGTTGGTCTGGCCAGAAAGAGAACAACTTCGGGATCTTCCGGTAAAACGCCTTGCCCGCCATGATCAGGCCGACCTGCGGCACGGCCTGCGCATGATGACACACTTTCTGCCGGGCCCGGCAAAACTTCGCAACCTCGGCCATCATCTTCATCTGGCCGTCATAGATCGAGCAGTCGCTCTTCTGCCTGAAGTACGCCTGAAATCCCCCTCCCGCAGACAAGGTAACGGCCGCCTCCTGCTGCAACTGCACAGCCGACTTGGTGCTGAGCGCAAGACCAGCGAAACTCCACGCCATCAGGTCCCACGGTTTGCCCTGGCGGGGGAGGCAGCGCGCCTCCAAACGGGCGGTGTTTATACTGTCTTGCGGCGAATAATCGCCCGAGATGTAATCGACATTGATCGTTGCGGGCTCCGGCATGAACGACGTGTACGCCCAGTTGCTGGCGATCTGGAAATCAGGGTTGTGCTTGTGCATCTCGGTTACGTAATGATCGAGGTACCTGCGAAACCCCTCGCGGCAGAACTCCATGAATTCGAAGTAGTGCGGGTCGCCCGGCTTCCTCGGGATTTTTCGGATGCCCGTTTTCTCGCGGAAAGCCTTGAGTACCTTCGGTCCCCAGTCGGGCTCGGTGGCCCAGCACTCGCCGTCGCACCAGATGCCGTCTACGCCGTAGTCGTCGGACAGCTCCTTGAACTGCGGGATGAGGAGCTTGTCCGCGTACGGGCCGAACACCGACGTGATCTTCTTGTCGCGCTTCCCTTCTGCGTCGATCCGCGCCCAACTGGGGTGGCGTTTCAGTGCTTCCGCATCGTAAACGCCGGAGTAGTGCATGAACAACGCCACGCCGTTTCGGGCGGTCACGTCGCGCCATATCTTCAACTGATCGCGAACGAATCCGGGCGCGGCGTTGCCGAGCTTCGACGGAAAGCTCGTGAGGCCGCGGTGGCCCTTGCAGTCGCACTGGATGTAATCGGGTTTGACCTGGTCGATGATATCCTGCACCATCTTGCGCGTTACGGTCTTGCCGATCTCGGTGCACTTGTCGCCCGCGTGCAGATCGAAATGAATGCCCAGAAAGCTTTCCGAGCGTTTGAGTCGTTTCGGATATTTCTTTTTCCTTGCCACGTTGTTGCTCCTTGGTTCAGAGATCCAGCTTGAGATGGTCCAGGTGGGTGTTGATCTGTTCGGTTTCTGCCGTCGAAAGTTCCAAGTCGGCCGCCTCGACATTTTCCTCGACCTGCGCCGGATTGCGCGCGCCGCTGAGGACGGCCGTAATGCCCGGACGGTGCATCGTCCAGTTGAGCACCAATTGGGCCAGGGTGGCATTGTGACCCTCGGCGATCGGCTTGATCTTGTCGAGGAAGTCCAGCACTCGGCGGCGATTCTCCGGCCTGTAGATGGGCGCGCCGGAGCGGGCGTCTGTCTTCGGAAACGTGCGATCCATGGCCACCTTGCCAGACAATATCCCTCGCTGAAGAGGGCTGTAAACGATCAGGGCGACATTGTGTTCGATGCAGAAAGGCACCACGTCCTTTTCGATGTTCCGTTTCAGCATGGAGTAGGGCGGTTGGTTCGACGCCAGGGTCACCTTCTTCATAACCCGCTGCATCATCTCCGGTGTGAAGTTGCTCACCCCGGCAGCGAGGATCTTGCCCTCCTTCAGCAGCTTGGCCAGCGCTTCGGCCATCTCTTCGTACGGGGTGGAGGAGTCCGGCCAGTGACACTGATACAGGTCGATGTGATCGGTGTCCAGCCGCCTGAGGCTGTCCTCGCATTGCTCGACGATGCTGTCCTTCTTGGTGTTGTAACGCAGGGTGAGCGGATTCCCGTTCAAGTCTTCGGTCTGAAAAAACTCCGGGCCCTCGTCGGTGTCCCAGAGCAGGCCGAATTTGGTGAGTATCTGCACCTCGTCGCGGCGGCCGGCTATTGCCTTGCCCAGGATCTTCTCGGCGTGGCCGAAGCCGTAGGCCGGGGCGGTGTCGATGCTCGTCATGCCGAGGTCGATAGATTTCCGAATCGCCGCGACGGCGTTGTCGTCGTCGATGCCGCCCCACAGCCACCCGCCGATGGCCCACGTGCCCAGCACGAGGCTCGTTACTTTCACATCACTCTTGCCAAGCTGACGGTATTGCACTTTTTGCTCCTTGTATATCCTGCTTCCTGCTTCGGCTCCGATTTCGCTCGGTGCATCTGTTTGCACAGACGCATTATAACGGTTTGAAAGGTGGAGTTCGAGGCTTTTTTTGCATTGTTACGGAAAACTCACGCTTGAATTGGTCGCAGGCTGTCGCCCACCGCCCCCCCCGCCGAAGCGCCAAACTCGAGGGCCGCCTGAGAAGGCGGAGAGACCTTCGTCGAGGTAGACCCGATAGCGGCACCGTCTCGTGAAACGGGACGGTCTGACGACGGGGGGGAGAGAAGGTGTCGCATGCTGACCAAAAGCCATATGTGGTTGGCGAACCGTGCCGGCGGGTGCAATTAAATATCTTGGTCTTTTTTATGTTTTGACGGCTCAGGAGTTATCCGTACACGTCGTCACAGCGGCTGTTTGAGGCGTTTTCAAGCAACGATGGCGAGAGGGAAACTCTTTGAGTACGTGTTTAGCGTGAAGCGCCCTCAAGCCTGCCTCTGCCGCACGCAGATAGGACTGTTGACCGCAATTGTCTTTTTCTGAGTCTTGGGTCTGAAGTCCCCAAGGGACGTACTATGTTAGCCCAAGTTAGACACTTTGCTCCCACTTTGGACTTTTTTCGGGCTATTTTTGCGCGGATTCGGGCAGTATCGGTCGATTGGAGGCGTTTCGCCTTCGAAAAGCCCATGTAGTGCAGACCTACCCCCTTGTATAGGCCGGCAGAAAGTGTGATACTATCTGTGTAGCAGCGTAGGTATCGCACATGTTTTTGAAGAAGCACGTTCGCAAGAAGAACGGTAAGGCTCACAGCTATTGCGATTTGGTGGAGTCGTCCCGCACGCCCAAGGGGCCGCGTCATCGCACGGTGGCCTATCTTGGCGAGTTGGACGTGGCCGACTGCGGCGGCTGGGCCAAGCTCGCACGGCAACTCGACGACAAGCCGCTGCCCGTGATCCGGCCGACGCTATTTGATCCGCAGCCCGATGACGAGCCGGTGCCGGAGGAGGCTACGGTCAACGTCAACGGTGTGCGCGTTGACGAGACGACCGACTTCGGCGACGTGTGGCTTGGCCTGACGCTGTGGCGCACGCTGGGGCTGGACAAGCTTTTTGCGAGGATCC
>Ga0114922_10002083_pt1 | contig 18879 bp, 17 predicted proteins | sample AartaG_FD_100975 | JGI IMG/M metagenome (GOLD analysis project Ga0114922, IMG submission 100975) | Deep subsurface microbial communities from Aarhus Bay to uncover new lineages of life (NeLLi) - Aarhus_00045 metaG | ecosystem: Environmental > Aquatic > Marine > Oceanic > Sediment | place...
ATCTGTATGACAGCCAAAAACAGATCGTCATATCCAGCGATTGCCCGCCTAAGGAGATCCCGAATCTTGAAGAAAGATTCAGCTCCCGCTTCGAATGGGGATTGATAGCTGACCTCAAGCCTCCTGATATAGAAACGAGGATTGCAATCCTGAATAAAAAATCCGAGCTCGAAGAAATATCTCTTCCTGAAAGCGTGGCTCTCTATATCGCAGACAAAGTCCACGCCAACATTCGAGAGCTCGAAGGATATCTTAGGAGAGTTATCGCTTACTCCTCCCTCAAGGGCGAGGCTATCGATCTTGACCTGACCAAGGAGGCCTTAAAAACCTTGCTGGATTCATCGATGACTATCGTAACGGTAGAAAAGATCCAAAAGGCCATCAGCCATGAGTTCAAGATCAAGATATCCCAGCTGAAATCCAAGAACAATTCTCCGAAGATCGCATTTCCCCGCCAAATCGCCATGTATATTTCCAAACAAATGACAAAAACATCCCTTCCCGATCTCGGGAAAAAATTCGGTGGAAAACATCATACAACCGTTCTTCACAGCGTAAGAAAAATAGAGAAATTAAGAACAAAGGACACAGAATTCGACAAAAAAATAAACACATTGATCAATCGGATACATTAGGAAAATCAACAAATTGAAAGAGTTTTGCACATTTTCAATTGATTTTATTGTTCTTATTATCTAATCTAATTTATATTTGTAATAAGAAATAAGTTTGTGGAAAGGTGGAAAAATGAAATTTTCAATCAATAAAGAAGATATACTAAGGGAATTACAACTTCTTCAAGGAATTGTTGAAAAAAGAAATACCATGCCCATCCTGGCAAACATATTGATCAATGTGACCGAAAGCGAAGTGGAGCTGATCGGGACAGATCTTGAGGTCGGCTTGAAAACACATTTTCCTGCTCAGATAGATGGAACAGGTTCGATCACGATTTCGGGTAAGAAAGTGTTCGAGATAGTTCGATCTCTTGCCGAAGAACAGCAAGTCGTTTTCAGCGAGGAGAAAGAGCTAATGATGGAAATCACTTCTGGTGAGAGTGAATTTAAGGTCTTGTGTTTACCCAAAGAAGACTATCCACCAATGCCAGAGCCCAAATTCGAAAAAAACATCGTCCTTCCTCTGGAGAAATTCAAGGAAATGATCGACCGCGTGTATTATGCGATCACTCAAGAGCAACGGTATTACCTCAATGGCGCATTGATGCTTTTGAAAGAAGGGGAGATGGAGCTTGTGAGCACGGATGGTCATAGATTAGCCTATACGAGCCATCATCTTGAAGGATTAAAATTGGAAAATGAGATAAGGGTGATCGTTTCAAAAAAGACTTTGAACGAACTGAGAAAATTCGAAGATGAAACAGTCGAATTCGATCTGGATGAGAACAATCTCTTTTTCCGTGTTCGGAACAGAACTTTGATTTCGAGGATAATCGAAGGAAAATTTCCCAACTATGAAGCAGTCATCCCCAAGGGGAATCCAGACGTTCTCGAGATATCGAGAGAGAAAATCACCGATGCGATCAGACGCGTATCTCTTCTTTCTACCGAAAGGTCGAGGGGGATCCGTTTTAACATCGAGCCGGATCAGATAAAGCTGTACTCCTCTAACCCTGAGATAGGGGAGGCGAGAGATAAGGTTATTGTGGAATACAAGGGCAGCGAGATAGAAATTGGTTTCAATTCGCAATATTTATTGGACTTTCTGACAGCCATAAAATCAGAAAAGATACGGTTTGAGTTGAAAGACGAGAACAGCGCTGTGGTAATGAAGTCGGCAACGGATGATGACATCAAGTACCTGTATGTCTTGATGCCTATGAAAATATGATCCTCAATCTTCTAGCTGGATAGGGTATGCCTTTCCGATCAGCGTAACCGTTCCTTCAGAATCAATAACCACCGCACCATATTCTGGGAATTTTTTCAAGATTTTTTCCGGCTGCTGAGAAACGAATAGAGCCGTGGATAGAGCGTCACAAACGAGCGTTTCTGGACCCACGACCGTTACGCTTTGCTTACCTTTGGACGGATACCCTAATTTTGGGTCGAACACGTGATGATAACGGATGCCCTCTTGGATGAAAAACCGCTGATAATCGCCAGTGGTAGCGGCTCCTGTATCCGATATTATCAGGATGGCTGAAACGCCACCTGTTCTGGGGTGTTTGACTCCTATCCGCCATGGTTTTTGATCAGGATTCCAGCCCCAACAGTAAAGGTCTCCTCCCGCATTGATGAATCCCTGTTTGATCCCTGTTTTAATCAAGGCCTGGGATGCTAGATCGATACCGAAGCCCTTGGCAATGCCCCCCCAATCCAGATCCATTCCAGGCTTAAGAAAGAGCTTGTCGGATTTCAGGATGATTTTGTCCATCCCGACGTTTTCCAAAACTCGCTGGATTTCCAAAGGCGTGGGGATGCGATGGGAGTTATCACGGAATCCCCAAAGGCGGGATAAGGGAGCAATGGTGATATCGAAACATCCTTGGGAATCGTGATAGATGGCCAAGGCTTTTTTATAAAGGAATATCACAGGGGAGGAGGAATAAGACTGGGCACCGGGTGAAAAATGGTTTTCAATGTCCTGAAAGATCCTCCGGATTTCTTCTTTTGAGGATACAAAATTCGCCGGGAAACAGAACAGATTGATTTCACAAATGGTGTCGAAATACAGAAGGGTTCCGGCCTGCCACTTTTCCACAACGCGATTGCAAGACATATACAGGAGAAGCAGAGATGACAAAACAATGATTTTTTTGAATATCAACGGTCTTTCCAAAACGTGAAGTTCATTTTTTATGAACAGAGCCAAAAAGTCAATGGGGATGACATTCACAAGAGCGCTGCTTTTGTGTTGACAGGCCAATCAAATATATATATTTTGTTTCTATTCTAAAAATGACATCATCCATGGTGAGAGCAATCTTTTCGTCGGTCCGGCCTTTCCCTGGCATCGGTGGAAAAAGAGAGGGATTATGATCACAGGAGTGAGATTTCGCCTTTGTGTGATGATGTTCTTGCAATACGCTATCTGGGGCGCTTGGAGTCCTGTGCTGTCAGATTATTTATTGAACGGACTTGGCTTCAGCGGAACACAGGTCGGGATCATCTATAGTTTACTGCCTCTTGCCACGATAGTGGCGCCGTTCATCGGTGGGCAGATCGCTGACCGGTATTTTGCCAGCCAGAAGGTCATTGCCGTCCTCCAATTGGTTGGAGGTGGACTACTTTTATTTATTTCAAGGGTTTCTGATTATAACACCATGATGTGGATGATGCTTTTTTACTGTCTTTTGTATGCGCCCACTCTTGCGTTGACAAATTCAGTGGCTTTTATCAACTTGAAGGACTCGGAAAAAGAATTCGGGATCGTCAGGGTTTGGGGGACGATCGGATGGATCATGGCAGGTCTTGTACTGATGGGATGGCGACATTTTGCTCAGGCCGAAGAAGCCCTCGCTCTTGGTGGGGACACCCTTTTGCTGGCCGGGGCTTTCTCCATCATCATGGGATTCCAGGCCTTCAGCCTGCCGAGTACGCCACCCAAAAAAGAGGGCACAAAGCCTTGGGCTTTTTTGGAAGCCATCAAGATGATGAAAGACAAAAATTTCCTGGCATTTGTGATAATTTCCTTTGTAGTGGCCACAGAGCTGATGTTTTATTATGTGTTGACCGCGCCCTTTTTGACTTCCGACAAGATCGGGCTTTCGAGCGCCAATGTTCCGGGAGTGATGGTGATTGCTCAGGTGGCTGAAATTTTTGTTCTGGCCATAATGTTGCCTTACTTCATCTCCAAGATCGGCATTAGAAACATCCTCGTCCTCGGGGTGTTGGCCTGGCCCATTCGGTATATCATCTTTGCCATCGGTCAACCTTCCTGGCTTGTGATCGCCTCATTGAGCCTCCATGGTTTTTGTTTTGTGTTTTTCTTTGCCGCGGCTTTTATCTATGTGGATACGGTTGCGCCGAGGGATATCCGGCATTCGGCGCAAAGCCTGATCATGCTGGTCACCTATGGCATCGGCAGTTACATCGGAAGCCTTTTTGCCGGATGGATCCGAGATTTTTTCACGACAGATGCAGGAACGAATTGGACCCATGTTTTTATCGTTCCTTGTTTTTTGACCGTTCTATGTGCGGTCGCATTTTTGCTTTTTGTGAAGGATAATCGATCGGCACAAACACAAGCCGGCGGATAGAATAACGAGCTAGATTTTTAGAATTCGTATTTGGCATTTTAGGATTGTATAACGCATGAGAGTGAGAAAAAAATGAGAAAAAAAAGGATTGGCATCGGTTTCGTCGGAGGAGGGTTTATCGCCCGATTCCACATCCGGTCTTGGGTCGGGGTGCGGGATGCGGACATTCTGGGTGTCGTCGGCAAAGATGAAACAGCTGAGGAGGCGGCATCCTTGGCAAGAGAATTGAATGTCGGAGAGGCTGGAAGTTATCCGTCGATAACGGACATGATCGCTGATCCCCGAATCGATGCCCTTTGGATATGTGCGCCGAATTTTACGCGGATAGAGGTGATGGAAGAGATCGCTCACGCGTTGGATTCCGGGAAGGGCGAGCTTCTCGGGATCGCCTGTGAAAAGCCCCTTGGCAGGAATGTCGCTGAGGCCAAAAAAGTGTTGGAGCTTGCGCAAAAAGCGCAACTTCTGGACGGCTATCTGGAGAATCAGGTGTTTGCTCCGGCCATTGTGCGAGGGAAAGAAATCGCCTGGGCCCGGGGTGCGAGCCTAACCGGGCGCCCTTTTCTGGCTCGAGCGGCAGAGGAACATAGCGGTCCCCACATGCCGTGGTTCTGGGAAGGTGAGCTCCAGGGCGGAGGCGTGCTCAACGACATGATGTGTCACTCGGTCGAAGAAGCCCGTTTCATGCTGACCCCTCCAGGGACGGATAGAAATGTGCTTACGCCGATAAAGGTAACGGCCCACACCGATTGTTTAAAATGGCAAAACCCGTACTACGCCAAAATACTGTCCGACCGGAGCGGGGGCCAGACAGATTATGTCAACAGGCCGGCCGAAGATTTTGCACGGTCTATGATCGAGTACAGGGATGAAAACGGGGAGAAGCTGGTGGTCGAAACGACCACTTCTTGGTCTTATGTGGGAGCTGGGTTAAGACTGACGATGGAGCTCTTGGGCCCCGAGTATTCTGTGATCGTCAACTCCTTAGATTCTGGCCTGAAGGTGTTCTTCAGCCGGAATGTCAAGGGAGAGGCGGGCGAGGATTTGGTGGAGAAGCAAAACGCGGAAGTGGGTCTTATGCCTGTGGTGGGCAGCGAGGAGACGGAATACGGGTACATCGCGGAAAACAGGCATATGGTGCAGTCTTTTCTTGCGGGGAAACGCCCCGATGAGAATTTTTCAGACGGCGTTAATGTTACCGAGCTCTTGATGACCGCCTACATGAGTGCCGAACAGGAGAAAACCATCCCATTCCCCCCTCCGGGACTCGACTCGTTCGTTCCGGCTGTGGCCAAAGGGAAATGGAATCCGCGCAAATCCGGATGAATAGATGGAGGGTGAATAGATAATCGATCGATAGAGGAGAGACCATGAAAAAAAGAATGATTTTAACAGCGGCTTTTGTTCTTATCGTGACGTTTGTTTTTACGGGATATATTTTGTCCCAGGAGTACGGAAAAAAGGCAGCAGAAACGGAAAAAGAAAAAGTTGCCTTGAGCTCGAGATATGCGAACGTTCGGATCAAAAAGTTCCCGTTTGCTGTACAGTGTTGGACATTCCGCAAATTCTCTTTTTTTGAGGCACTCCAGAAGACAAAAGATCTGGGCATCGAATTTGTCCAGGCCTTTTCCGGGCAGATTCTTGAAAAAAACAATGAAAAAGTGAAATTTGATCACAACATGCCGGACGATCAGATCGACCGGGTCAAGAAAAAATTGGAGGAATTGGGGATCACGCTTGTCAGCTATGGTGTTGTCAACTTTGGTAACAAGGAAGATGAGATGCAAAACATCTTTGAGTTTGCCAAAAAAATGGGCATCCAGACCATCGTGACCGAGCCAGGCTATGATGATTACTCTCTGATCGAAAAATTTGCCAAGGAATACAGGATAAACATCGCGATCCATAATCATCCGATACCCTCCAAATATGCCCGGCCGGAAACGGTTATTTATCGCATCGATGGTTTGGATCCGAGAATCGGGGCAGGTGCGGATACGGGGCATTGGATGCGATCGGGGGTGAATCCCCTGGAAGCTTTGAGGACACTCAAGGGGCGAATCCAAGATGTGCACCTCAAAGATTTGAATGCTTTTGGGACAAAGGATGCCTTTGATGTTCCCTTTGGCGAGGGAAAAGCGAATGTTCATGATGTATTGGCGGAACTGACCCTACAGGATTATGCTGGCTTTCTCACGATCGAATACGAAAGAGAGGAGGAAGCAGAGAATCCGTCCCCCTCGATCCAAAAAGGATTGGAATACATCAAGAGCATCACATACTATCAAGATCATGAACAAATCTTGAAAAGGAGTCACTGGGGCTATTCAAAAACGGGCTGGAACCATTATGGGCCCGGGTATTTCGAGCTGGATGAAAAAACGGGCGTGCTGAAGGGCCAAGGAGGGATGGGCCTTCTCTGGTATGCGGCAAAAAAGTATAAAGATTTTGTCCTCGAATTGGATTACAAATGTGCCGATGAGTTCACGAATTCCGGAATTTTCCTCCGGGTTCCTGACATGCTGGTGAGCGACGATTACATCTATCACTCCTTCGAGATCCAGATAAATCCTGCTGGCGAGGGGGTCCATATGTCTGGAGCGGCTTATGATGCCGAAGCCCCGATGAAAGAGGCCTTCCATCCTGCCGGGGAATGGAACCATTTCAAGATTTCCTTCATCGGGAGCCGGATAAAAGTCGAGCTGAACGATGTGCTTGTCCTGGATTGGGAAGCTGAGCCCAGAGGGAAAGTGAGAGACTTTGTCGGCGAGGGATATATCGGGCTGCAGAATCACGACAGCCGGTCGCCGGTGTACTTCAAAAACATCTATGTAAAAGAAATTACCTGAATCATTTACACGCCAATCTCACAACACCGGCTTCGTTGTAATCCATTTGCAGTATTACAATACAGCTTCATGAATCACTGCCTTGCCGTTGCAACAATCTTGACGCGTAAATAATCCAGGTCAATTATTGACAAAAAAAGAATTCAAAATCCAATCTAATTATTATTCGAGAATTTTTCCCGAACAAACGAGCCAATATTATTGGGGGGATTGGGTTCGTGCCTGAATAATTCAGGTTGGTTAGCCGATGATGGTGTCGATCGATCCGACCCCTTGGATTTCCAGAAGAAAATGGTTCGGCGCGCACACGATGCGCTCGCTGGAGATAGAAACGGGAGGAGCGGAACAACATATTTTGTGACGGCACGAAGAAGACGGGATATAAACTTTCCCCTGTTCGATTTGGACGGTGACGCTCCCTTGTTTGGCTGAGAAAGTGTTTGTTCGGTTTTTGTTTAAGGGAATCTCTTCGACTACGCAGCCATCCAAGTAAATTCGGGCTGTATGGCCTGGTTTGTTGCCCGGTTGTCTGGTTTTCATGGATGCCACAGTCAAACAAGAAGAGGGGGGGTGTTTTTCATTCATTTCCTGCCAGAGGGGGAAAAGTTCTTTCCTCCGGATATCCCAGATTTGACCAGACTTGACCAGCGTGAATGATGGCGGTGCAGGATGCTGAAGGGAGCGGAACGATATGGACAGTCCTGCATATTCTGGTAGGATTGATGGTGTCCAGCCGGCTTTTTTTAGGGTTTGAGAGAGAGCTTTTTTCTGAGGATGCGGAGTGATCGAAAAGGTCCTGTGACCCAGGGCCATGTTCCCCTTTCCCCATTTCCCGAGAAGTTCGGGAAGAAAGAGTTCTGGCCTGTCAGAGATCAAGAAGAGTTCATCGTGTGCGTAGGGTTTGGATGCAAGAAAAATAGGGGCCAATAAAGGGGTAGCAAAAATCGTTTTAAAAAAATCACGCCGATCCATAGCAGTCTCCTTTTTTTATTATATCAATAATCACAGGATAAAGCAGTTCTTTGTTTTTTTGCCGGAAGATACGAGCGAGAATGAATCCCCCGAGAATCAATCCAGTCACAAGGCCAAGGAAGCTGGCTAAAAAGGAAGGAAGTGTAAAAATCAACGCCAACATGTATCCTCCTCCCATTCCGAGAATAATCGCGACCAAAAGCCCTCCGAAGAGAATGATCAAGGCCTGGCTGTATCGGTCCTCGGGAACTTGGATTTTCACCTCGTCTCCTGGATGAGCATGGAGGGGGTTTTTGACTGACAGCCGGCCCTTGCTGTGCTTGTTTCCGATGCAAAGACTTTTGGCTTTGCAATCGTAGCACCCTGCGAAGCAGTGAACCTCGACTTCAGCGAGATCCTTTTTCGTTGTGATGACCAATCCGTTATCCGTCAATCTCTTCTCTCATGCGCCCGATGGAGTTGGTCGGGCATTTTTCGATCTCCGGGATTTTATCCTGATCGATTTTTTTGTAATCCGTGATCACGGCCAAATTATTTTCGAGCACGATGGCATCAGGACAGGCCCGCACGCATATTCCACAAGCGATGCAGGCGTTTTTGCAGACCTTCCGGGCCGTCGGTCCCCGGTCTTCCGAGCGGCAAAAAACTTGGATGTTCTGGGATAGAGGGAGAAGCTCGAGTATATTTCTCGGGCAGGCATCCACACATTTGCCACAGGCCGTGCATCGGTCTTCTCTGATGATCGGAAGTCCCTCTTCTCCCATATGCATGGCATCGAACAGGCACGCCCGGACACAATCTCCGTATCCCAAACAACCGAAGGAGCATTGCTTGGTTCCTCCCACCAAGTGAGAAGCATAACAGGTCGATATCCCGAGATAGGAGCCTCGGTCCTTGGCTGCCTGATGGGTTCCCCGACAGTGGACACGAGCCACTTTTTGGAGGACTTCTCCCACCTTCACGCCTAAGATCGCGGCCACGTCTTGGGCCACTTCTGATCCGCCCACAGGGCATCCGTTTGCTTCGGCCTCACCTTTCACAACCGCTTCTGCAAAAGCCCGGCAACCGGAAAATCCGCATGCGCCGCAGTTGGCCTGTGGAAGGACCTCGGACACCTTTTCAATTTTAGGATCCTCTTCTACCCGCAGCTTTTTGTAAGCCAAGACCAGCCCCGAGGAAAACAGGAACCCCAGTGCAGTCATGGTTAATATCGGTATCAGAAGTTCTGTCATGTCAGCATCCCTATGAATCCGTTAAATGCCAGGGCCATAATTCCTGCAACGATAAGAGCGATACCCGCACCCTTGAGGGGTTCAGGGACATCGGCTAGATCCAGCTGTTCTCTGATCCCGGCCATCAAAACGATGGCCAGGGTGAATCCGAGGCCTGATCCGAATCCAAAAATCACAGTCTCCGCAAAACTGTAATCGTTGAGTGCCGCAATCAAGGCAAGGCCCATGATGGCACAGTTGGTTGTGATCAGCGGAAGATATATGCCCAAGGCTTGGTAGAGGGGCGGGCTGATTTTTCGGATGAACATTTCGACGAGCTGCACGAGCGAGGCGATCACGAGGATAAATGAGACGATCTGTAGATATCCCAAATCATAAGGAATCAGGATAAAGTTGTTGATCAGCCAGGAAACGACGGCGGTTATGGTCATGACAAAAGTGACAGCAAGGCCCATGGAAACGGCCGAATCTATTTTTTTGCTCACACCGAGGAAAGGGCATATGCCCAGAAAGTAATACAACACGAAGTTCTGAACAAGTACTGCCGAGATGAATATGGCTACCAATTCCAATTTTAGCTCCTCTTCGTTTTGCTTTCGATCAATAGGGCGATCCCCAGAAGGATCCCCAGCGTGATAAAAGCGCCGGCAGGAAGTATCATGATTATCCAGGGCTTGAACCAGGAGCCCATGACCTGGAGCCCTAAAAAAGTCCCGGCCCCCAGGATTTCTCTGATGCTGCTCAAGACAAGAAGGGCCAGGATGAATCCGCTGCTCATGCCCAGAGCATCGATAAACGACCGGCCGACGGAGTTTTTCGATGAAAAGGCTTCTTGCCGGCCGAGGATGATACAGTTGACCACGATCAGCGGGACATAGGGACCCAGGGCTTCAGAAATAGGATAAAAATAAGCCTTCAAGACCTGGTCGGCGATGGTCACGAAACTGGCGATGACAACGATGTAGGAAGCGATGCGGACCTGAGCAGGAATGAGCTTTTTGACCGACGCGACCACGAGCGAGCTGAGAATGAGAACGAATGTGGTGGCTAGCCCCATCGCGATACCGGTGATGACGGTTCCTGTGACAGCAAGCGTCGGGCACATACCGAGGAGCTGCCGGAATACGGGATTATCGTCCCAAAGCCCTTTCAGGTATTCCGCTTTGATGCTTTTAGTTGCCATCCTTTTCCTCGGGGTTCATTTTGCCCTGTTTGACGAGTTCTCGCACCCTCTCCAGGGAGAGGTTGACGATTTCCAGCACTTTTTTCGATGAGATGGTTGCCGCTGTGATGGTGTTTATTTCAGTCGGCATGAGCTCGCCTATCGTGCTTGCCGGCGGTTTGCGCAGGGCAAGCGGTCCGGCCGCATCCCTGTTTTCCCAAAACTGCAGGAAGGCTTCCCAATCCTCAATTTTTGCGCCCAGGCCGGGCGTTTCTTTCTGGTCGATGATGGTTAAACCTGTGATTTCTTTAAGAGAGGCATCCAATCCGAACATCAGCGTGATCTTATCCTGGAAGCCAACACCTGTGGCTTGTACTGCAAATCCAGCAAGATCGCCGTCGTCCTCCAACTCTCGGTAGATCAAGAGACCTTCTTCTTCATGCACAACCTGGTTGACGGCTGCGTCATCAACGACCTCCTTGATAGCCGCCTCGATTTCTGCCTGCACATTCAGAGCGATCCTTTCTTTGGTCAGCTTTGCCACGCCCGCCAAAAACCCTCCGGAAATCAGACCGACCAAAGTGAGGACGAGGATCATTCTGGCAGAAAGGTTCATGACGGCTTTCTCCTATCTCCGAGAATGCGCGGCCGGAAAGTTCGATTCAAAAGCGGGACAAAGGTGTTCATGAAAAGGATGGAATACATCACCCCTTCGGAAAACCCTCCGAACATGCGGATCAATCCGATCATTATCCCGATGCCCAGGGCGTATATCCATGTGCCCTTGGAATAAATCGGGGAAGTAACCATATCGGTGGCCATGAAGAAGGCGCCGATCAAAAGGCCCCCCGCGAGAATATGAAAATAAGGAGGAGCGTATTTATCTGGACCGGCTAGCCAAAAGATTCCGGTGAATGCGCTCAAGGCTAGGAGGATCCCTGTGGGAATGCGCCAATCGATCGTTTTTTTGAAAAACAGAAGGAGAGCACCGAGGAGAAGAGCGATGGCAGACGTTTCTCCTATGCAGCCTCCGGTGTTCCCCCAAAAAAGCTCTTTGATCGGGGTCAACGTTCCTTGAATCACGGCCTCCTCGAATTTCAGGTTGCCCAAAGGGGTGGCATAGGTCATGATGTCCACATTTAGAGTTGCCGGGGGGATCCAGGTGGTCATGGCCACTGGAAAGGCTGTCTGTAGAAAGGCCCTTCCGACCAAAGCTGGGTTGAAGATGTTGTGCCCTAGGCCTCCAAAAACCTGCTTTCCTATGGCTACCGCCACGACCGAGCCGATGACGGCAAGCTCAAGGGACAAAGTGGGCGGCATTGTCATGGCTAAAAGCAAGCCGGTAATCACAGCAGATCCATCCCACAATGAGTGGAGGGGCTTTTTGCGGGCCCAGAGAAAAATTGCCTCCGTTGCAAAGCAAGCCGCCAAGCAAGAAACGTACAGGCCGACAGCCCTCAACCTAAAATAATACACGGATGCCGCAACGGCTGGCAGAAGGGCAATGATAACTATAAACATGATTTTGGGGACAGAATCTTTGCCCTGGAAATGGGGGGATGATTGAATGATAAACGCCTTTTCTGACACTAGGCACTCTTTTTTCGTTTTTGGCTCATAATTTGGTTCTTTCCCAATCGAATCCAATGGACCAGCGGGATCTTTGCCGGACAGCTGTACTGGCAACTGCCACACTCCACACAGTCGAGCGCGCCCCAATCTTCGGCTCCAGTGAGCTGATCATACTTGACGTATTTCATGAGTTGCGTAGGCACAAGACCCATCGGACAGTGTTCGACACACCGGCCGCACCGGATACAGGCAAATTCCGCGACGGGTTTTGGCGATGTCCAAGCAAGGACTCCGGAGGTTCCCTTGATAACCGGGGCATCCAAAGCCCACTGGGAAAGCCCCATCATAGGGCCTCCCATGATAATAATGTTTACATCTTCGTTGAGGCCGCCACAGTAGTCTGTCACTGCCAGGAACGGTGTCCCTATGCGTACGATAAGATTCTTGGGCTCCTTGATACCGTTTCCGGAAACCGTGAGAGCTCTCTCGTACAGCGGCTTTCCTATCTTGGCCGCATCCCAAATGGCTTTGGCTGTCCCCACATTCTGGACGACCACACCCACGTCGAACGGAAGCCCTCCTCTCGGAACTTCCCTGCCGAGCAGCGCATAGATCAAATTTTTTTCTGCCCCCTGTGGATACTTGGTCTTCACGAGGAAGACCTCTGCGGAGTATGGTGCAGTTTTTTGCTGGATTAGGTCAAAGGCTTTCTTTTTGTTATCCTCGATGCCCACTAGGATGCGGTCGGCCCCTGTGGCGATCCGCACGAGCTCGGCCCCCCTAAGGATCTCGTCCGGATACTCCATCATCAGACGATAATCGGCTGTCAAGATGGGTTCACACTCACACCCGTTTATGATGACCGTGTCTATGGGTTTATCTTTGGGAGGCGTTAACTTTACGGCTGTCGGAAAAGCGGCTCCGCCCAATCCGACAATCCCAGCCTCTTTGACTTTTTGCCGGATTTGATCGGGCTCGAGAACAAAGGGATCCACAGTCTTTTCCCAATCGGGACGCACACGGTCCTCGCCATCGTTAGCAAGAGTGATGGAGAGAACGGGTTTCCCGAGAGGATGGTTATGTCCGTCAACAGATAGAACTTTTCCGGATACGCTGGCATGCACGCTAGCGGAGAACAGAGATGTTGCCTCGCCGATTTTTTGCCCGAGAAAGACCTCCTCTCCTTTTTTGACTAGCGGTTCGGCGGGATTTCCAAAATGCTGATGCAGCGGGATAACGACTTTTTCCGGATGGGGCATAAACTCCAAGGTTTTTTCGGCGGTCGGCTCCTTGCCTTCGGGAGGATGAATTCCATGAGGAAATGTTTTTGTCTTCATTAATGAGATGGACCACAAAAATGTGCGATTCTTAGTTTATTAATCTGCCCAAACAAAGTCAACCGAGCTGTGAGAAAATTCCCAACAGGGGTAAACAAGATATTGTTTGATTTTTATCGTGTAATAGGTGTTAAATGAAGAAGGCATGATCTTGAATGTGGGGTGAACAAGAAAAAATGGAAGTAACCGTTAAAGAAGTCAAATCTCGAAAGGATTTAAAAAAATTTATATACCTTCCCGAAAAAATCCACACGGACCATGAGACTTGGGTCCATCCCATTTATATGGATGAGTGGACCTATTTCGATAGCAAAAAGAACAAGGCTTTTTCCTACAGCGATACGATCCTGCTCCTAGCGTATAAAGGAGACGATGTCGTTGGCCGGATCATGGGGATTATCAACTCAAGGTACAACGAATATAAAGAGGAAAAAACGGCTCGATTCGGATACCTGGAAACATGGGAAGACGAGGAAGTCACCAGCGCTCTGCTGGAAGCCGTGGAGGAGTGGGCCAGAGAAAAAGGAATGACAAAAATGATCGGACCCTATGGATTCACCGATCAGGATCCCGAAGGAATTCTGATCGAGGGTTTCGAACACCACGCAACCATCGCGACATACCATAATTTCGATTGGATGCCTCGGATGATCGAAAAAATGGGATATGCCAAAGATGTGGATTATTTTGTCTACCAGCTGGACGTGCCAAAGGAATTCCCTGAGTTTTACAAAAAGATCCTTGAGCGGGTAAAAAGAAAGGGGAATTTCGAGCTCGTCGAGCTCCGCAAAAGAAGGCAGATCAAACCCTGGATCGTCCCTGTTCTTGACCTGATGAACAAGTGTTACATCGGAAACAACATTTATGGATACACCCCACTGGACAAGCAGGAAATGATGAACTTGGCCAAACGGTATTTGCCCATCCTAGATCCCCGGTTTGTCAAGGTCGCCACGAAAGAGGGGGAGATCGTGGGATTCATCGTCGGCATTCCGGATATGACCGCAGGAATTAAAAAAGCCAGAGGGAGATTACTGCCTTTCGGATTTTTGAAGATTCTCAGGGCAGCCAAAAAGTCCAAGCAGCTGGACCTTTTGCTGGGTGCCGTCAAGGAACAATATCGAGGGCGAGGGTTGGATGTTTTTATGGGCGTTGATATGATCATATCCGCCCAAAAGGCGGGTTTTGAAGTGATGGACACCCACCATGAGTTGGAGTCCAACGTGAAGGTCCGAGCAGAGATGGAAAAAATGGGAGGAAAGTTATATAAAAAGTACCGCGTTTACCAGAAAGTGCTTTAGCTGCTAAGCGATTCTTTGCCATCAGGCATGCCCTCAGCTCTAGTGAGGATCTTTAACGCCATTCCTTCATCGCCCTTCTCGGCTCCTGCGTAACTCACACAATTAATCTTGTATCAATTAGCATATCTTGTGTTGCTCACTCGACATCACCGCTTACTTTATGCGGTGCTCAATACATACTCGGAGCCCATTCTGGATTCCCTCAAAGGACGATACGGAATGGCTGATCCTCAATGTCGCTCAGGACAGGCCTGATCTCTAACAGATCATAATCCTGACAGAAGGCCTTCCCTGTAGAGCTGGTTGGAATCCTTGACCGGAAAAGTCGAGGATTGGATAGTCAAGATGGCTCGCCGAACCGTCTCGAGCATTGAGGGTTTGTCTTCGGGAAGGCTTCCGGCGACTCCACGGTAGACTATGTTTTGCCCTGCCCAAAGGTAGTTGGTCAGGTGGTCGCTGGCCAAATAACAATCCTTCAAATCCAACTTTTTGAGAAATAGCTCGACCTCCCTCAGCCGTTCCAGAGGAGGGGTGAGGGCGAACTCTCCGTGCCTTAGTTTGTCATCGAGAGGAGTTCCATGCTGGATGGTTAGTGTCCTCAGGCGGATAAAATCAGGATCGGCCGAATTGAGAACCCGCGCGCTTTCTGCCGCGTGTTCTTTCCAACGGTCTTTTCCACCGGCTCCGCTGAGGAGATAAAAAGAGACTTCGAACCCAGCCTTTTTGGCTTTTTTCCCTCCCTTGATCATCTGTTCAGGAGTGGTACCTTTGCACAGCCGTTCGAGAATGATGGGGTCGCCCGATTCCAAGCCGAGGTGGAGTCGGTCCAAGCCCGCTTTACTCGTGGCTTCCAGAAAATCCATTTTGTTCCTAAGGATGGTTTTGGCGCGGGCATAGGTGGTTACCCGTTTGACCTCTGGGAATGTTTTCCGGATAAAAACGACGATTTCCGGCAGATCCTTGTGGACGAGATTGTCGCTGTCTCCAAGGAAGATAGTTTTAGCTATCCCATAAATCTTCCGGGCTGAAAGCACATCCTGTTTGAGCTCCTCGAGGGGCTTTTGTTCGAATGCCAGATGTTTGTACATCGCACAGAATGTGCAACGGTTCCAAGGACACCCTCTTGTTATGCGAATGAGTGCGCTTTGGGCCTCATTAGGAGGTCGAAAAGGCGGAAAATCGTAATAACCAAAATCTAGCATCTTTGTGTTTCCTTGTGAGTATTAGTCTACCCCTTTTTTCGCCGATTTCCAAATCAATGACAATTTTTGTTAGAAGGATGATAAAGCACGTCGAATAAATGATTTTTTTCTTATGTACACAACCTCGATGTGGGCATTCGCCGTCAGTTGAAAAATCCCGCCAGCTTCTTCAAGCCCTCGATGACATCCTGCCCGAGGGTGATCCGGAGCGATTTCCTTTTTTTCTGTTGGAGTGCGTGATAATCCCCCTGGGCCTGTGCTTCGAGCAGGGCGGCAAACGTGTAGTCTGTTTCCGGAACGTGTAAATCCTGTTCCGGCACATCGGTGATCTGGATAGCGAGCATGGTGTTGGGCCCGCCTTTGTGGAGCTGACCGGTCGAGTGGAGAAAACGCGGGCCGAACCCCAGAGTTGTTGCCAGATGAGAGTGTTTTAAAAGCGCAATTCTCAGACCCTGGAGAGCCAGTGTGATTTCTGCGCTGGGCGGGAGGTAAGCTTGCAATGCGATGTAATCACCGGGTTTGGCCTTAGAGAGCAAGCTTTTGAGAGCACATGCGTAGGTGTGTTCTTCTTCAATCGAGAATCCCCTGAGGGGGCCTTTGGCTGTGTCTGTTGTTTCTCTGCTCCTCTCCATGGCTAGCCGGGTCAGGTCTTTAGCTAGCTGTACATCCGGTTGGTTGAAGGGGTGAATACCGAGCACAGCTCCGGCAGAGGCAGTGGCGAGTTCCCATCGGAAAATTTCCAGGCCTATATCGAGCTTTTCTTTTAAATAGATCCGTATCGTTGGATTACCAGAAGACTCGAGTTCGCGAAGACGCCCTTCCAATTCGAGGCTATTCTCCTGTTCCAAGAAAATCCCGACAAAGACTCTATCCCGGCCGTAGATTTCTGTTGGGACAAACGACTCCTCCACAACGGGAACGATCCCTTTTCCTTTTTTCCCAGTGCTTTCGGCGATGAGCTGTTCCAGCCAGGAAGGAAAACCGGCGAGAGAAGATGTGGTCCAGATAGTGAGCTTGTCTCTGTGTGGGGCTAATTCTCCTAGCGCTGCCCCTAAAACGAAACCGAGGGAGTTTTTTTTCGCAATCCGTCCCTTATCGAGGAGCCTCTGAATGTCCATTCCGATCAGGGCTGCCGGAACGAGCCCAAACTCTGTGAATGCCGAATAGCGACCCCCTACATCGGGATACGGAAGGAATGTCCTTCGGAATTTATTTTCTCTCGCTAACCCCTCAAGAGGCGATCCTTCATCGGTAATCGCGACAAAACAACGGCCGGGTTTTTCATGATTCTTGCTTACCCAAGTCCAAAAATACCGGAACAGGGATAATGTTTCGAGAGTGGTGCCCGATTTGCTCGAGACTAGAACCAGGGTATTCGCGGGATCCAGTTTTTTCTCCACTGCGATGATGGCTGCCGGATGGGTGCTGTCAAGAACAATAAGCTCAGGAAAGCCTGGCGCGTTGCCCAAGGTCTTCTGAAAAACTTCCGGAGCCAGGCTGGACCCACCCATTCCAAGAAGAAGAACATGCGAAAATCCTTCTTTCTTGATCTGCTGGGCAAACGAGAGGATGTCCTCACATTTGTCCTGCATCCTCTCTGGCAGCACAAGCCATCCCAACCGGTCGGTTATTCCTTGTTGTGGTTCAGGTTGCCAGAGGGAAGGGTCCTTTGCCCATATCCTGCGTGCGAACTGCTGTGCCTCCCATCGATCCAGCCGTAGATCCACCTGATCTTGAAACTTCCCAAGGCAAAGAGTCAGCTGGTTTTCCATGTTCTTTCAAGTCGCCAACGGCGCATCCTGGATTTTTCTGTACATGATGTTTATCCTGTCCTGCATGTTGTCCGATTTGACAAGGTAGGATCCGGAGACAAACAAGTTGGCTCCCGCCTCTTCGACCATTTCGATTGTTTCCGGAGTGATCCCTCCGTCCACTTCGATATCCAGATCGGGTTTCATTTTTCTCAATTTTGTGATTTTTCCCATGACCTCTGGAAGGAAAGGACTTCCATAAAATCCGGGATTTACGGTCATGATCAAAACTTGATCGAGATCATCGAGATAATCGGACAATTTTTCGATTTCCGTTTCAGGATTCAAGGCCAGGGCTGCTTTTTTCCCCATTTTATTTATCAAATGGATGGTGTTCGGGGATGTCGTGGGGGACTCGAAATGGGCGATTATGGTGTCCACCCCCATCCCGAAAGATTCTATCCATTCGTCTGGATCGTTAACCATAAGATGGGCTTCGTATGTGTGTTTTTCTTGGGGTAACCGGAATTCGAAATCCAGCGAATGATTCGGGACGAATTCTCCGTCCATGATATCCAATTGGATCAGATTAGCATTGCCAGAAATTTTTTCGAGAATCCCTTCTAAATCCTCCTGACTTTTGGCGATTACGGCAGGAACGATGATTTTTTTCATTTATTTCCTCACAATACAGGTTCATTTTATGCCCCGATCGCTCTTAACGCAAGCCTTCGCTGAAATGTCAATCCCATCATAACAGTGTTTGACCGGAATATATGACAGGGAATGTATGCAACCGGCTCACTCTGGAAGCTTATGCCTGAATTTCTATCTGTTCGAGGTGTTTTTTTCCTTCTTTGAAGGGATTCAGAGATTTGGTGATTTTGATTTTGGTCTTTTCATCCGACAGGTCGATAACCTCCCTTCTTTTTTTGGGATGGATGACCTCGACTATGGGATTAAAGATATCCTTCTCGTTTATCTTTTGGACAATGGCGATTCGCCTGTTGCTGAGAGATACTATCGTGCCAATCGGCCAGACGCCCATCACACGGTAAAAGGACTCGAGGAGCTCGGGCTCGAAAGCAGTCCCCTTGCCTTCCATCATGATGCCGTATATCTTTTTTGGTGGAAAATCGTTTTTGTAAGATCTTCTTTGTGCGAGAGCATCGTAAACGTCACACATAGAGATAATCATAGCGGCTATGTTTGGTTTGCGAGGATAGGAAAGCCGGGGATAACCCTTCATATCGTGTCTGAGGTGGTGTTCATAAGCCACGACAGC
>Ga0114922_10002084_pt1 | contig 18878 bp, 15 predicted proteins | sample AartaG_FD_100975 | JGI IMG/M metagenome (GOLD analysis project Ga0114922, IMG submission 100975) | Deep subsurface microbial communities from Aarhus Bay to uncover new lineages of life (NeLLi) - Aarhus_00045 metaG | ecosystem: Environmental > Aquatic > Marine > Oceanic > Sediment | place...
GATCATCATCGCTGTGCAGTTCATTGTCATTACCAAGGGCTCCACCAGGGTCGCTGAAGTGGCGGTCCGTTTTACCCTGGACGCCCTTCCCGGCAAGCAGATGGCCATCGAAGCGGAGTACAACTCGGGACTGATCACCGAAGAGGAAGCCACTCGAAAGAAAAGCGAGCTTCAGCGGGAGGCGGATTTTTACGGAGCCATGGATGGTGCCTCGAAATTCGTGGCTGGAAATGTCAAGGTGGGAATTCTCATCACCTTGATCAACGTCATCGGCGGTATGGTCGTGGGCATGACGATCCACGGGGAGTCGTTCAACGTCGCTCTGGATACCTACGTATCTCTGACCATAGGCGACGGCCTGGTAACCCAGCTGCCCGCTCTGCTCATATCCACATCTACCGGTGTTATCGTCACCAGGGCTGTATCCGATGAATCCTTCGGCCTGGATGTAACCCGACAGTTCTCCTTTCAGTCCCGTCCATATCTGATCGCCGCCGGTTTTCTAGGGATTCTGGCCGTGCTGCCCGGATTTCCCTGGTACGTCCTGTTTCCACTTGGCGGCATGTTGGCTGGACTGGGCTTGACCCTGCGGCGGAGAAAGCAGGCGGCGGAAGAAAAAGAGAGGGTCAAGGAAGCGGAAACGAGAGCCAAGGTTGCTCCCGTAGAGATATCCCCGGTGGTGCCCCTGGATCCGCTGTCCCTCGAGATCGGCTATGGATTGATTCCTCTGGTAGACAAGGACAAGGGAGCCGAGCTGCTGGACAGAATCACCCGCATAAGGAGAGAGGCGGCCCTGGATTTGGGATTGGTGGTACCGAGGATTCGTATCATCGACAATATGCGTCTCGAACCCTCGGAATACTGCTTCAAGATAAAGGGAGTTGAAGTGGGGCGGGGGGCGATCAAGATGGGCAGCTACCTGGCGATCAATCCGGGGGGTATCAAAGAAGAGCTGGAGGGGGAACCCGCGAAGGACCCAGCCTTTGGATTGCCGGCCACCTGGATCACGGAGACAGAGCGGGAAAAAGCGGAGCGGCTGGGCTATACCGTCGTAGATCCACCCTCGATCATCGCCACCCACCTTACCGAAATCATCAAAGCCCATGCAGGGGAGATTATTGGTCGTCAAGAGGTCCAGTCGATCCTCGATGCCCTGAAAAACGACTACCCCACAGTTGTGGAGGAAGTGGCCAAAGGATTCTCTGTTGGGGAGATTCAGAAAGTACTTCAGGGATTGCTGCGGGAGCAGGTTTCCATTCGAAATATCGTGGTCGTTCTGGAAACCATGGCCGATTACGGTTCTGTGAGCAAGGACACCGCCTTTCTCGTGGAGAAGGTCAGACAGGCTCTTGGACGGCAGATCTGTTTGCACTACAGCGGTGACGATAAGACAATTCATGTGATGACCCTGGATCCGAATCTGGAGCAGAAGATCATAGAGGCCAGGGTGGACACCGCCACGGGTCCGACCGCGGCTCTCGAACCCCAGGTGCAGAGGCAATGGATTACTTCCCTGACAAATTCGGTACGAGCCGTTCAGCAGCAGGGGCACCTTCCGGTGATTCTCTGCTCCGAAGCAGCCCGACCCCTGATCAAAGGCAGTACGATACGGGAGATACCTCACCTCGTCGTTCTGTCGGTTCCGGAGATTGTTCCGGATGTAAAAATCGAAACCCTCGGTGAGATAAGGATCGAAGAATGATCGAGAAAGATCTGCAGTACTTCACGATCGAGGCCCCAACTCCCCGGGAAGCCCTTGAGCAGATGAGGCGACGGTACGGTCAGGAAGCGCGAATCTTGACCCACAAGAGTGTCCGCCGCGGAGGGGTTTTCGGTATGTTCGCCCGAGAGGGGGTGGAGATAACGGGGTACATCAGTCAAAAACCCAGAAACAAGCCCCCCGCCCCCTCGGCAGCTACATTGGAGGAATCCCGGCAGAAGATACTGGCAGACGCCCGAAAAGAGCAGTCATTGCAGTTGATTCTCAACGAGATCCAGAGCTTGAAGGAGAATCTCTCCAAAGATGATGGAGGAAAAAAACTCCCCGCCGACACGCCCGGCGGTCTGCTGCGAATCGAAAGTATCCTCCAGCACAACGACTTCTCCCCGCCGTTCATTGAAGAAATACTCGGGCGTGTCCGCAAAGAGTTCTCCCTCGAAGACCTGGACAACTTTTCCGTCCTGCAAACCCAGGTCTTGGACTGGATCGGTGACAAGGTCCAGATCTATCCAGCGCTGCAGACACCGGAGCGGGGAGAGCAGAGTTCAAAGGTATTTATCATCGTCGGCCCAACCGGGGTGGGAAAAACCACGACGATTGCCAAGCTGGCCGCCATTTTTGGAGTCAGCGGTTCGAACTCCGCGTCTCCCAAAGCTCGGATCGTGACGATTGACAATTACCGGATCGCCGCTCTGCGGCAGATCGAGACCTACGCGGAAATCATGAGAATACCCGTGACCTGCGTTGAAAGTGTGGGAGAGTTCAAAAAGTTCCTGGCCATGGCTGAGGGTACCGGTTTGATCTTGGTCGATACCATCGGCCGCAGCCCCCGGGATCTCTCCAAATTAGCCGAAATGAGGGATGTGCTGGACGCTGCGGGGACACGCAGCGAGATACATCTGGCCGTCAGCGCCACGACAAAGGCAACGGACGTGGAAGATATCCTGAAGACTTTTGAGCCTTTCAAATATAGAGCGGTCATTTTGACAAAAATCGATGAAACCCTCCGGATCGGGAACATCATCAGTGTACTTGCCGCTTCTCGCAAACCGATCTCCTATATCGCCGACGGACAGTCGGTTCCCCAGGACATCGAACAAGCTTCGGTGATGCGGTTGCTTATGAATCTAGATGGATTTCACATCAACCGGGAACGACTGGAAAAACGTTTTGGAGAGAGGGCGAAGATAAATGATGCATTTTGGAGTTGACAGTGGCTGATCAGGCAGAGAAACTACGAGAGATCATGCGTAACAAGCAACCTTCATCCCGGGTCGAAAGCTCGCCCCCACAGAAAGCTTCCCGCATCATCTCCGTTTCCAGTGGAAAGGGAGGGGTGGGTAAGACCAATATTGCAATTAATCTTGCCCTGGCCTACGCGAAATTGGGGAAGAAAGTCATAGTCCTGGACGCGGATCTTGGCCTGGCAAACGTGAATGTCGTCCTGGGAGTGATTCCCCGCTATAACCTGTACCACCTGATTCGGCAGCAGAAAAAGATGAGAGATATACTTCTCGACACTACATACGGGATTCAGATAGTTGCCGGGGCCAGTGGTTTTTCCAAGATTGCCAATCTTTCCGAAGAGGAGCGTAAGGGTTTCATCGAGGAGCTCTACGAGCTGTCCAGCGCCGATATCATCATTATAGATACAAGCGCGGGGGTCTCCAACAATGTGTTGACTTTTGTGGCGGCCTCGGATGACGTGATTATCGTGACCACCCCGGAACCTACAGCCATAACCGACGCTTACGGAATAGTGAAGATCATAGCCACTGAGATCGATAATCTCGATTTGGGGTTGAAGCTGGTGGTTAATCGGGTCAAGTCGGTAACGGAAGGCAGAAAGGTAGCAGAAAGGGTGATCAACATCGCGGGACAATTCTTGAACATCAAGCTGGATTATCTTGGCTTCGTGTACGAGGATATTCTCGTTCAAACCGCCGTGATCAAGCAAAGACCCTTTCTGACTCTGGATCCGAAGAGCAAAGCCTCTATTTGTATCGACCATATTGTTCGTCGTTTGGAAAACATGGATTTCAAGGAGGGAAGCGGGATCTCCAAGTTTCTAAAAAAACTTTTTGGTGCTTAGGATCGAGGGTTTTCGAGGCTATCTGACGTGCCTTGACGACCGATTTTATTTCCCCTAAGCTTTTCGAAGAGAATAGGCAGGGCAAGGAATGACAAATTGGAAAATACCAGCCGGGTTCGCTGCCTTTGGTTCCCTCGTGTCGCTCGCCGCCGGAATCATAGGAGGGAATCCTGTCGGCGTTATTCTCCTCAGGTTGGTCCTGTCGGCGGTGGTTTGTGCTGGTTTGGGTCTGATCGTCAACGTTATCCTGAAAAAATACCTCCCCGAACTCTCCACCTCTACTACCCCTGCGAGGGTTGATGCGGCAACGGGAGAGGAGGTGGATATCGTCATCGATGAAGATATCCCTATCGAAGTAGAGGGTCTGGTGCAGGAGGTCGCCGAGCCTGAAGGAGAGCAGGCGGAAGAAGAAGCGGAACTTGTCTTGGACGAGGAAGGCATGGATGAGGAGTCTGAGCAGATGGAAGTCCTGCCCGAGGAGACGGGAATCCCGGAACCTTCCGACGAGCAAGCCCCGGACTCAGCCGCGCTGTCCCCGGTAACCGACTTTGAGGATCTTGATACGCTGCCCGATATCGACCTGTTCAGTCAAGCTGCCGAAGAAAGCTCACCCGCACCGAAAGAGTCGAGGAGGAACGCCCAGGTAGAAGCGGTGGTTAAAGATCAGGATCCGGAGAACCTGGCCCGGGCGGTACGGACATTTATGAAAAAGGACCAATAGAGAGCAAGCTATGACTGAAATCATGTTAGAAGGCAAGACGGAGGAGGATCTCTGGCGGGTTTATAAAAAGAAGAGGGATACAAAGATCCGCGACTTCTTCGTAAAACAGTACGCCCCTTTGGTCAAGTATGTCGCCGGTAAAGTTGCCATCGGCATGCCCAACAACGTAGAATTCGATGACCTGGTTGGATTCGGTGTGTTCGGTCTCTTCGATGCCATAGAAAAATTCGATCCAGACAAGCATGTCAAGTTCAAGACCTATGCGGTAACCCGGATACGGGGTGCGATATTCGACGAGCTGCGTACGATAGACTGGGTTCCCCGATCGGTTCGGCAGAAGACTCGCGAGGTAGAGGAGACCATCCGCAAACTCGAAGCGTCTCTGGGCCGAGCAGCATCGGATGAAGAGATAGCCAAATCCATGCGGATAGAGATGAAGGATTTTCACCACCTCATGTTGAAAATTTCCGGAACCTCGGTTCTGTCTCTGAACGAGGTGTGGTACAGCGGCGAGGACAACGACAAGATGTCCATCGTCGAAAGTATCGAGAGCCCTTCATCGCTGAATCCCGACAGCATAGTTGAAAAAGAGGAGATCAAGAGGATCATCGTAGAGGCGATCAATGAGCTGCCGGAAAAGGAGAAGAAGGTTCTCGTTCTGTACTATTACGAGGATCTAACCTTGAAGGAGATCGGGGAAGTGCTCGAAGTGACGGAATCCCGAATCTCCCAACTTCACACAAAAGCGATACTCAGACTCCGGGCAAAGCTCTCCCACATCAAGAAGGGGATTCTATGATCACCCTTGAATCAGTACGGGAATACATGCGGGATCAGCTGGAGAGGGACCGCGCCAAACAAGCCGTGAAAGTCAGTGGAGCAAGCATAGAAGAGGCGCTCGGACAAGCTGCGATAGAACTAGGAATGCCGGTAAAGCATCTGGAGTACGAGATTGTTGAACAAGGGATGAAGGGCGTGCTTGGCGTCGGCAGGAAGGATTGGATCATCCTGGCCTACCCCGGGGCGGCGAAGAGTGAATCCGCCGGAGAGAGTGCAGGAGAGCTGGGAGCAGCGGAGGGAAAAGCGGAGGAAGTTGTAGTCGATAAGGACGCGGAAGTTTTTGTCCGCTTGACCTCTGAAGGAGTATTTCTCAAAGTGACGAAACCATCGGGCAGGGGGAGCAAGGTTCAAGAACGCCGGGCACTGGAAAAGCTCTCTCTCCGTGGGGTAATAAACTTTGATACCGGTCTGGTCTCAAAGGTCATACGCCATGCAGATGGTGAGTATATAAAAATAGGAGACTATCAGTTCAATCCGGTCAACCAGTCGACCCTGTCCGTTGATATAACCGACATGGAGATGAAAGCATATATAACGGTGACACAGCCGGGGCCGGGTGGTGCCGATCTCTCCTTCGACGAAATCAGAGGATTGGTGCACTCCGGGGAGGTGGTCCACGGAATTAACGATGAGGCAATTAGAAGGCTCATCGATTATCCCAGTTACAATGAGAGAGTGCAGGTTGCCGAAGGAACAAAGCCGGAGAATGGCGCTGATGCCGAGATCCTGTACAACTTCAACGTATACCGCGAGGAGGTGCAGCTAAAAGAGAAAAACGGCCGGGTGGATTTCCGCGAGCTGAATTTAGTGGAAAACGTTGAAGCGGGTCAAATTCTTGCCACCAAGAAGCCCCCTGAGGAGGGAGTAGCGGGCCGTACCGTTACCGGGAAGATTCTGCCGGCAAAACCGGGGAAAAAAGTTCAGATCGAGATTGGAAAGAACGTCAAGTTGTCCGATGATGGAATGAGCGCCGTTTCCACAATCAACGGGCAGGTTTTACTGATCGGCGGCAAGATCAACGTGGAGCCCATCTATACCGTTGAGGGGGATGTCAACTTCAAAACAGGCAACATTCTGTTCCTCGGCACTGTATTTGTGAAGGGAAATGTCGAGGACGGGTTTACCGTAAAGGCAGCGGGCAATATCGAGGTGATGGGGAGCGTGGGCAAGTGTGTTCTCGATGCGGAAGGCGAGATAATCGTACATCAGGGGATCCTTGGTAAAAGCGAAGGGAAAGTACGGGCGGGAAGCAATCTCTTTGCCAAGTTTATCGAGAACGCTCGGGTTGAAGTGGATGAAAATGTCCTGGTCAGCGACGGTATCATACATTCCTTCGTGGATGCCAACAAACGGATCCTCTGCCAAGGCAAGCGTGCCTCTATTGTAGGGGGACGGCTGCGGGCGGCCAATGAAATACATGCCAAGACTCTTGGTTCGGTGGCCGGGACGGAGACGATTTTGGAAGTCGGGATTGACCCGAAGCGCAAGGAAAAACTGTCCCAGGCCCTGCATCGTAAAGGAGAGTTGGAAAAAGAACTCGAGGAGCTGGTCAGGAATATTAGTACTCTTGAGAATCTCAAGAAGGTTCAGCGGGATTTTCCCGAAGACAAACAGAAGAATCTCGTAGAGCTCAATGATAAGCGGTCGCAGATTCTCCAGGAGCTGGAAGAGATCAATGTGGTAACAGCTGAGATAAACACCTACCTCCAGACCATCAAAGTCAGCGGGAAGGTATCCGCATCCGATCATGTATTTCCGGGTGTAAAAATTTTTATAAAGAACGAGAGCCTGATCGTTCGCAACGAGTTCAAGAGTGTTACCTTCTGTCTCGAGGAAAAAGAGATCCGTATGACGAAGTACGAACCTATGGATCAGATATTCTCTCGGAGACTTGCCCATGCCCCTTCTACCCATTGATCTTCAGATCATGTTCAGTCAGCTGAGCCACGTCGGCAAGGAGCAGGCGGTTCAGCGGGATGTAATGCCTCAGTACCAGTTCGTTCAGGGTTCGGAGATGGTCCAGAAGGCGGCCCATGACGATAGTGCTGTGAATCAATCCCAGCAATTAGGGGAGGGGCCTGAGAAAACCAAAGAACAGGAGGAGCGGGAGAAGCGCAAGCACTCCCAGGGACAGGCGAACTCCGATGCGCGAGGTTCCGGTAGCGAAGAGGAGAAACAAATCTTCGAAGATCCTGATCTCGGTCATCACGTAGACCTTGTCGGGTAAAATGGGAGCCGATACCTTTTGGAACGCCTTATTCTGTACAGCGCTCTCCTCATCGCCGGTTTTTTTGTTGTTTATTTGATCCTCAAACAAAAGTTGAGCAAATCCTTCGATCCCCAAACGGTCCTGGAATCGATCAGGGAGGAGGTCGACAGAATCATTGTCGAGCTCAACTCCACGACAGACAGAAATATCACTCTGCTGGAAGATAAAGTGCGGAGTCTTACGTCGTTGATCGAGCAGGCGGATAAAAAAATCAGTATATTGCGTCGAGAAATAGAGAAGCACGAATTAGCGGGCAAGGTTTATTCTGAGCTGGCCGGGAAGCGGATCCAGGAACCGGAGGAGCAGGACGTCCACGCCCAGGCTGTGCAGCTGCATAGACAAGGAATCTCGGCCCCGGTGATCGCCAAACGTCTTGGTATAACTCTTGCGGAGATCGAGCTGATAATATCGCTGGCAAACAAGAACCGATAACCCGACAAGGTAGGTAATGGGCAAGAAATATGTAGTTTTCCAGATCGGTGAAGGTCATTATGCGATCCCACTGACCGAGGTCTCCCAGATCATTCGTCATGAAAATGTCACTGACGTTCCGACGGCTCCTCCCTTTGTGGAGGGAGTCATCAATATCGGCGGGGAGGTAATTCCAGTTATCAATCTGCGTAGTCGTTTCTCCCTGTCCGCTGCGGAAATCACTCGCAAGAACAGGGTGATCATCGTCCAGCGGCAGGACAGTCGCTATGGAGTACTGGTTGACAGCGTTCGGGAGATCCTTGATCTTGACGAAAACAGCATCGCACCGGAAGCCGCGTCCGTATTCGGTATGAAGGCTGAGTTCGTTCGGGGGATCGCGAAAATCCGCGACAATGTGCTCGTGCTGCTGGATATCTTCAAAGTCCTCTCGACCGCTCCCGAGGTATCCATCAAGGAGTAGGGGAGAAATGACGTTCTCAGGGCTTGACGAGCGAAAACTTCTGCGGGCATTTCTCGAAGAATCGGAAGAACTGCTGGAAAAACTAAACGACAATCTCCTGCAGTTGGAGAGAGACGCCAGCAATCCCGATTCGATAAACGAAATATTTCGGCTGACCCATTCCTTGAAGTCCGAGTCTGCCTTGCTCGGATTTGTCCGCTTGAGCGAGCTTGCTCATCACCTCGAGGATGTATTCGACGCCATCCGCTCGGGAAGTATATCTCTATCCAGACCGCTGATGGATGCCATCTTCTCAGCTTCGGATTTGATACACGAGATCATAACAAGAATCTCTATAGGAAAAAGCGATGAAGAGGTAGACAGCCGATCGCTCATAAGAGAGCTGAAACAGCTGGCAGAACTTGCTCCGGAGATCGGAACCCAGGTGCATGGAGCAGTCACCCTGGATGGAGCCGAACGGTTCGGCGACGGGGAATTGGTTTTAGGGGATTTTCAGAATTTCCAGATCATGGAAGCCCTTGAACGGGGAGAGCAGATATACAAGTTGACCGTCAAGGTTTCAGAGGAGGCGGAAATTAAGTACCCTCGGGTCTACCTTGTTTTCAATACCCTGGAAAAGATCGCCAACGTCATCCAGACGGTCCCGAGCATGACGGTACCCCAGGATGACCAGCTGTATCGGCAACTCACCGTGCTGCTTTCTTCGGAACTGGATGAGGAGGAAATTTTCAAGGCATGTTCCGTGGACCTGATCGAGAGCCATGAGCTTGAAGTCTGGGACAAGGCAAGTATTCAGGAGGCCGTTTCGGCAAGTCGAGGCGAGGAGACGGCGCGTTCGGTTGCGGCGGCACAGACCTCCGGCACCGGCCGTATAGAGGGTACATCGATCCGGGTGGACACGAATAAGCTGAACGAGATATGGCAATTGGTGGGTGAACTGACCATCTACAAGGCTCAGTTGTCCCAGCTGCACGACAACGTAGCTCGTCGGAAAGGCAATGAATCGATCAAGGGTGAAGTCGAGCGTGCCTCGGATTCCCTTGAAAGGATTACCACGGAGATGCAGCAGGCGATCATGGGAACCAGGATGGTGCCGATCGCAGTGCTGTTCAATAAATTTCCGCGCCTGGTCCGGGATCTATCCCGCAAACTGGGTAAAAATGTTGACCTTGAAATTCACGGCACGGACACGGAAATAGACAGGACCATCGTCGAAGTGCTGTCCGATCCTCTGACCCATATTATCCGAAACTCCCTGGATCACGGCCTGGAAGGACCCGAGGATCGACGGGCGGCGGAGAAAGAAGAGGTGGGCCATATCATGATCTCCGCCCATCAGCAGGGAGGCCAGGTGGTCATAGAAATCGCCGATGACGGGCGGGGACTGGACGTCAACAAAATAAGGCAGAAAGCAGGGATCACTTCCGAAGTGAGTGACGAGGAGGCGGTTCAACACATCTTCTCGCCGGGATTCAGTACTAAGGAGGATATTACGGATCTATCCGGCAGGGGTGTCGGAATGGACGTAGTTGCCACTCGAATCCGGGAAGACTTGAAAGGCGAGGTGGAAGTGCGCAGCGAGGCTGGTAAAGGCACCCTGATTCGAATTCTCCTGCCCCTGACTCTCACGATTCTCCACTCTCTGGTTATTTCCTGCGCAGGCTATTACTACGCGATTCCGGTTCAGGACATCGATGAAACCGTCAAAGTTCTTGAAGAGGAGATCTTGTCAGAAGGGGGGGGTGACGTATACTCCTATGAAGGCAGGGCGGTGCCTCTACTCAGGCTCGACTCAGTACTTCTCGGACCGTCTGAGGATCAACACAATCGGAGTAGAGAACACAACGGGGTAGTCGTTGAGCAACGACGCGGAAGAGTCTGCCTGCTCGTGGATGAGCTGGTTGAAGAGGAGGATTTAGTTATCAAACCCATCTCTGAGTTGCTCAATCACCGTAGACTATTTTCAGGGGTATCGGTACTCGGTGACGGGGAAATCATATTCATCCTCGACACGGCCAGAATCATGGAAATTATAGAGTTCGGTGGCTTTGATGCCATTTAGAGTTCTACTCGCTGATGATCTGTACTTCATGCGTATGGTGCAGAAAGAGGTCTTGGAGGGAAATGGTTATCAGATTGTCGGCGAAGCTTCCACCGGAACCGAAGCGGTTGCCAAATATCAAGAGTTGAATCCGGATATAATAGTTCTCGACATTACCATGCCCGAGATGAACGGTCTGGAAGCGATGCGTAGAATACTTGAATTTGATTCCCAAGCCAAGATCATCATCTGCTCGGCGATTGGGCAGCAGAACCTGATCGTCGATGCAATCAATGCAGGAATCAAGGATTTCATTGTAAAACCCTTTAAACCCGATCGGTTGTTGTCGGCCATTAAGAACGCCCTGGCGGAATAAAAAAACGGTATGCCTGGACGTCAGAGAGCATACCGTATGAGGGCCAATTCCTGAGGAAAAGGTGCATCCCTCATTTTATTTTTTCGGCTGTACAGGAGGGAACTTTAGCCCTATTTGAAGCCCTCAGCATAGGTGGGGGCTCGATCTACAAGCGTTCGAGACTTTTGTGAAGCAGTGCACTGTGGTAGGAGGCGGAAGCCAGAAGCTCATCGTACAGCTGTCTGGAAGTTGCCAAAGCCTGAACGTAGTCGCGAGGACCCTCGGGATTATCCAGAATTCGGCGGATCAACGGCTGGAACAGAAAACCGGCGATTTGACGCGACGCCAGGGAAAGGATGTCCTGATCCACCTTCGCCAGACCGGCAATCGCCTCGCCGCTGCCGCAGTCGCTGTCGCACAGTTCGATCCCCCGCTTGGCCAGATCCTGCAGTTTTTCCAATTCCACGGTCAGGTGCTGCAAGCTTTGCCGGAGCTGTCCGTGCCGGCTGACTCTCCCCATTTTCTCACGGCGGAGATCGGAAAGCTCGGCATCGATCCTGCTGCGCCACTTAGGTAGCTCGAAGATTTTCGTCACCTCAACCAACCCCATCCCGTCGATTGCAATTCCCCCGGCTGCCAGGGTAAATGTCCTGGGCCCGCCGGCCCGGGACTGCTGCTTCATCTGGTTTTCAAACCACCACTTGTAGATCAGCATGCGGCGATCGGTCAAGGTTCGCCCGCCTTGATTGTTTACCAGAGCCGTGGGGACGGCCTGATGCAGATATCTGAATATCATCTGCTCTGCCGTCGACAGTCTGCAGGAGCAGTTGTGCATAGATTCTTCGAAGAATGCCCCCCTGCTGTGAGTCCGTTTTCCGGGGAATCCCAGATCAAGACCGGCCATGTAGATCGAGGAACAGCCGAGATAGCGACAAATATCCCAGGCTGTAGTGGCCACCGAGCCGCCCGCGCCTATCAACCCTCGTTGTCCGATTATCTCTTCGAGGAATTTCCCCAGTGGAAAGAAGGAGGAGGCGAACAAGACCATTTCTTCCTCATGTCCTCCACTACGAAAGATGCGTGGGTGGGCGGATGATTCTGACACCAAAACCGTGTGCTCTCGCTTCAGCCAGTCGAGATGCCGGCTGTTCCAATACTGAGGGTCGACGGAAACAAGAAAATCCGGTTCCACTCCCCAGTTCTTGCAGAAACGATACGACGTGTCCACCGCCACGATCAGCATGTGTTCCTGCAAGGCTTTGAGATGGGGGAGCACTTCGTCGAGGGAAGGTCCGGCGGCTATGACCATGGCCGGCACACCGGAGAAGCGGTTTTTCGCCACACTGATTCCGGGACTGCCGGCGAAGTGATCTATATTCCTCAAGAGGTTGCGGATCCACAGCTGCCCGAAGCGACTCAGGGTGTTGATATTTACTTCCCTCTTGTCAATAGTTGAAAACAGCAGAACCTCGACTCGATGGTAGTACTCACTCCGGGATGCAAGCAGAGGGCGGAGACGCAGAACACAGAGCTGCTGCAACGGCAAAGCCTCGACGCTCATCATGACGGCTTCCGGCTCGTCTCCCAAGTGCCAGCGGATATTGGGCAGGGATAGCAGGTTCCTCAGGTCCCGGGCGATCAAAGCCTGGAGGAACAGTCCCGTGTCCTGTTCCACGACGACCAGCGGTTTGCCGGGAAAGGCTTCGCAGAACGCTTCAACCAGATAGCCGAAACCAAAACCCAAAACAATGCCGGCTGAGACGGAGGCACCGACCTCCTTTTCCACAATGCGCCGGGCTTCCTTTGCCGGGTCGTAGCGCGAGTGCAGATAGGTGCCCTGTAGACGGGCCGTAGGAGATCCCGACGGGGTTTCCGCGATCTCGAAGCCGGTTGGGGGTCCGGCGTCTTCCAGTGCTTTCGCCCGCAGTTCCGGCTGCAGTCGGTAGAGGACCCTGAGATTTTCTGCGCTGTATCCCATCATTCCAAATACAGGGTTATGACCATACCCGGTTTCAAAGGTGTTCCAGGGGGCGGATCCTGGGCAATGACGTATCCTTCCCCGGACATGTGAACCTCGAAATCTCTCTGCTGAAACAGAGGTAGAAGGAGCCGCTTTGGCATTCCCAGTAGAGCCGGCATTTCGGAATCCACTTGGACCTGTTCGGGTAACAGAATACGTATGCTTCCCGGATGCTCGAAAACAGTATCCCCGCTGCGGGGGACGCCGAGATAATCCACCAGCCATTCCGCCGTTTCCTTGAATACGGGAGCGGCGATCTGGCTTCCATAGTAGGCGGGTCCTTTTGGATAATCGATTACCACATATATAATTAGTCGGGGATCGTCGGTGGGAAAGATTCCGAGATACGAAGCCACAAAGTGGTTTTCCGAATATTCTCCCGTTTCGGGATCCAGGACTTCCGCAGTTCCCGTCTTTGCCGATACCCGTACTCCTTCGACCCGGCCTCTTCGGGCGGTTCCCCCATCTTCCGTGGCGGTTTCCATCATTTCGAGAACCTCTCGGGCGATGTCCGGCGACAGGACTTCCCGCACCGGTTCACGCTCAAATTCTCTGATGATTTCTCCCTGGGGAGAGACGATTTTCCGTATGATGTGGGGTTTGAGTAAAAGGCCATTGTTGGCAAACACCGTCGCTCCTTGGAGTATCTGAAGAGCAGAAACAGAGACCTCCTGACCAAAGGCGATTGTCGCCTTGCTTCGAGCCGACCACCTACTCGGGTCGGCAAGGATCCCCGCGCTCTCTCCAGGCAGCGGCAACTCTGTGGGTTTTCCAAAACCGTAGCGCAGCAACATCTCGTAAAAATCGACTTCTTCGACCTGCTCCGAAGCCAGAGCTGCCCCTACGTTGCAGGAGTACTTAAGTATCTTTTGCGCGTCCACCCATCCATGGCTGGCTAAATCCCGTATCTCAATTGTCTGCCCATCGGGAAGGTTCATCTCGTAGATCCCGCCGCAAAAGAACTCCTGCTGTTCGTCGAGTCCGCCGAGCTGGAGGAATGAAGATATCGAAAATATCTTGAACACCGACCCGGGCTCAAAGGCCCGGGTCAAAGGGAGATTCTGCAGAGCTCTGCTGTCATACTTGTTGTACTCGTTCGGATCGAAGTTGGGCACACCGCAGTACCCGAGGATATCCCCGGAGGATGCTTCCATCACCAGGATATCCACGGCATCGGCCTCGTTTTCTTTGTAGGCTTTCCGAGCGAATCCTTCGATGGCGTGTTGGATGTTGATATCCAGGGTCAGAAACACCTGATTTCCGAGAAATTCCTTCTGATCCTGGACGGTACTTACCGCCGGAGGGGAGAGGACGTTGTTGAAGGTATATTCGATCCCGTTCAGTCCCACGTTGTCTACCCCAACGTAGCCGATTATGTGACTGGCCAGTGCTTGCTCCGGGTAGTTTCGGCCGAACTCAGGGACAAGACCTATACCTTCCAATCGGCCCTCGTCCTTGAGGGTTTGTATCGTTTCAGATTCGGTGGGGGTTACCTTGCGCTTTATGAACACGAATCCTGAATTGTTTTCAAGCCGGGAGAGAACGGTGTCGTGCGGGATATCGAGGATTTCTGCCAGAAGTTCCGCCGAGCCTTGAGGATCGCTAACATTGGGTATCCAGGCGGAAACCGAATCCAACCGGGTTGAGATGGCGAGAATTTTCCCGTTCCTATCAAGAACGGGACCGCGTTCTACAACGGGCAGGGAGATCGATCCCGGTGGTTCATTCTTGGGAGTGAAGATCATCAGCTGCACAAGCCTGCCTACGATCAGCAGGACCAGCGCAGCGAGAAATAGTACGAAGAAGTACAATCTTCTTCTTTCTTTTCCGTTGCTCATATCGCAATCTTCAATCGCAACCATACAAGGAAGATTGCGATGTCCTCTTCCAGCAAGCTGTCATCGTAATATCACTGGGAAGGTATACCTCTAAGCCTTATCTGTCGAGGCGTAGAATTCAAGCCCGTTAATATTAATATGGTAGATAATTAATGTCGATATTACGATTGAGGACATCACAATCGGAGATTGCGATCTTATGAATGGCGACGTCGCAATCTTGGATTGCGATCTAATGATTGTCTAACCCTATGATTGCAGTGATTGAGCACCAGAGAGTCATACGCCGAAGAACCACTAACGATCGGCGGGTAGAAACCAAGACCTTAGAGTTCACGTTTCCAGGGATCCAGCGGATCCAACCCGCCAAACCCGCTACCTGGCGGGAGGTTCAGGAGATCCGGCGGCCCAAGAGAGAGATCGCTCCCAAAGGCCGGGATGTCCTGCCCAAGATTACTCCCAAAGGCCGGGATGTCCTGCCCAAGATCGCTTCAAAGGATCACGATCTTTCTCGACGAATCCTTCCAAAAGGCAATCGAGCCAGGACGGTTCTGTTCAAGCGCTTCTCCCGGGTGGATCTGATTATGGCGGGGGCTTTGATACTGTGCCTTCTCATTCCTCTCGGATTCCGATTGTTCTTTTTAGCTCCTGTCGAAGCGCAGATCGAGCTTCCTGCAAGTGAAGAAGTGGAGAGCGCCTTGGCACACTTCCTCATTCCGGAAGGAATTTCAGAAGACACACTCCGCAATCAGGAAATCATTGACTCTATAGAAACTACGAGTTATACAGTTCGTGACGGAGATACGATTTCAGGCGTTGCTCAACGCTTCAATCTGGGCATGGATACAGTGATCAGCTTCAACAGCATTCAGGATGTCCGGGCTTTGAAGGTCGGAACAAACCTGACTATTCCCAATTCCAACGGTTTGAAATACAAGGTGAAGCGGGGAGACTACCTTGGGAGCATCGCCAAAAAGTATAGAATCGCCCTGAATGAACTGTTGGATTGGAATAATTTAGAAACCTCGGTGATCGTCCCCGGTCAGGAGCTGTTCATTCCCGGCGCACGACTGAGTGAGATGGAGCGGAATCGGATCTTCGGTCGATTGTTTATTTACCCCACACGGGGTAGGATTACTGATCGATTCGGCATGCGCCGCGATCCGTTCACAGGGATTCGAAGATTTCATAACGGGGTTGATCTGGCCGGTCCGGTCGGTACTCCGGTTAACGCTTCTATGTCAGGAAAGGTGGCCATGTTAGGCTACAACCCCACTTTTGGAAAGTACATCATCCTAACCCATCCCGACGGTTTTCAGACCCTCTACGGACATCTCGATAGCTTCCGTGTACAGAAGGGAGAGATTGTGAAGCAGGGGCAGCGGATCGCCGATATGGGCAATTCCGGCTACAGTACTGGCAGCCACCTCCATTTTTCAATCTTTCGTCGAGGAGAGCCGATTGATCCTTTCCAGTACCTCCACTAGGCTGCTTCGTTCGATGCGCATTCGTGTCATCCTGTTCCTAAAGGTATTGCAGAGGCGTTCAACTCGATTCTTGCAGGTTCGTATCGTCCTTCCGCTGAAGGTTTGCTGCGCCTGCTTCCGTCACGCGGTGCAAGTCCTTTTGCAGGTGTTCACCTGGGCTTTCTGGAAACATCATGTACGCTTACTGGTTTGTCTGGCCTTTGTCGTCGTGTCCACCGGTTTTGCGGCCCTCCAAATATGGAGCGTCCAGGCGGAGAAACGGAGGTTTCTCTACTATCCGGAAGCCTGGGTTTTCCGCAGCCCTCTGAAAGAAAATCCGCATCCTGCCGATACTTTGAATAAGATCTCGGAGACAGAATCGGTTGGTGGCGGGTCGCTAAGTGTGCTACCTATTGATATAAAGTTGTACAGGGTACGGGAGGGAGACACGCTGTCCGGCATCGCGGAACGGTTTGGCATGGATCTCGACACGATAGCCTCTCTCAATCGAGAATGGGGCAGTGGAGTCCATCTGATTCAGATTGATGAAGCCATAAAGATTCCGAATCAGGACGGCATCTATATCGAAATACAAGACGATTTGGATATCCTGTGCGAGGAGAAGGGTGTTCCCTTGGAAGTGGTGTTTGCGGTTAACGGAGTCGACCGGCAGCAGATTGGTCCCGGGATGGAGCTGTTCTTCCCGGGAGTGCAGCATACGGGCATAGAGCGCAGCGTGATTACGGGCAGCGCCTTCCTGAAACCCGTGGCAGGCTGGCTGACCTCGGCTTTTGGCTACCGCAGGGATCCCTTCACCGAGGAGATGCACTTTCACAGGGGAATCGACCTGGCGGCTCCAACCGGGACGGCTGTGCGGGCGGCACTGGATGGCAAGGTGATCGTCGTGGGATATGATTCGGTGTTGGGGAACTACATCCTGATCCGTCATCAGATCAGTTATTCTTCGTTGTACGGTCACCTCAGCCAGATCTGGGTAAAGAGGGGAAGCACTGTAACCCGAGGCCAGCGGATCGGAGCCGTCGGCAACACCGGGAAGTCCACAGGACCGCATCTACATTTTGAAATCCGACGACGGGGTGCACCCATCAACGCCTGGGGCTTGATCACTTCCCGATATTGAGATTTGAGGGTACTAACGTGAAAAGAATTTTATTTACAGTAATCGGCCTCCTGGCTCTGTTTACGATTATACGGGCGTACGCACAGGAAAAAGAAGGGGAAACCCGTTATATCATCCATCCCGGCGTTTTGGAGTTCGAGACAGCCGAAGGCGGCGCCCGCTTGGCCTTTGGGTTTCTCGAGCGCTCCGAAGAGGAGGGCCCCGGACGAACCTGGAATCTCTTCCCCCTGCGGCTGTCACTGCGAGCGGGTAAGCAGAGCTTCCTCATCGCGATGAACGGATTGTCTTTCCTGAGTCCGGCGGGAATGAGGATCGGCAGGCCGCTGACGATTCGCGGCGTGAAGCGGGGGGATGTAGTGAGCCTCGGTGGTGATGTTACGGTGGAGGGCACCGTAGAGGGGGATGTGTGGACCCTGGGAGCGGATATCGTTCTACTCTCCGGCTCCACCGTCGCCGGAGACACGGTGGCTTTGGGGGGGACCGTGGAGGCGGACAGACGTTCGAAGATAGGGGGCAACAAGCAGTCCCTGCCGAACATCAAGATTCCCTTCCTCAGCCTGCTGAGCTCGGAGCATTCCGCGGCGACTTTCCGCTTCATCATGGAAATACTGGGGGTCTGCTTGTTCCTGCTCGTGCTGTTTCTGTTCGTTCATTTCGGGCGGGACCACCTCTCCCGCCTTGGTGCCTTGCTCACCTCCCGCTGGAAGGGATCTATCCTTTATCTCGTTCTGGCACTGCTGATCATCCCGGTGTTGGTAGCACTGCTGATCGTTTCGGTGGTGGGCATCCTTATGATCCCTTTCATTGCGGTCCTGCTGATGTTTCTCGCCTACATCGGTTATTTAGGTATGGCGGTTCGGTTGGGCCAATGGATGCGTAAGTCTTCCCCCGAGATCGGACCGGCCGAGTCCTACACGACCGGACTCCTCGGCCTGCTGGTACTGAAAGGACCGGTGTTGCTGGGTATCCTGTTTACCCTGCTGAGCGCAGATTTCTTTCAGGGCATCGGCCGTTTCCTGTCGGTCATTGGAACCATCGCCGTGGCGGCGGCTACACTGTACGGGCTAGGGGGCATGCTGCAGTACCTGCGTGCCCAGGTCCGAGGCGTTTGATCTAGGTACCTCTCCCTCATCCTATTGCCCCTCTGTCTTATTTTATCGAAAAAAATGCGATTTCCAATTGCAACGTGAGAATATTCTCATCATAATGAGATGTAGAATGTCTGTTCGTGAGAAAACAAAATGATAAAAGGAGTCGCTGTATGAAAAAGACGGATGTGGTCATTGTTGGGGGAAGCGCGGCAGGGCTTACCACTGCAATCACTGCGCGAAGACACTACCCTAACAAGAAGATTTTACTGATCCGCAAGGAAAAACTGGTCCCCATACCCTGCGGCATACCCTACATCTTCGGTACGGTTGGTAGTCCTGACAAGAATCTAATACCGAATACATCCCTCGAGAAACACAACGTTGAGTTCATA